>Ga0134126_10000213_pt1 | contig 76284 bp, 70 predicted proteins | sample KB31752_FD_96881 | JGI IMG/M metagenome (GOLD analysis project Ga0134126, IMG submission 96881) | Terrestrial soil microbial communities with excess Nitrogen fertilizer from Kellogg Biological Station, Michigan, USA - KB3-175-2 | ecosystem: Environmental > Terrestrial > Soil > Unclassified ...
AGTGCTTGTAGGCGGGCCCAATACATTGGTGCCTCCGGTTCCAAAATAATCGCCCCAGGTACCCAGTGTAGAATTGAAGCGTTGAGCAATTAAGGTATTTTCGGGAAAGATGTTAGGAGCAGATGTTTCATTGCCTACGCCATTATCCATATAGGTAAAGGTAAGGTTAGGGCTGGGTTTGGTAACATAGCCTGTATTGGCATCAATAATCCAGAACCTGTCCACCACCCACCATGAATCATCGGAAACAGTGGGTTGAGAAAGGGCAGGGAAAACAGGATTCATATTGGTAACATCGGAAGGAGGGCAGCATGTCCAGTTATCGGCAGCAGTATGATAGGTAGAGAATTTGATAGTACCTGCAGCAGGAGCGCCGGCAGCAAGGATAGTAGTAGTAAGGGGAATATAGAGCAGGTTTTGATAACCCCAGGGTAAAACATACGCACCTGTATTGACACCAATATCCCATTTAACCATGTTAAACTCGCTTTCAGAAGTTATCCAGCCACTGGTGCGTGTAATAGCATTGGTAGCAGGATTATTAACTTCCAGGTAAATAGGTTTTACAGCTGTTCCGCCATTTAATACTACAAAAGCACCGTTAAGCATTACTCGGGCCTGTCCTGCCGAAAGCAGGGGCAAGAAGAGTAGCGGGATGTAAAATAGTTTTTTTATCATAGTTTTTTAATGATGATAAACAGGTGGTGCTTGCACAGGTATCGGAGTTTGTGCAGATGTAAAAGGCACAGGGGCAGGTTCCATTCTTAAATCCTGCATGTGGTTGATGCTGCCATTCACTGGTTGGTCTTTTACGTTACATATAATGTGCCATTCAAACGGGGCGTTTGAGTTTCCACCATTTAGTTCAATCACATCAAAGCCCGATAACGTTTTATTGGCCACTACTACACCTTTACATGTAGAATCGTTATCTAATTGTATAAAAACACGCAGTGGATGTTTGTTCGGAATTATTGCTACGTTTTTTGCAACAACAGGGTCGATAGTTATATGTGCCCTGCCATTTACCAATTGTCCTTCTCCATAATCTTCAAAATAAAATTCGGGTGTTTCGGGGCAGTGCATAACCACCATTTGGTCGTTAAGGTTAGGTACGGCGCAGCTTACCGAGCCTACATACGAGCAAATAATTTTATAATGCGTTCCACCGTTCCAAGCATTTACATCAGCTTGCCCGCCAGAGAATCCATCCTGGAAAACACCCCCAACACCTCCTTGTGAAACTTGTGTATATTGACAATATACGCCTACAAGGCTGCCTGCAAAAGCGCCACCCGAGCCAACTCCCAGTCCATTAATAGAGCCGAGGCCGTTACCCGTGCCTATTACACCTGTGCCTGATGCTACAGTTGTGTTGTATCCAAAAACGCCGGGCTGAACGCCGGTGGCTCCTGTTTGGCCATATAAGCCAATTCCTCCGGTGCCTGTTGTGCTGGCGAAGGCACCAATACCTGTTGCATTATTACAAATAAATTCTCCGCCTTTACCACCGGCTACAGTGGTGTTAGAAGTTCCTGATACGGCCACACCCGGGTAATATGTTGTTACAGCATTGCATAATTGTGCTGCTACTGCCGAGCCACCCGATTGCAGGCTATTGGCTAAAACACCAATTCCATTCGACGCCCCGAGGCCGGCATTATTTAAAGCGGCAAGTGCTATTCCCGTGTTGTTGCTGTTTACAAATAATCCAATTGCTCCACCAGCGGCATTACCTTCTACATCAAGTAATGCACCCGGTATAACATTAATACCTACAAGGCCGGCAGCAGTTATTGTCATACGTTGCAGGTTAGTTGTCCTAAAGTTTACTGCATTTGCATCGGTAGTTCCTAAAAAGTTAGTGGCAGGATTAGTACCTGTATTGCCATTTAAAAGCCATCCACCACTTGTGGTGGTAGCGCTGTTACCGGCTACAAACTGCGCCCAGTTGGGTGCTCCGGGAGTACCGGCGTTAAAATAGTAACCCGGGGTTACGTTGTTTGGCGAAACACCCGCGGTAGCCGTATTATACACAATAAGCCCTGTGGCGGGTAATACTATTGGTCCGGCAGCATTGGTGGCTGTAAGGGCTACCTGTTCTGGTAAAAGCCCCATTGTTCCTGCATTGCCTGTATTTAAATCAAGTATGGAAGATGCATTTGGCGCTGCGCCCGTGGTATTTATACCCACGTTTTGCGATTTTGCTGAAATGGCGATTAAAAACGCAACCGAAGTTAGTGCAAGTATATGTTGCTTCATAGAGAGTGAGGATATTAATTGAATCAAATCTAAACTATTTTAGATACAATTCCAAGAAAAATGTGAGGGATATTATTAACAAAGTAATAAACAGGCTTAGAATGCCTGAGTTTAGAGGAAAAAGCGTTGATTAAAGCTGGAAGTTAATTCTTAACGAATTTAAGGTAGAAGGTTTTTTGCGGGTTGCTAACCTTCATGATATACATGCCTTGAGCAAGTACCGAAGTATGTACTTCGAAATTATTTATGCCAAGTTGCACTTCGCTGATTGTATAGGAAGAAACAACTTTACCCGAAATATCTGTAATAGATACAGCTACGGGGACGGGGCTTTGGGTAGAATACCTAAGTGTAAGATCGGCATTGGTAGGATTAGGGAAAAGGTGAGCAGAATAATCGGCAGGCAGTGTTAAAGGCACCATACGGGAGGAAGTGATAGTACCATCAAAATCTTTTTGCAGCAAACGGTAGTAGGAAATTCCTGCATACGGATTTTCATCGGTAGCTGTGTAGTAATGTGTTTCCGAGCTATTGCCTGCTCCTGCAACAGAATCAAGGGTCTCAAAATTAGATGCATCTACAGAACGCTGAATATAAAATTCCTTGTTATTGGTTTCGCTGGCGGTAGACCAATAAATATCGGCGGTATTACTTTCCTGTTGGTAGTCTATACTAAAAGAAGATAACTCAATAGGCAACACAGTACATGCAACAGGTGAACAGTTATACCAAGCCATATAGGGTGTGCAACCTGTAACTGTGCATATTGCACCGTTGTTACACAAGGCGCCAAATATAAACGCGGTAACTTCAAAAGTTTGGCATATAGTATATGTTTTATTACATCCTGCGCCATCTATTTGCAGGTTGTTAATATTTCCGCAGCCTACAAGGTTGCAAAGGTTATCATAGATGGTCCAGTCGAGCCATGTTACATTTCCAAGGCTACACGCACCAGTGCAGTTACTGGTTAAATAAGCCTGAATTCCAATCTGGCCATTTACAGCCATATTGGTGGCTGTGTAGCAAATGCTATACACATCGTTGGTAGATACATTGCAGGCTTTTGTGGTACATCCTGCGCTTAAAACCTGTGCCAAAGTTGGGTTACAGCCGTTTATGTAACAGGCAGAATAGGCGGTTTGACAAGTGCTGAATGCCGAAGCAGGCATTGGGTTTGTTAATTGGGTAGCAGGTGCTCCAACAAATGGGTTAGGAGGTATGGCAGCCGTACCGGCAATAACCCAAAATGTATTGTTATCTACCACTGCACCGGGATCGGTAATTTGAATGTAATATGTAGTGCCAATGTTTAAATTAGCTAATTGCATAGTAAATATTTGTGGCCCCCATGCAGGCGACTGGCACTGCATTGAAGGGCAATTGCCTGTTGGCAGTACAGCGGTGTTCCACACAGCAGCGCCTAAAAAATAAGTACCAGCTTGTAAACATTCGCTTACGTACATGGTTGCGGCAGTAGCATTAAATTTATACCATACCGAGCTAAATGCACCGGCGTTACAATCCAGGTTTTCTCCGGCCTGTATGCCTGCACCACACGTTGTACCCGACATCCATGTGTTTACCACCAAAGCGGTGGCTGCTGCAAAGTTATCGTTAGCAGGCGCTATGCAGGCCATTACCCTGCCCTGGTTAGAATTTTGATTATTCTGAATGGTATCGGCTTCGTGGCCGGGAACAACAATCATAGCCTTGGTAAGCGGCACTACTTTTATAAGGTGAGATTCCTGCGCAAATGCAATATTACATGCAAAAAAACTAAGGCAGGTAGCAAATAAAAATGTTTTTAAGCTGGGGTACTTTAATAACATTTATGTGGTATTTATACTTACTGGTACGAAAATATACTTACAAAGTTATAATAAATACGCTAATAATCAACACGAAATGAGCTTTTAGTAAACAAATAGCTAACTATTAATGACTTACAGGTGCATTTTGCCCATAAGTATTGTCTTCTGTGGTTAATTCAGCCGAAAAATCGGCTATAATTCCATCGTTTGGAGGTTGTTGTAAAGTTACCCCATTCAGGTACACTTTTTTTAGGCTTAAAAGCAAAACAGAAGTTTCCCATTTAAAAGGAAGTTGTTTCTGAAAATCGGAGGTGTATTTATCCAGTGTTGGCCGGAAGGAATACCATGCATTCTGCTCTATTGTTTGTATAATCTGTTTTTCGAAAAACTTGGATGCTACCCGCAGTAAAAGAGTTTGCGAGGAACGCTGCATGGTTATTTTATCAAAAAAAAGAGTGTCGTTTCTTACAATTGGCTTGGCCGATAACATTATGTCTCCTGATACATCGGGATGGAAAATGAGCACCTTTGTTTGCCCTGAAAGGTGCAGTTTAATCGACATGTTATCTCCATCAACCTTTAGTACGGGGTCTTCCACATATAAATCTTTGTACAAATCGCTACAATCGGCACGGCCCTGGCAGGGATAGTATTTGCCATGGTTCGGAGCGAAAAAATTATCGTAAAGTTGTTTTTGCAATTGTGCGGTAGGTATAAAAACAGGCAAATGCACCGTTTGAACAGGTTTTGTATTTGCTGTTGCAGCAGCACCTGCATTATTGGTGGAAGTGCCCTTGGTTACTGTGTTTTGCACTTGGTGCGCGCTTTTACAGCTAACCAGTACTAAAAGGCAAAAAGCTATGCGGTAGTTAATTCTCATTACCAAATTCTTATAACAGAGCGGCTAAAATAGTAATTTAGCGAGTGATTACTTATATGAAAAAACTATCGGTAGCGGCATGTGTAATGGTATTTGCGTTAATGGCAATAAGCGCCATAGCTCAGGATGATACTGTTGGCTTTTGGAAGATACAGCACAACGATAAGGAAATAGCCTCTGTACCCCTTAACGGCGAGCAGACTTATTTTGTAACGGGGCTTGCCGACAGTGATTTAATACAGGTGTTTTACTATACCGAAAGTCCTTGTAAAAAATGCATGTGTAAGTTAGAACTTAGGGATGAAAATGGGGTAGTGATAAGGACGATGGAACGTAAGGGATATGGAGATAATGTACCTTTTACAATAACCGGCAAAAATTTAAACGAAATGTTTACTAAAGGAAGGGTATATATGTATTTTTCGGGCAAATACGATGGCTGGATGCCCTGGATATTGTTAGGCAGCTTACGGGGTAAATAAATACTTACCTTAGTACAAGTGTGCCGCTCTTTAGCAAATTACCGGTGGGTGATGTAATCCTGTAAAAGTAATTACCGGCGGGCTCGCTACTTAAGTCAATTATGAATGATGAATTAGGAATTATAAATGAATTATTGATTTTTTCTCCCAGTAAAGTAAAAACTTCCATTCGACTAGTAGCTAATAGCTGCTCATCTTTAGCTTGTATTTGAAAAACGCCGTTGCTTGGGTTAGGATAAACAGTCAGTGAATTAGTATAAACTACATTTTCTATACCTGTTGGTAATGTCCATGTTGCAATATAGGTTGCAGGTATTGCATCTGCAGTGGTAAAATCGCCACCGGCATATATGGCGTTATTGTAGGCTGCAAGCGCCAGCACATTCGCGTTCATTCCACTACCCATGGCAGCCCAGTTATTGCCGTCCCATTGTGCAATATAATTAGCAGGGTTACCACCGGCCGTGGTAAAATATCCGCCTGCATATAAGGTATTGTTATAAGTAAGTAGTGTAGCAACATTACTGTTTGTGCCGCTGCCAAGCACCGACCAGGAAACATCATCCCATTGTGCAATATTTTGGGCGGATACTGCGCCTGCTTTGATAAATGAACCACCTGCAATAAGTTTATTATTAAAAGTATCCAGCGTAGCTACAAAGCCTATAATGCCATTGCCCAAAGCTTGCCAGGTGGCACCGTTCCATTCGGCAATATTATTAGCGGGCTTGCCACCCGCGCTATCAAAACCACCCCCCACATACAAGTTGCCATTATACACACATAAAGATTGTACATACCCGTTTACACCACATCCCAGGCTATCCCATTTTATACCATTCCATTTTGCAATATATCCAACATTTATGCCTCCGGCATTTGTAAAGCCGCCGCCTGCATAAAGCTCGTTGTTATAAACTGCCAGCGCATATATTATAAGATTGGTTCCTGTACCTACAGGGCCCCATGCCGCGCCATCCCATTCGGCAATATTGTTAGCAGGCACTATCCCCGCGGTATTAAAAAATCCACCTACAATTAAATTGCCCTTATATACGCAGCTTGCCCATGCGCCATTTGGCTTTAAGCCTGCTGTTAATGCCGACCAGGAGCCTCCATTCCAAAGGGCAACATTATTTACGCTTAGGGCTGCAGCGCTATCGAACTTGCCACCGGCTAGTAAAGAACCATTATATGGGAGCAATGAATATACTGCCGAACTTGTGCCACCACCTACCGAATTCCAGGATTGACAATTTGCCTGTCCGGCAAAAAGAAATTGGGCGAATGCACCAATAATTACAGTTGCTTTTACGTAGAATTTAACCATGCAACCTACCTTTCTATTATTCTACGCTTAGATAGGAGAAAGGTTACGATAAATAGAATACAGATAGGAGTAAAGCCTATGGTTTACATTAGGTTAAGAGCCTAATTGTACTGTAAGAAAAGGTTTATAAAATCTCGATTTTACCCTTAACCTGGTAAAGTTGCAACACATCTTTTTTAGGGATGTCGGTAGGTTTATATTTAGGATTTTCGCTACGCAAGGTAATCTTGCTTTTATCCGATTTATGCGGATCGACAAATTTAACTACACAGTAATCAGAGGTAATAACCACATAGGGTTCGCCATGAATTATAGTGCTTTTGTCCTGTACATATTTACAAATTACAATATCTCCGCTGCGGTATTTAGGATACATGCTATCACCCGAAACCCTAAGGGCAAGCGAGCATTCTATAAAGTAAGGAATGTTTATAAAATAGGAAGGATTTACCATGTTATCGCCAAACTTTTTAATCATGCCGGCAGTAAGGTAAGTATCGTAATAAGGTATGCGTATAGGTGTTTCCTTTTTTACAAGGGCTTTGCCCGAACGTTCAATAAGCTTAGCTTGCTTTTCATCAATAAATATAGGAAACTGGCCCGCGAATATGTAGCCTTTGTTAATGTTATATATTTCGCATATTTTGTGAATAATGCGCGAAGGCAGGTTTTGTCCGCCCGATTTTACACGACTGAAAGATTGTGGCAGGTAGTTGATTTTTTTAGCAATTTGATACATGCTAATGCCTTTGGCTTTTTTCATGCCATCCAGCACTTCGAGCAGGCGTTTGGTTTCGGGATTATGTTTCATAATAGAGGGAGAACGGGTTACTAAACAAAATATTGCGTGATGTCACAATTTATTACAAATGTAACAGAATTATTGTATAGGGATATAAAATGTTTAAAAAGCAGGCGATTATAATCGCGCATTATTAGGAATCGAGGTCCCTGTCTTCGTCAAAACGCTTTTTATTTAGGTATATATCCAGGTATATATCATATATGGCCATACATAGCCTTGATATGCAGAACCAGAATATGCAGGCGGCAATTACCAGGCCTATAAAAGGTACAATATGTTTTAAGGGCGTAAGGTTGTAAAAAGCATTATAAACCCATACCGGAACAAACGAAAAAGCATAAAAAGAAAAGCTATCCGATTTATAGTTCATACCCTCTATAAAATAGGGTACAGAGAAATAAAGAAAGGAAATTATCCCGGTTATTATTCTTAATAATTTTGGCATAGGCTTATGATATCCGCGTGCAAATTAACGAAAAATAAAAAGTACTCATTTTCAAACGGCATCAGGTTAATATACGGTGCCTGAATATTAATAGCAGGGTAGGGCACAGTATTGAAAAAACGCCTCCGCCTAGGTAGCCATAGCTTTGCAGGGTTAAGTTTACTTCCTGCTGATCAATAATATCCGACTCGTTTACCTCAAGGCCGTTATTTGCTACCTGGTTACCTACAATGCCTGTCTCTACTTTAATGGCATCTTCTTTTTCGGCAGTAAACGAAACATATTTGTAAAAAAAATAAGGCGCCGCAAGATAGATTGCTATTACAATAGGGAAAAAAACCTTTGGCCTCACGGTATGCTTAATTTTTAGCCGGTTAGTAATTACCGGCTGTAGATTGCAAAACTAAAAAGTTTAATCAATACAGAACATCTTGCCTAAACAAGCAGAGTACAGAACAATTAAAATATATAAGCTAGGCCCACAGTTCCGCTAAAAAAGCTTACAGTGCAATTAGAATACGCACCTGCTGTTTGTTGCACTCCTAAGCCATCGGTGTATTGTTCGCTGGTGCCGTATGCAAATGAGGAGTATATGTATCCAATATCGGCCATAAAGCCAAAGTATTTAGAAAAAGGTATTCTTGTGCTTATCCCTGCTTCGAAGGCGAATGACTGGGCCTCGCTGGAAGAAAAATCGTAGGTTGGAGATGTAGTCATGCCAGGGCCAGTAACAGAATATGTTACTTCGGGGAACACAGCAGTAAGCCTTCCGCCCATAACCCTGAATTCAAGGATGCTCTTTTTAATATGTATATCTGTAATTATACCTACCAGGCCATATCCGCCATTATATTTATTTCCTCCGCCTTGTTGCGCGTAGGTTCTGCCGTGCACCGAATCGGAAGCCTGTACCGAACTGAGGTATTTGGTTGAATTAAATCCGCAGGTATACCAGCCTTCTTTAATAGCAAAGCCAAACTTTAGCTTTTTTAGCATAATAGCTGCCGAAAGATAAGCGCTTAAACCCGGAGTTGCATAGCTGCCAAGATTGCCACTTGTAACCGATGAAAAGCTACCCATAGGGACAGAGCCACCTATACCAAAAGAAAAATAGCCGCTTGTTTTGGGCACAGTATCCTCTGGCGGCAAGGGTGCCGGTGCAGTTTGGGCCAATGTTACAGAGCCCATTGCCACAAATAAAAGAATGTATAGTATGCCCTTAAAGTTCATATTGCTATGCAAATATACGCTTAAGTAGTAAAATCAGGAAAAATAGATGCTTTATTACAATCGGTGTAATACAAAGCTACCTAAAAAGTAAACTATATATCCCAGTAATATAATGGTTCCGAGTATGGCTGTTAACACCAGGCTCACACCAACAAAAAACAATACTTTTTTAAGAATTTTTATAAACATGAATACAAGAATAGCGAAAATTAGCGGATTACAAATGCTTGCTTCACCCAATGGGGTAGGAAAGTTGAATTGATTTTAGTGCTAACTTTGTAATTAAACAAATTACCTATGAAAAATCTTCTTGGAGGATTAATGTTGTTTGCCGTTGTTACTGCCTTTGTACCACAACAACTGCAATACGTGTATATAGATAAAGACCCTAAAGAAGCTTACTACCATAAAGAAAAAAGTTGCAGTAGTGAGGGCGAGAAAGAAAAGGCACAGCACAAAATGATTAAGGTAACCCTTGATGATGCTATTAATAAATACAAAAAACAGCCCTGCCCGCTTTGTTACAAAAAGCAGGGATAAGTTTGATAAAGTGCATTAAAAAAGCCCCGCAGCACTGCGGGGCTTTTTTATTAATATAAAAAGTTACTACTTACTTAACACTTTGGTTTGCGTTAGCCTGTATAGTGCGTACGCTTATACCTGTATTATTAGGATTTTCAGCATGGGCCACACTCATAACCTGGTAGTAATTCTTCCAGTCGGTGTTTGGGTGTCTTTTCATCACACTGGCTTCTATATCTACCACTTTAAAGCCGCAAGATACACCACCATAAATAGTATTAGGGTCTGTGCCCACGCTTCCACCTTCTGATGTGAAAGTAAGGTTTATCTGACCTGTGTTAGTGGTATATGCCCAAATGTAATTAGGGTTCAGACCTCCGTAATAGGTAAATGGCAGAGCCGTCCAAGTGGTTCCATTAGGGTCAATTGTAAGAAACACTTCAGTAGCACCTTGGTCTTGAATAGCTTGGGTAAGATTAGGGTCTAATAAAGTTGCATACCAAGAAGTGGTGTTATTGGGCCAAGTGTTAGGCCAGGTGTAAGGTGTATAAAAAGAGTGGGCAACGTTAGCATTTCCATTAAGTCCATCGGCACCCGGTGCGCCTTGTGGGCCTACTGGGCCGGTACATCCGGCAAAAAGCAGTGCTAAGCCTGCTGCAAAAGAAGTAAAACGTAATGTTTTCATTTGGTTTTGTTTTAAATTATTGTTGATGTGTTAAATTTATAAAAACAAATATATATGAATAATTATGACGATAAAGTGAAGATTCGGGATAATGAAATATATTTTGTGTGATATAGGATTTGTGTGCGGCGCACAAATCTTCTTTGTCAGCCCTATCCCGATAGCTATCGGGACCCTAAAGGGCTTTTGCCAACATCGTAATCCATTCATTTTGTTATATTTGTTCATAATTATCCCTGTATGATTAAGAAAATACTACTTATAGCGGCAGTTATTTCTTGTGTGCAATTTACTCAGGCTCAGAATGCAGGCCAGGCCAAAGAAAAGAAAATGCTTATAGGCAGATGGATATCTAACGAAGATCCTGTATTCACCTTGCAGGTATTCAACGACCACATTATACAATTCAATAAAGGCGAAGACGATTCGGATTACTTTAAGTATGAAGTAACGCCTACACCCTGTGATACTACGATAGACCAGCGCAGCAAAACAGGATATTACCTTAACGAAACCGGTATAGACGGACTTACTACCTGCAGCTATATTGAAAAGCTTACCGAAGATTCGCTGCTGATTAACTACAACTGGGGCGCAAGGCTTTTGCATTTTGCCCGCAAGAAAGCAGGCCAGCCGGAAGCTAAGCACGGTAAGCCATAAGCCTTTAGTCTTTTTTAACAATTTTAGCAGCAGGGGAGAGTTATCTTTGATGCGCAAACCGCATAAAGCACTGTAAGAAACTTGAAATTACTTTTATCCTCTTTATTTATTTGTTGCACGGTAGCCTTTGTTACAGCACAGGATATTACTGTTAACGGCCATGTTACCGATAAAGAAGGGCATACTACCCTGGTTAATATTATGGTGGTAGACCAGCACAGTGGTAATGGTACGTTCGCCGCAGCAAATGGGGTGTTTACTATCAAAGTGCAACGCACAGATACCATAATGGTAACCGCCCGCGATTACGCTATTAAAAAATTATGCTTCCGCGATTCTGCCAATAAAAGCATTTTTAACATACACGTTAGGCTCGATAGCCTGCATTTTGAACTGAATGATGTGTACATACATCCGCAGGCAAGTTTGCCCGAAATACATAAGGAGATAAATAATTTGGGCAATGTACCCAATACTGATACGTACAAGGATGTGGCAATAACCAGCCCTATTACATTGTTGTGGGAAAGGTTTAGCAAAATAGAACAATCGAAACGTAAAGTGGCGCAAATGGAGAATGAAGACAACAGGCGCCAGGTACTTAAAGAACTACTTCACCTGTATATTAAAAATGATATTATTAAGCTGGATGACAAATCGTTTGACGATTTTATTGACTATTGCAAACTAAGCGATGAGTTTATAAAAAGTTGCACAGATTACGAGCTTGTAATGGCCATAAAGCAGCGCTACCAGGGTTTTATAAGATCGCACAGCACTGATTATTACAATAAATAGGTTTTCACAGTTTGAAAGAGTTCAACTTATAGAGCCCTGAAAGGGCATAATATAAGGTTATGTCACCCTTACAGGGTTTTAATTTTGTGCATATTAATAGCACAGGGCGCTGCCCTGTGTTGGTGTATGTTACCTTTTCAGGGCAAAGCCAAAATAAAACGGAATTAAGCGGAATCAAATTTCCTGTCACCTAAAAAATGCAGCCGTCATATTTGAGTGTTTTATTTTTGCTAACATTGCAAAAAAAGATGTGGCATGAAAAAGACGGGAATAATTATTTTAATGTGCATTGCTTCACTAACTGCAATGAACAATAACTGCTTTGGGCAGGATACAGCGAAACACGCACATAAAAAAATAGCAAAAGGAGATACCACCGGTATGGCCGATATTGAAGACAGGCTGGACGATTTTAAAACTATAACCGGAGATATTACAAATAAGCTGAACAAATGTGGCAACCTGGATAGTATTAAACGTTTCGTATCTATTGTTAACCAATTAAGTGATACCATCTTAAACCATATAGCACCCATATTCGATGGATTTTTGATGCAGCACCCTGAACAATATCCTTCACTTAAAAATATAAGCGACCTTACCGACCGCATGCTTGATTGCAAAAAAATAGATAAGGCAAAAAAGTATAGCCAGCAATTAGGTATGGAATATACCAACCTGGCTAAGGCTAAATAAGCCGGTGTAAGCGGTATATATGAAAAATGGCCTATGTATATTACTTTTATTACCGCAATTAGTTTTTGCCCAGCACGATAGTCTTAAAGCAAGTTCGGGGCCTTTATTAAATCTTAGTTCGGGTGTTGGATTTTCTCCGGCCTATGCGGCTTCAAAAAACTCGCAATGGGTAAATTATTTAAAACCGGGTTATCATGGCACCGTTTCAACCGATGTGCCTTTGTTTCATTCCTTTTGGGGAATAAAGGCTTCGTTCGAGTACATGGACAATGCCTTTGATTTGAATAAATACGTTGCATACCAAAACTCACAAGCTTCTTACAGAACCATTACACCAATAAGTTATGGGGCATTTAACCAGTGGTTTTTAATGCTTGGCGCATACGCATCGGTTAGCTGCCATAAAATGTGTTTTAAACTTTGGGCACAAGGTGGACTGCAATATTTGGCTTTGCCCAATTACGAGGAGAATGTGGTTTTTCAGACTAATGAAAGCCCCTATAATTATACTGTAATAAATAATCATGCCCTGGCAGCAGCCTTTGGTGCAGGTATAAATGCATCGTATCAACTAAGTAAAAGAATTGCCGCTACCGCTGGTATAGCACTATTGTACACAAACTTTCAAAATACCGGAACCGATTACCAGGATTCGTACACGCCGGCAATTAAGTTTCATCTTAGTAATGGGTTTGCGGAAAAGGGAAGTATGGCTGTGTGTAATGCCGATTTAGGAATAAGCTATTACCTGGGTAAAAAGTAACAATTGTACCATTTAGAATACTTTATTACATTTACGGCATAAAATATATATTCCAATGAAAAATAAAATGACCTCTTTGTTTGTTGCAATTTGTGCAACCGCGTTTTTATATAGCTGTAATGGCGGTATGAATCCTGCAAAAATGTTTGTAAAAAAATGGCAAGTAAGTTCTATTAAAAGCCAAGCTTTTGATGACCAAATGGCTATGGCCCAAAAAGCTATGGATACCACCAAAGATAGCGCTGCCAAGGCTATGGCAAAACAGACCATAGACATGGGCAAAATGACCATGGATGCTATGAAACAAATGACCTTAACATGTAATGGAGATGGAACTTGCGAAACATCTATGAACATGATGGGCCAACAAAAAACACAAAAAGGTAAATGGGCCCTTATTGATGACAATAAGAAAGTTGTGTTGAGTGGCGAAAACCCAGGCGACAAAGCTGACACCATGAACATAACCGAACTTACAGCTGATGAAATGACAGTAACCCATGCTGATGGCAAGGGTGGTGTTATAAGCATGACCTACAAGTCGATACAATAATATAACCCGTATTAATGAAAAGTCCTTCCTGTGAAAGCGGGAAGGATTTTTTATTTACAATAAACGCGCTTTAACCTCGTTTGCCTTTCATATTAATGCTGAATGCTATTTTTGTAATTACATGAGAGCAGTAATACTTACATTATTGATTTGTTTATCTGCGGCGGGGGCTATTAATGCGCAGGACACTTCTTTGCCTGCCATGATGTCGCAACATGCCTACGATTCTACCATTAGGGCGTTGAAGAAGGCATCCACTATAAAAAAAGATACGGTTAAACAAGTGGAGAAAGCTCCTGATAGTATACATGCGGGTGGAGTGGGGGTAGTACCCCCACAACATACCGACACAGCTGCTAAGGCAAGCGTGGGGATAAAAATAGTTACACGTAAGGATACAATCAAAGCTGATACATCTAAAAAACATAAAATAAGATACCGGCCTACAGGATATTTAATGGCATCGTATGGAGAAACGTATCCTAAAGGCGACTTTAAGCTAAGTAGCAATCCTACACAGGGAGGAGATTTTGTTATTACTGCCGCTTTTCCGGGAATAACATCGCACCTGGGTATGATTGTAGAATTTGAATATGGCTACAACAGGTTTGATAAATTAAGGTATTTCGATACTGTGATTAACAGGGCTGCCGATCCATTTTTTCATGCTACCGAGAGCCCCAGTAAAAGCTTTTATAACCACGAAAGCTTTCTTTTGGGCTTTTATTACACCTATCCTATAAAAAGGTTTTCTATCGATGCAAGGATTTTGGGTGGGGTAATGTTTGCTACTATCCCGGGTGAAACTATAAATATTTCGGATATTTCAGATGGTAATAATTTTACCGTAGATACATACACCACATCGGGCAGGGCTTTTGCGCTCGATGAAGGCATATCAGTAAGATACCTGGCTACAACCGCTCTATCCGTAAGCCTTGGTATAGATAATCTTTCAGCCCCAACGGTTTATATATTCTCGGGTAATGGTATAGGTAATAATGCAGGCGGATATGCTTACCAAACCCCGGTTCAAATTAATACAGTAATTCTTCCTGTGCATTTGTTTGTTGTTAATCTTGGGGTTGGCTATACTATTAATGCTAAACATTAGTAGCAAACAAGGATTTTGGAAGTAGAGTGAGTTGTCTTTAAAAACCAAAAGGCCAGATGCTTTAACACATCCGGCCTAAAAGTATATAAAACACTGCCATGAAAACGGTACAAATATAGCAGAAAGCAGAACGGATTTTATAAAAATAAACACATAAAAATGTGATGAAATTAAAATTGAAACAATACCCTTTGGAAGAGCTGAATAAGTTAGCTCCTAATACGATGCTTGAGGGGCTGGATATTAAAATAACGGGCCTTGGCGAAGATTATATAGAAGCTACCATGCCGGTAGATAAGCGAACCCATCAAGTGTACGGAATATTGCATGGCGGGGCATCGGTTGTGTTGGCCGAAACATTAGGCAGTATGGGTGCCATGTTAACTGTAGACCAAACTAAATACCATTGTGTGGGTATTGATATAAATGCTAACCACATTAAAGCTGTAAAAACAGGCAGGGTAACAGGCAGGGCCACACCCATACACACAGGGCGCAGTACGCAAGTGTGGCACATAGAAATTAAAAATGAACAAGGCGAGCTGGTGTGTATAAGCCGCCTTACCGTAGCGGTTGTACCGGCATAGGCCTAAAGGTAATTGCTGTAAATTAAATACTTCACCACATCCATGCTGTCGTCTCCCTGCGATATAACATTGTTGCGGTAATAATCCCGAAACGTGGTTATGCTCCAGGTATGGGGCTGGTTTGAATAACTGTATGCCTGTGCCACTCTTGTGCCATTCGGCAAAAATATGTCCATTGTTTTGGTGGTTATTCCATTTACGGTTCCTTCGCCGTATTGTATCCTGCCAATAGCTTTTCCATCCTGCATAATATTTTCGCCTACAATGGTAATCCCTGCACTGTGGTTCCTCTCAGTCATTATATAGTTCGGTGGTAAAGGAGAAGATGGCGGTGGCGGTTTAATGCTTGAATACCGGTTACCATTAAGTTCTACAAACAGTTTCTCTGCTTTGCTGTTTACATGCTTTCCGCTATCTATTAAATTGTTTTTTATCAATTCCTTATACACCTTTGATACCAATACTTCGCCCACGCTTTTAGTGTCGGTAAAAATGTAGCTGTAGTAGCCAACAGTAGGCGGTGGGGTATTAGGAGCGTGAGCAACAGTATAATCGTTATAGGTTGCATATTTAACGTAAATAATTTCCTGGCCGGCAAGGTTACGTACGCTATAGTCATCATGATGTAAAGCCCCTTTATCTACTTTGTAAAGCAGGCAATAGGGCAGACCTTTATTAAAAACGGTGTCATAATCCCAAAAGCAATCGCCCTTTTCCTTCGATTCGGCTACTTCTTTTGCATGCTTTGTGCGTTCTTTATCCGTCATGCTAAATTGCTGGGCATAAGCCGAAGAACAGGCTATGAACACGATGAAGAATAAGTGCTTTTTCATGAAGCAATGAATTAATCAAGGGTAAATATACTTTGTTTATCTCTTATTAAAATTTCATAATTTTGCACACTAAATAAAACTTCAATACCATGAAAACATTAAAACTAACATTCGTAGCATTATTAGCTTTAGGCTTAAGCAGCGTATCGGTTAAAGCACAAGATGCCACCAAAGGCAAAGCCACAACAACCAAAACTTCAACCAAAAAGGCAGATGCCGGTGCATCGGCAACAAGCACTTCTGGCCAGCATCTTAAAAAGGATGGAACCCCTGACATGCGTTATAAAGAAAACAAAGACGCTGCAAAAAGCACAACTCCTGCTAAGTCTTCAAGCACCAAAGCTTCGGGTACAGGCAAGGCAAGTAGCAAAGGCGCAGCCAGCGGAACAACGAAATAAGCTAGATGCTTTAGTATACAACCTGCCGGTTAATTTCGGCGGGTTTTTTTATGTCCGAAAAATAAAATTTACTTGCCCTTTTTTAGAGATAATAACCACTTTACAGCAGAAGGCTTATCCTTAAATACCCTGATTAAAGGCGCATTGGGCTGTGACGAAGGCTGGTTGTAACCGGGGCTTGATGAAATAAGCGCCGTGGCTATTCTATATTTCGAACGTACATTTTTTTTAAAATAGTTTACGGCTTCGGGGGTAGCAGTGTACGAAGCCCTGCGGTCGATAAGTGTCAGCATTTTTTTTCCACCTGCTAAAGCCTTTGCTTCTTTCTCTGCTTTTTGTGCGCTTTTAAGATCAACATGCACACCGCTTAATATCTCTTTGGTAAGTATTCCGTGTTTATCAATATGTATTTTGCACGATTGGCCCCGGCTGGGGCTTTTTAACCTGGTTTTAGCCGCTACATTAATCGTTTGCTTTTTACCTTCTTTTGCTTTTTCAGATAACAACCAGTTTACAGCTTCCTTTTCTGTAGAGAAGAGGCTGAACGGAGGTCCCTTCTTCATCATATTGAGCGTATTTACAAATATCCTTACACCAAGGCTTTCCGAAACCAGGGCGGTGGCATGTCTTGTAATCAACGAAGAGTTTTTAAGCAGTTCTACTGCCTCCGGCGTCATGGTATGAAAAGCCGTGGCATTTACAAGAACATAGGCTCTGTTGCTTTTTCTAAGCTGTAAAAGTACGGCATCGTCTTCTTCTACATCTTCGGGTGTAACATTTACACCTTCAGTTACCTTTTTGTGTATAATTCCATGTGTATCAACATGAAACGTACTTGTCCGTGTTACGATTTTTTTCATTTTACAGGCGCAAAGTAACAAAGAATGGTTTAGATGAGGTGGGTCATGGCCAAAAAGTTATCAATAAAATAACGTTTTAGCTGTGAAAATGAAGAAATTATCGGCGTGAAAAAAGTTTGCAATACATGCATGGACTTAAGGGTGGAGGGGTGTTGCTTTATTATGCCTATCTTTGGTATAAATATTAGGGTATGGCACGTGGGTTCCGGGCTTTAATAGTTTCAATGTTTTTATTTACGGGTTTTGCGTTTGCACAAAACGATAGTATTGATATTAAAGATGTGCATTACGAGCCTGTAACGCAGGATTACTTTTCCGATTACAGCCATGCTAAGCTCATTGTAAATTATTTTTGTTCAGATGGATGGTCCATTGAGAACCGCTATTCTTTTGAGGTAGTACTTATAGACAGCGTATTGATGCTGGGGTTCGATTCTCCGGAAACAGATGAGATGCGTTATATATCTTACCAGAAAAAAACCATCCTGACTTCTGATAAAGTAGATAGTATAAAAAATATACTTGGGCGCGCGGGCCTAAGCCAGGCTAAATTAGGCATACCACACCCTACGGCATCTGCTAATACTAAAGAAGTGCTTATAGTAAGATATGCCGGCCTTAATATTGCCGGAGGGTTATTTTATTACAATGCCATAAGCCATGATGAACCTGAAGCAAAAATAAACGCGAAGATTAAACGCGAAAAGCAGCTTACCAGCAGCATAGGTGGCGATTACGAAAGTGTTATGCTTGCTATGAAAAACTACTTTCCGGAACTGAACGGGATGATGACGGACGCTATAAAACCTAAAAAATAGGATTAGAATAACCTGTATTCAAGTCCTACGCTGGCGCCATAGCCCGTAGATTTCCAATAACTAAGCGCATATTGTCCTGCATCCATATTGCTGGATTTAAAATTAGAATAGGTAGTGCCGGGTACATATACAGAGGCATTAAACCCTAAGCGGCCCAGGTATATGCGGCCTGTAACATGTATATCCGACCAACTGCCATCGGCAACCGATGTTGCATTTGCTCCATCGTGCGTGTAATATCTAATTTCCGAAAAGCCTAAATCGTAGCCGGCGAAAAGATCGAAATGTTTAGTTTTTAAAACATGGATATTAGCTGTGCCACCAATACCTATTGCACCTGCCGTAGCTGTAGAAGATGTTAGGGTATTGTTTTCCAAATAATAGTCATCTAACCGTCCAATTGCACCTATACCCAGCCATCGGAAAAGGCCATATTCGGCACTTAATGAGTATATAGAAGCGGGAGCCATTCCGTTTAAGGTCTGTGCTGGCCCTTCAGGACTATTGATAAAACGGCGGTTGGCAAAATTGCCATCAATTCCGGCATTTGCACTTATTACAAAGCTTCCTGCATTAAAACATTTTTGGCCTATACTTTGTGGAATTATTATTACGCAACAGCATAAAAAAACAAGTATTGTTTTCATGATAAAAAGATATTGGTTACGTAAATATTCCCATGCTGTTGTTTTAGACCACAAAGTTATTTCGCCACTATCTGTTTAATGTATAGGTTTCGGTGAGCGGATAAATACGTAGCGTAAACGGGGTGTGCAATAAGACGTATCTTTACCTGGTATTATACTCTAATAGCTCCCTGTGATATATAAACCACTAACCAGGATTTTTATTGTAATGTGGGCCTTGTTTTTTGTTGCTTTTGCAACAAAAGGGCAGGGGGGAAACCGAATTGTATACGATTTAGGGCTGCCTTTGCATATAGACCCTATGGTAGATATTGGTATACAGGTTAAGCATTATTGGGTGTTCGATACCACTGTTTCGAACAACGGGCCCGGCGCAGCAATTGAAATTAACTTTGGCACCAATAACAGTGGCATTACATTTGGCCCTAAAGCATTTTACCAGGTAGATATTTTTTTGGGAGACCTTAGCGAAAAGAAAAAAACGGGCTTATACATTATCGGGCGTGCATCTTTTATCAGGTATTCAAATACCTACGGGGTAGATTACAGGGCCGCGCCCGAAGTAGGTATTTCTATTTTAGAATTGGTGAGCCTTACCTACGGATATAGTTTTCCTTTGCCTTTTGGCCCGCAAACCAGGCTTAGTGCTGTTTTTAATAACCGTTTAACGCTGGCACTAACCCTGCATGGTAAAGAAAGAGGGGTGAAGAGTGATAAATGAAAAGTGAATAATTCCTTACTTCTAAAAGTGTTTTAATTTATTTGGCCCTGAAAGGGCTAGATATACTAACGTAGGGTGTAGCCCTACGAAAAGTAAACGCATATGGGATACCAGCCCTGAAAGGGCATAATAAAAGGTTATTTCGCTCCTTCAGAGCTTATATCTGTATGTCCTCACCACACAGGGCGTTGCCCTGTGTTAGCATATTATGCCCTTTCAGGGCAAAACTAAAGACACTTTAATGTTTAGCATTAAACATTAAATGTTAAATATTTAAGGCCCGAAGGGGCTTAGAATGAAATATGTACTCTGCCTGAAATAATGGCAGATACAGGGCCGCGTTGAGGATTATACGCCGGGTTTTGCACGTACTGATAATCGACAGCCAGAGTCATGTTTTGAGTAACCTGTATATTGTAATAGGCTTCGCCAATAACTTCGGGGGCGTAGTAGGGTAGTTGTCCATCACCTACAATAAAGCCATAGCCGCCGGATGATAGAAAGTCCTGGTGCTGCTGCGAAATGCCATTTACTACACAACATATTCCAAGCGTATTATTTAAATTTTTAGGAAATATATTCAAGAACGAAAGCCCCAACAGTGCAGTTCTGTCTATCTCGGTATAGGCCCATGTGGCAGTGTGTCCGTCGTTCCAGCCAAGGCGTGCAAATAATCCAATATGTGTGCTAAGCAACATATCATAACTAATACATACGCCATATTTTTGTCCGCCATTATACGCAGTAAGGCTATTTACATTAAGTGTATCCGTTAAGCCCGCTCTGTAGTTTGCTATAACATCTTCATAATTTCCTGCGCGGGTAATGTTATCGTATAGCAAAAGCCGGATGGTTGCTCCATATCTTATGCTGTATGTTATAATAGAATCGTTGGGTTGTTTTTGTTTTGGTTCTGATACTTTGCAGGTAGGGGGAAAAGTATACGATGCCTCAGTAGTTAGGCCAATCGTTTTGCCAATGTTCCAATCTAAATCGGGCCCATTGGCATAAGTGGGTTCTAAAGCAGCGCAGGCTAACATAGAGAACTGTTTATCAATGAAGCCTACCGTTGCAGCACAAGTGTAGCCGCGTGTATTTGCAGGATAATCCCATGCACCATTGCTCATGGTAGACCAATTCATGAATTGAGTGCGTGGATCGTGGCTGAATACATTATTGTCAAAAAAATCGGCAAGGCAGTATTTGCCTAGTATAAGTTTAAAACATTTATCGGGCACGCTATCTTTTACCTGATTTTGTCCATCATCTATGCATGTGTTTTTGCTGCCTTTAAGAGGAATGTATTGTGTCCAGAATATCCTGCCAACGTAAGCGGTTGGTGTAGGGTTGCCTACACGGTATATTTCTCCGTTAGTGAACCCTGCAATGCCCGATGCGCCGCTAAAACCTTGTCCTCCGCCGGCTTCGGGATTAAAGTAAAGCTCACCATATTTCCATAAGCGCATGCCAAAGAATAAGGTAGTGGTAAGCGACATGTCGTTTTCTGCTTCCGGAGAGAGGCTATGCAGCCCTTGATAAGGAGATGTGAAACTGCCATGCCATTGGTCTATCGTAGTAAGCTGAAAATGCAAGTTAAAACGGCTCGCCGAATCAAATGGGGAGCCCATGGCAAGTCGCGTTGCAAGAATAAGGCAAGTAAGAGAAATGTTTCTGTAAAGTAGTTTCACAGGGCTAAAATAAGGTATCGTAGATTAAGTAAATGTTAAGGCCCAATATAATGACAGCAATAACCCATGCCAATATTTTTAAAAGCCTGCGGTTGGTAAAAGGCCCCATTTTGTTTTTATCGTTGGTGAAAATTACAAGGGGAATAACCGCAAAACTAAGTTGCATAGAGAGTATTACCTGGCTAAGTACTAAAAGATTTGCGATACCCTTTTCACCATAAACAATGGTAACAATAAGTGCGGGTACAATGGCTATGGCCCTTGTTATTAGCCTGCGTAGCCAGGGTTTAAGGCGTATGTGTAAAAAGCCCTCCATTACAATTTGTCCTGCCAGTGTGCCTGTTAATGTTGAGTTTTGCCCCGATGCGAGCAGAGCTACAGCAAATAAGGTACTGGCAAGCGTAGTACCCAGTAAAGGAGCCAATAATTTGTGCGCATCCATAATATCGGCTACATCCTGATGCCCGCTGCTATGAAAGCTGGATGCAGCGACTATAAGTATAGCAGCATTTATAAAAAAGGCAGCCATAAGGGCTACGGTACTATCAATACGGGCAAATTTTATGGCCATTTTTTTACCGGCGGTGGTACGAGGGTAATCTCTTGTTTGTACAATGCTCGAATGCAGGTAAAGGTTGTGCGGCATTACGGTGGCGCCCAATATGCCTATAGCGATGTACAGCATAGAAGGATTAGTAACCACTTCTGCTTTGGGTAGGAAGCCCGAAAGCAACGGAAATATTTCGGGGCGCGATTTAATCATTTCGAAAAGAAAAGAAACCACGATTACAAAAATGAGGGATGCGACAACACTCTCTATAAGGCGGAACCCTTTATACTGGAAAAACAATATTATCAATACATCTAAGGCTGTTACAGCTACGCCCCATGCAAGGGGCAGGCCGAATAATAAATTTAAAGCAAGTGCCGATCCAATTATTTCGGCAAGGTCGCAGGCTGCAATTGCTATTTCGCAAATTACCCAAAGTGCAAAACTTACGGGCGGGCTATAGTGGTCGCGACAGGCCTGTGCTAAATCGCGCTCGGTAGCCACACCCAGCTTTAAGGCGAGGTATTGTAAAAGAATAGCAAAAAGGTTGGATACAAATATTACAGATAATAAAGTATACCCGAATTTTGCTCCGCCCACTATATCTGTTGCCCAGTTACCGGGGTCCATATAGCCAACAGCCACCATAAGCCCCGGGCCCGAAAAGGCCAGAAGCCTGCGCCAAAACCCACCGCTTGTAGGCACCTTTACAGAAGAAAACACTTCTGCCAGGGAGTGCTCCTTGTTGTGCATGCGCCACGACTTTACGGGCTTTTCTTGTTTGGTAGAAGTTGACATAACCTTTAATTAATACAAAATTACTAATTATTTTAATACCCAAATACAAATTATTAGGTATGCCTAATTTTATTATATAGATTAATTAAATTTTATATATTTGCACAAAGCTATTCAGCATGCATACCCTTTCGGAAGAAAATTATTTGAAGGCGATTTATTACCTGGGGCATAATGATACAAAGAAGATAAGCCCTACTGCCATTGCCGAAGCGTTGAACAATAACCCTGCATCGGTAATAGATATGCTTAAAAAACTAAGCGATAAAAAGCTTATACAATATGAGAAAAGTAAAGGTGTAAAGCTTACGGACAGAGGTAAAAAAACAGCTGTATCAATAGTGCGTAACCATAGGTTGTGGGAGGTTTTTTTACTAGAAAAGCTTGGCTATACCTGGGATGAGGTTCATTCTATTGCTGAGCAACTGGAGCATGTGCATCACCCTGATTTGGCTAATCGACTGGATAAATTTTTAAGTTTCCCTCAATACGACCCGCATGGAGATCCTATCCCAAAATCGAACGGGCAAATGCCTGAACTGCCCACTACTTTATTAGATGGTGTAGGGGAAGGCAAGTTTTGCAGGGTAGTAGCTGTAAAAGATACATCGGCATCGTTTTTACAATACCTGGAAAAGCTGAACATAGGCATTGGCGCCCATATTAAGGTGCTCGATAAAATTGACTACGACAGTTCTGTCGTTATTGCGGTGGGCAAAAATAAGGCTACCGTTTCAGAGAAATTCACCAAGAATATTGTTGTAGATAGCATTAAATAATGATGAATTATGAGTTATAAATGAACTGCACTACCATGAAAGGTACTTTTTAAATTCATAATTCATAACTCATAACTCATCATTCATAATTAAGCTACAGCCACTGGTCGAACTTTTTGATAAACCACACCTTTACAACCTGTGTTAAGAGGCAATAGCCAAGCAGTATACTTAACAATATTGGGAAGAACGAAAGCGGCAAAGGAGCCATTTTAAAGGTAGCTGCCAGCGGCGAAAACGGAATATACATACCCGCGAGCATAATTACTACAGTCATTAATACTACCGGCCACGATGCGGTACTTTGTATAAAAGGTATACGGCGTGTACGTATCATGTGCACAATAAGGGTTTGTGATAAAAGGCCTTCTACAAACCAGCCCGATTGGAAAAGACTTTGCATGGCAGGATTGTTGGCTTTGTAATAAAAGTAGAGTACTGCAAATGTTGCATAATCGAATATGGAGCTGATAGGGCCTATCCAAAACATAAATTTGGCTATACCGCCCGATTCCCACCTGCGTGGTTTTACAATGTATTCAGGGTCCATTCTATCCCATGGAATAGATACTTGCGATATATCATAAAGCAGGTTTTGTGTAAGCACCTGTACAGGTAACATAGGTAAAAATGGAAACAATGCGCTTGCCCCAAGCATACTGAACATGTTGCCAAAGTTGCTGCTGGCAGCCATTTTAAGGTACTTTATAATGTTACCAAATGTGCGCCTGCCGTAAATAACACCTTTGCGCAATACCATTAAATCTTTTTCCAACAGAATGATATCTGCGCTTTCTTTGGCTATATCAACTGCTGTATCTACAGATATACCCACATCGGCATCACGCAAAGCACCGGCATCATTTATACCATCGCCCATAAAGCCAACAGTATGCCCTTTAGATTGCAATACTTTTATTACCCTGCTTTTTTGCAGTGGACTAAGCTTGGCATAAATGCTGGTATGTTCCAGCTTGTCGAGTAATTCTGTATCATTCAGGTTTTCCATTTCGCTACCAAGCAATACATTGGTAACAGGGATGCCTACATCTTTACAAATCTTTTTGGTTACAATTTCGTTGTCGCCGGTAAGCACTTTTAGTTCTATACCCAGGCGTTGTAAGGCTTGTATAGAAGGCTTAGCTGATGGTTTAGCAGGATCGAGGAAGCCAATAAAGCCGGTAAGTATCATATTGCTTTCATCGGCAACAGAGTAGGTAAGGGGCCTGTTGGCCTCGCATTCTCTGATGGCAACAATAAGTACACGCAACCCTTCTTCATTCAGTTTGCGCGACATTTTAAGCACGTTTTCTTTAAGGGTTGCATCCATCGGAATAACCTTATCCCGTTCGGCATGCAGTTGCATGTTATCGCCCGGGTCGAAGGCATGGGTGCATATATCTATCATTTCTTCCACTGCGCCCTTGCATACCAGCAGGTGCTTGCCATCGGCCTGTTCAAGGATTACCGATAAGCGGCGGCGTTGCGAATCGAATGGAATTTCATCTATCTTTTTAAAATTACCCTGTTTGTCTAACAGGTTTTTTACCTCGGCATGTTCCAACACCGCTAAATCTAAAAGGCTTCGTAAGCCTGTTTGGTATTGGCTGTTTAAATAAGCCCACTTTAGCACTTCATCATCTTCTACACCTTCTACATTAAGGTGGCGTTCCAATACTATTTTATCTAAGGTAAGGGTGCCTGTTTTATCGGTACAAAGCACATCCATGGCACCAATGTTTTGAATGGCATTAAGGCGTTTTACAATTACCTTGCGTTTACTCATGTTTATAGCGCCTTTGGCCAGGTTGGCGGTTACCACCATAGGCAACATTTCAGGGGTAAGGCCCACAGCTACTGCAATGGCGAATAACAACGCATCCGTCCAGTTATGTTTCGTAAGTCCATTGATGATAAATACAAGAGGCACCATTACAAGCATAAACTTTACCAACAGCCATGCTACGCTGTTTACCCCTTTATCAAAGCTGGTTTCGGGACGTTTGCCGGTAAGTGTTTTGCTTATGGAACCAAAGTAGGTGTCTTTGCCTGTTGTAGCAATTACTGCAGCTGCTGTTCCGCTAACTATGTTGGTGCCCATAAAGCACACGTTATCCAATTCCAAGGGAGATTTTGAATCCGCATCTTCTATGGCATACTCCTTCTTTTCTACAGGTAATGCTTCGCCCGTAAGTATAGCCTGGCTTACGAACAAATCTTTGGCGTAAATAATACGGCAATCGCCGGGTATCATATCTCCGGCAGAGAGGAATACTACATCACCGGGAACTAATTCTTTTATATCAATTTCTTTTTTACCCTTTTGCTGGCGCAGCACAGTAGCGGTGGTTTTAACCATGCTCTTTAACTGCTCGGCTGCTTTGTTACTGCGAAATTCCTGCCAAAACCGAATAAGGGTACTTAAAAAAACCATTGCAATTACCAGCGATGTGGTAGAATAATCGCGGTCGGCGGGAGTACTTGCCATTACCACATCTGTAACAAAAGATATGCATGCTATTACAAATAATATACCATTAAACGGGGTGATAAATGCCTGCAAAAACTGTATGTACCATGCAGGTGCCTGTTCGGTAGCCACTTCGTTTTGCCCGAATTTTTCCTGCTTTTCGGTTACCTGTTCTTCGGTAAGCCCGCCCTCGCAGGTTTCCAGGTTTGTAAACAAAGCATCTTTGGTAACCTTAGATGCATTGCGCAGCTTGGATGCTACAGCAGGATCGAAAGCGCTTTGCCCATTGCTACGACTGGTGAAAGGGATTTTTAGTTTTTTTTCTTTTTCGGTTGTTTCCATATACAAGGCTATAAGCTATCTGCCAATATGTATTGGCGATAGAAGTTAATACTTAGTATAAGATGTTTTAAATGCATCTTTTAAGCTTTTTTTATTATCCCCTTTGATTATGCGGGGTTGCTTAAAAGAGCTACCCGTGTATCAGATGGAGATAAAAAATGTTATTTTTCTCTCAGGCCCACTATCCATTTAGGCAAGTGTGTTTTGGTTCTGCGGCAAAGGTAAAATATTTATTTAGAAAAGGAAGTATTGAAAACATGAAATAGAAATTAAGAAATAGCAAATGTGCTTTATAGGTCTGCACGTCAATTATGCTGAGGATTAAATGCGATGGAGTTAGATTCCTCATTCGTTCATGCGAATTCGGAATGGCAATTGCTTGACAGGTTGTTGTTGGGGAATTGGAGCAGGGTCGTCCTCGCTCCAACTCCAAATAAAAAATGACCTAAATTTGTCATCCCGAAACGTAGTGAGGGATCTGTAGATTTTATTGGTTGGTTTTAAATCATTGAGTACGGTATCCAAGGAATATTTAAGACATATTAAAACCTTATTCTTAAATTTGCGTATCAGCATTTATGAAAAAGATAATTTTAATAGTAGCAGTTTCGTTTGGTGGTACACATCTTTTCGCGCAAGGGAAGTGTGCGTTTACTACACCAAATGCAAAGGTAAGGCACGACCAGTACTCAAAGTCATCTAAGGCGGATATAGATAAATCTAAAAAGGATATGGATGAACAGATGGCTGAATTTGATAAGAAGAAGTACCAGTCGACCGTAAAAAACACTAAAGCCACGGCCACACAAAAACAACGTAAAACTGCGCAACGTTTCGATTAATATGTTTAAGGTTATAAAATGTAGTGTTACCTGCTTGCTTATATGTATGGGCTGTACAGTGTATGCGCAAAATAGTGAAAAGGCTACTCTTAAACCAGATGCTACGGTAAATGCTAAAACGGATAAGAAGGATAAAAAGAAATCGGCTAAAGCCGAAGAGAAGATACATGAGCAATCGAAAAACGATATGGATAAGCAAATAAGCGAATACCACAAGCCGAAATATAAAAAGCTCAAAAAGCAAAAACCTGCCAACAAGCCTGATAAGGGATTGTAGTTTTACTTCATATCATACTTACTTTTTTATAATTATTATTATGGTGCTTTCGATCCCTGGCGCAAACTATCAATCGTCATGCTGAACTTGTTTACTCACAACGTTCATTTATTATTGAGTTCGTGATTATAATTCAGCATCGAACACTGTAGTGAAGAGTTGAGATGTGACCCTGAAACAAGTTCGGGGTGACTGTAGATTGGAAAGTATGCTTCTTACTATTAGTTTTACAATTTTTCACTATTCACTTTTCATTATTCACTCTGCAGAATAATTGCTATACTTGTATATAAAATAAAACCTATGAATAAACTAATAGCTGTTGTATCTTTTGCGGTAATTTCAATAAGTGCTTTGGCCCAGGAGAAAACTGCCAGTAAAGTAGATGCTTTGGAAAATAAGCCTAATACTGTAATACAGAAGGAATTCAATAAAATTACCGTTTTTAAAGAGGTGGCCATATCAGTTGAGTATGTTACCGACCTTACCAGTAATCAAAAATTGAGCGCACTTGACCTCGAGATGTCTACCAAGGGAGATAATGCGGAAACCGTATCTACCATGTTGGATCCTGATGAAGTAGACGGACTACTTGCTTTTCTTCAAAACGTACAAGATAATATAGCTAAAGCAGCAGCGCCTAAAAACCCAATGGAGTATACCTATCTTAGTAAATCGGGCATGGAAGCAGGCTGCTATTGGGGCGAAAAGGCCTGGAAAACCTACATAAGAATAGACAAGGACGACAGCAAAACCAATGTAGAACTGGAGAAGGATGACTTAGTAAACTTTATATCCTTTGTAAAGCAGGCTAAGGGCAAGTTTTAAAAAATCATTACTTACACAAATAATCCGAATCGTGCAGGGTATTGCCATCGGCGGTGGCTACTGCATACTGAAATCCTTTTTGCAGGGAGTAGGCTCCAACGTCTCCATTTTTATTCATGGCTAAAAAGGCAAGCTGGAATTCTTTGTAGTCGCTTTGTTTTTTAGCAACGCGTTTTATAGCTTCTTCGCAGGCTTCCTGTGGTGTTTTGCCATTGCGCATCATTTCTACAATAGCCATAGAACCGCATATTTTCATATTGGCTTCTCCTTTGCCGGTTGAGCAGGCACCGCCTACCTCATTATCTACATACATGCCGGCACCAATAATGGGCGAATCTCCCACACGGCCATGCAGTTTCCAGGCAAGGCCACTGGTAGTGCAAGCTCCGGATATGTTATTGCTGTTATCAATAGCTACCATGCCAATGGTATCATGGTTGCCCATGTCTATTTTTTTAGGCGTGTAGTTATTTTCTTTTTTCCACTTTTCCCATGCTGCTTTAGCTTCGGGGGTAAGTAAATCCATTTTAGTAAATCCATTATCTAACGCGAATTGCAAAGCACCTTCGCCTACCAGCATAACGTGCGGAGTTTTCTCCATCACCTTACGTGCTACCGAAATAGGATGCATAATATGTTCTAAACAACCTACCGCACCGCAGTTGCCTAATTCATCCATAATGCTGGCGTCGAGGGTTACGTGCCCATCCCTGTCGGGCAGGCCACCATAGCCTACGCTGTTTACTTTAGGGTCGGCCTCAGGTACCTGCACACCGGCTTCAACGGCATCCAGTGCTCTTCCACCGCCTGATAATACTTTCCAGGCTGCATCGTTGGCAGCTACACCAAAGGGCCATGTAGAAATTACAATGGGCTTTTTACCGCCGGCAACAAATCTATTTTCCGATGCTTTTATTTTCGGCATTCCACCCAAAACAAAAGCGGATGCAAGGGCTGACTTTTTTATAAACTCTCTGCGGCTGCTCATGTGCTAATATTTATGTGGTAAATATATAAAGAAAGAATTGGTATATTTATGAATCTTATGCAATCTTCTACACGGCAGCACGAATATTTCCGCAACCTCGACGGACTAAGGTTTTTAGGCGCTTTAGCCATTATTTTGCTACATATAGAAGGCATTAAAAAAAGGCATGGGCGCGACCTGCTACCTGGTATAGACGATTTATTTACCAACGGCAATCATATAGTATCTCTGTTTTTTGTACTAAGTGGTTTCCTAATCACTTACCTGCTATTAAAGGAAAAGCAGGAAACGGGAAATATCAATCTTAAAAAGTTTTATGTACGGCGCATTCTTAAAATATGGCCCTTATATATTTTAATAGGCTTGCTTGGCTTTTTTGTATTGCCTTACCTAAGTCCGGGGTTCAGCATATTACACGGGCGCTATGGAAACTATGTATGGTTAAGTTGTATTCTCTACTTTCTTTTTCTGCCACCATTTAGCACATCCGAAGGCCTTGGAGCAGCGTGGTCGGTTAGGGTAGAAGAGTTTTTTTACCTGCTGTGGCCCCTGTTTTTAAGACGTTCGCAAAACTTTGTAAAGCTATGTATAGCAATTGTTGCAATAGTTGTAGTTGCTCGCAACAGTAGTTATGTTTTAAGCGAACATGTACCCGGCCATTGGACCCACTTTTTATTAATGCAAATGCGTGATTACCGCGTTAGCTGCATGGCTATTGGTGGAATGGGGGCTTACCTGTACATATCGGGCAAGCAGGAAATATTATCGGTTCTTTATACCAAAAGCGTACAATGGGCTGTTTATATATTGGTTTTTTTAATGCTGACATTCACTGTAAATGTTCCCTTTTTAACCTTTGAAGTGTATGCTGTTTTGTTTTCTGTTATTGTACTTAACCTGGCTACTAATCCTCAATCTATTGTAAAGTTGGAATATAAGTGGATGATATACCTGGGTAAAATATCGTACGGACTTTACCTTTATAATCCTATAATGCGCATACTTTGCTTAGAAGGTGTTGAACGTATATTTGACCGTGAGATTTCGGGAATAGGAATGAATGTTTTGTTTTATGTTTCTACAATAGGCACAACAATAGTTGTATCTATAGTATCTTACGAATTGCTTGAAAAGCGCTTTTTAAGCCTGAGGAGGAAGTTTGTTTCGTAAATAAAAATCCCCCTAACCTTGCAGCCAGGGGGACCTTTGCTAATAACCGTGCCATGAAAACTCTAATGTTGAGAGTTTATATATTGGTTAAGAGCATCAGTAGACGATGAGAACTGGAATGAATCGTTTACTTTGTAATAGTTGCCTTTATCATACGTGTGTATGTAGGCAAACTTGGCAAAATCGAGTTTACTGTCTTCAAACGTAAACAAGGCCATTATACCCTTAACCTCTCCTGCTGTTAGGCAGTTAGATGAAGCTATTTGCTTGGCAATAGTCAGCTTATCATTTTCGAAATCTTTACCACTTATCGTCCTTTTTGCTCCTTCGTAATCCTCATGGCTCATTGGCATTGGGCAACCTACGGGGCCGCTGTATCCATCTACATATCCGCCATTGTTCATGGGTGGAGGAGGAGCTTGTCCCATGTCCATGCCGCTGCTACTGCTGGTAGTAGTAGTGGTTACCGTAGTTTGTGTGGTTGCACCGGCTACGTTCATGTTCATACCGCTGCCCATACCGTTTACATTAATGCTCACCGTTCCGCCTAAAGGGGCTGCAGTTGTAGTTTGCTGTGTAACCGTAGTGGTAGTGCCCATAGGTTGTTCGGTGGTGGTGTAGGCTGTGGTGCTTTGGTCGGGCGCTGCTACTACTTGTGCAATGGGGGTTTCTGATACCCAACGCAACACATGCTCACCATTGTTCTTGGTAACTACGTTGGTAGTTATTTCACTGGATGGGTTTTGCAGGTAGAAGCTTTTGTTTACCGGGTGTATGGCTGTATCCTTAAACAAGATAGTAACCTTGTACCCGGCGGGGGCCATAAGCCCTGTTATACGCACATTGGTTTGGGGAGTGTTGTTTTGACGTACCCCGTTTAAAATGGCGTAAAATTGTTCTCCTTGCTGGTCGAATATAACCAGGTTGGATGTTTGTGCAGTTACCTGCATTGCTGTGAGCGATAATAGAACCGCTACTGTTGACATTAGTTTTTTCATGGCTATGAAATTTTTGATTATGAAGCAAAACTATATGCACATGCAGGGTTTATAAAACGCTATTGGCCTATATAAGGGGTAATACCTGTATTGGTAGCTTCATCTTCAACTGAAAGCCCCTGTTAACAGGCTTTTTAATGTGAAGTGTTATGAGTTCATAAGAAGTGAATAATGGGTATAAAAGGGGAGGTATAACTACAAAGATTCCTCACTGCGTTCGGAATGACAGGCTTAATCCTTTTATTGTTTGGAATTGGAGCAGGGTTGACCTCGCTCCAATTCCATTGGGTGAAAAACCATTTATTTGTCATTCCGAATGAAGCGTAGCAAAATGAGGAATCTTGAACTTAATTCGTCATTCTATAGAATAGGGGTATAAACAAAAAAATCCCCGGCGTTTATAGCCGGAGATTCCAAATGGGTGAGGTTGTGTTATTGGTTCACCAGTTTGCCCATTGTAATAAGCGCCCCTTGTTCAGATATTACTTTGTACAGGTACATGCCTTTCGCTAAATCGCTTATATCAAGTTGAATTTGGCTATTAGTTGATAGCCATTGGTTATTGGCTACTTTCTCTCCAAGCAAATTATATATTTCCACCCGGCTATTGGCTTTTAGCTGTTGGCCGGTGGCTCGAAAATTAAATATTCCGTTGCCAGGATTAGGATATACGCTTATCTGTCCGGTAAAAGTGCTTGCCTCAGTTATACCTGTAGCGGTTGGTGTATACGTCCAGCTACCCGAAAACAGGCCGGCATTGTTGGTGGTGTCTACCTCTGTTACCATGTGTTGGTAGTTAACCCATTCGCCCAATTTATAGGTGCCGGCCGGTATTCCGGGAGTGTTATTGATATTTATGTTCCAGTTATTGATGGTGCCACAGGCATTGCCGCTTATTCCGGAAAAAGTGGTGTCGCCAATAACATAAGCATGAGATGTGCCTGTGTTATAGATGTAGCTAACTACATCAAACTGACCTGCCGCTCCTGCGCCGTTGTTGCAAACATCTTCGTTTACAATTTGCACTACGCCATTGCTTCCCGGAGGATTGTAGCTGTAGTTAATGCCCGGTACCAGGTCAACCTGGGCTTTTAAAGAGGCTGTACTGCATACTACTGCGACCATGCTTAAAAGCATGATTTTTGTTTTGCCCACAAAGCGTTCTGCTTTTGTTAATGAGCTTTTGTTTTTTGTGTTGTTCATAGTTTTGTGTTTTAATTAAGACGTGTTTTATTTATGATTCAAAACTATATCCGCATGCAGGGTTTATAAAACGCTATTGGTGTGAATGGAGTAAGGTACGGGTGGCAATAGCTTCATGTTCTCCTAAAAGCCTTTGTTAATGGCGTTTTTAGTATGAAGTTTTATGAGTTCATAAGAAACCGTATTTTAGCATTATGAATAAAGAACTGTGCCACTCTTATGCATCTTTAACAGAAATTGCGAAGGCCGATTTACGCAATAAGTACAAAGATTCGCCTATAGGTTTGCGGTTGATAGACTTTTTAGAAAAGCTTGAAAAGCTCGATTTTAAAACAACCGAAGCAGTTGCCTATATCTATAAAGAGAGTAAGGATGAAAAATACAGTGTGTTAGAAAACCGTTATTTCAAACTCCGTAAAAAGATAGTGGATGAGCTTGGCAATAAGCAAAGTAGTTCGTTAAGTGATTTGCCAATAGAGGAAGCCGAACTTAACCACTGCAAGCAAATGATAGCAAGTGGTAAGAAAAAGGAGGCGTACAAACTATTAACCGCTCTTGAGAAAACCTGCTGGGAGAAGAATTTGTTTGAGTTGTTACCCTCCGTGCTTGATAATATGATTTTTTGCAACCAGGGATTTAACCAGGTAGATAAAAACACTGCACTATACAAAAAACTGGAAGAAGCTATTGCCTTGCAGTACGATTTAAATATGGCGATAATGTACACCCGGCAGATGTACGAAGTGTTTTTTGCCAAGGGCACTACTTGGGATAAAGAACTGTCGGAGTCGTTAAAAGTGTTGGGCGATAAACACAAGGCCTATCCACGGTTTATCATGCTGTATCATTATGTATCGGTTTCATATAAGTTAACATCTATGGATTATGCCGATAATATGCAGGTAATAAGCCGCCACCTTACCGAATTTAAAAAACTGTACGAGCAAAATCCGGGAATACCTATAGTTATTTATAAAACGGGATATGACAAATTATTCCATTTTCATTATAACCAAATAACGGCTTTGTATTACACCAATAAGGCGGAGTTTGAAGAGGCGTATATGGCTATGCGCGAAATGTGGAACATGGTACACAGTGGCGATGCGATGTTTTTAATGTATAAAACCGATTCGCTTTATTTTAACATGTTTGCCATGCAGTGCGTTACCGGCCGCTATCGCGATGCGTATGAAACATGTAATGCCTTGGCAGTATATGTAAAAGATACGGGCCGCCAGGATATTATGCCGATGGTTAATAGCCTAAAAGGGATGTTGTACGCTATGGCTTATCCGCAAACCTTTAAGTTGGATGCAACCTACCTGTTAGAGCAGGTTGAAGAATACATACGCACGCTTAAAAAGAAAGGCGATAATGTGCATTTTCCGCTGGCGCAGGCTATGTTTGTTAAAGCAGAACTGTTTATACTACGTGCTGATTATAAAAATGCGGCTAAATTGTTGGATGATGCAAGAGTAGTGGAATACCTCAATTCTGTTAAGGCGCAAAGTTTTTTTGCCAAACTGCTTACATGTTTAAGAGATGATAATAAACAAGGGATGCACGAATTGGAGAAAAAGGTTGCCCAACAAAAATACAAGGCCCTTACCATCGACGAACTGCTGGCTTTAAACTGGCTTTTAGGTTTTACAAAACGGAATAGCTGATTAGTAAGAGTACAAATAAAAAACCCTGACTGCAAGGTCAGGGTTTTTTTATGGCATGTGTTGAAGCTTACTTACTTTTTTTGCGATTCGCTGTAGCTCGATTGCTTTTTGTTGCTATTGTTGTTAGCAGGTTTTTGCTGTTGCGGCTTGCTATTGTTGTGCTGTTGTTGTCCTACATTAGCGTTGCTTGCGTGCATGCTGTTGTTAGAAGGTTGCACGGGCTGCGCCTGGTGTTGCACCTGATTGTTGTTGTTCTGGTGCTGTTGGAAACTGTTTTCAGCCGGTGCCTGCTGGCGTTGTGGTTGCGGGTTATTAGCAGGCGGGGCTTGCACATTATTTTGCACAGGGCGCTGTGGTTGTGGGTTGTTAACAGGTTCCTGGTGTTGCTGTTGTTGCTGCTGGTTGTTATTGCCACCATTGCTGTTACCAAAGCTATGTTGTTCCTGCTGTTGGTTGTTATTGTTTCCACCAAAGCTATTATGGTGTTCTTCCTGTTGTTGGTTGTTATTATTTCCACCATTGTTACCACCAAAGCTATTATGGTGTTCTTCCTGTTGGTTGTTATTACCACCATTATTGCCTCCGTTATAACGGTGTTCCTCTTCGTTATTCGGCTTGTAATTGGCATTAGGCTGGGTAGCTACCGGCCTTTGTGCAGCGGTAGGTATAGTATTAAGGCTTGAATAAGAACTTGGCCTTGTAGCGGCAACAGGGGTGTTAACCTCAGGGCGGTACATATTATATCCGTTGCTGCCCGAGTAAGATTGTCCGGGACGATTAGCTGCCACAACACTTGTCGTAGCTATAGGCGAACCAGAATATCTTTCTGCTTCAGCCCTGTCTGGCCCGCTGTAATAGCTGTAACGTTTATCGTCACCATAGCGGGTGCCTTCTATTACGGTAGAGTTATGTATATAGTTTGCATAATTGGCTCGTGGTGCATAATACCTGTCGAGGTAACGATCGTGTATATGTGCACGGTCGCAGAATACCCAACTGTTAGGCGAGGTGTAGTAAGCATTGTAGAAATCTACATTGCCGGGGCACATAGGGGCCCATCCATAGTAGCCATCACAGTTTCTCCAGCTAACCCATGCAGGTCCCCATTGGTTGCCGGGTATCCATAACCAGCCATAATACGCATCATACGCCCAACGGCCATAGTGGAATGGAGCCCATCCCCATGAATAATCCGAAGCCCATGTCCAGCCATACGTAGTGTATTCCCAATGTCCGCCGGTAGAATAAGGCATAAAGTTGGCGCCTGCATTAGGTACCCATACATAACCATAGTTTTGGTATTCTGTCCAGGTGCCATAAGGGCTTAGTTCGTTATAAAAAGCATCGTATCCTACAGGTTGAGCAGGTTGTGGTGCAGGTGCGGCAACCGGTTGCTGCATAGGAGCTTGTTCTACAGGTGCAGGTGCTGGCGCAGCAGTATATTGTTGCGGAGGTGGCCCTTGTTCTACCACTACGGTACGGTGTACCACGCATGAAGAAAGCCCAAATGCTAAGGCTAACGTTAAAAGTTTAAGAGTAGTTTTCATATTGAGGTGTGTTGTTTGCATTGTTGTTTAATTACTTATGGGAACAAAGGTAAATGTATTAAGATGAACGTAAAATGAATTTTGATTCCCCGATTGGGTAAAAATAATGTTTTTATTTGGAAATAGTGCATCGCTAAATATACGTATGCCTGCTTTTTATAGGGGAGTAAACATCTTACGTAAATTTGTTTACATTTGGCTATATAAATCTATAACCTATGGGACTTTTCGACAAAATTTCACACGAATTAATTGATATCATCGAATGGCTCGATGATTCGAACGATACATTAGTATGGCGTTTTCCGCGCTGGCAAAACGAAATTAAAAACGGTGCCAAGCTGGTTGTGCGCCAGGCACAAGTAGCAGTATTTGTTAACGAAGGCAAGGTAGCCGACGTGTTTCAACCCGGTACCTATACCTTAGAAACTAAAAACTTGCCCGTATTATCTACCCTGCGTGGATGGAAATATGGTTTTAACAGCCCTTTTAAAGCAGAAGTATATTTTGTAAGCACCCGCCAGTTTACAGCGCAAAAGTGGGGAACCAAAAATCCTATTATGCTTAACGATGCCAATTTTGGTATGGTTACTATACGTGCATTTGGAACCTATGTATATAAGGTAACCGATGGACAAAAATTCCTGGAACAGATTGCCGGTACCGACGGACGCTTTACCACAGAAGAAATAAACGAACAGATACGCAGCAACATTGTTGCCAAGTTTACCAATGCACTTGCTAAAAGCAATTTAGGGGTCGATAAAATGTCGGCTAACCTGGATGAGCTTTCTGCATTTGGATTGCAGGCACTGAATGATATTGTAAAAGATTACGGTTTAACCCTGATGCAGTTTGTGGTAGAAAACGTATCGCTGCCCGAAGACCTGCAAAAAGAAATTTTCGAATACAGCAGGCTTAATAAGATAGACATGAACAAGTTTGCCCAAATGAAAGCTGCCAAAGCTATTGAAGACCTTGCGCAAAACCCCGGCAACGGAATATCGGGTGCTGGTATGGGCCTTGGCATGGGTGTAGGCATGGGCAACATGATGGCCAATGTAATGGGCGGCGTTAACAACAGCATGCAACAACAGCAGCAACAGCAACAAAATTCAACTCCTCCTCCGGTGCCTGGCCTTAACTTCCATGTGGTAGTAGCAGGTAAAGATTCCGGTATGATAAACGAACAACAACTTACCCAACTTGTGCAGGCAGGTTCGGTTACCAAAGAAACCCTTGCCTGGAAACCGGGAATGGGTGGTTGGATACAAATGGGACAGATACCCGAATTGGCCGCTCTTTTTGCAGCAGCGCCTCCGCCAATACCACAGTCGTAAAGCAGCTATAGGGGATTATGGCTTTTTATGATGTTTTATATGCCGCGGTGGCAAATAAATGCCCGCGTTGCCATAGTGGTAAGGTATTTGCAAATAACAATGCCTATAGCTTTACCAATGGCTTAACCATGAATAAGCACTGCCCATCGTGCGGACTTAAATACGAGCGCGAAACAGGATATTTTTATGGAGCCATGTATGTATCTTACGGATTGCAGGTATTTATATTTGCTTCGTTGTTTGCTTTAAATACATTCGTGTTTCATTGGCCATCTTCGGTTCTTTTAGCTGTAATAATAACATGTGTGGTGGCTGTTTTCCCTATCACTTTTAGGTGGTCGAGGATAATGTGGGTAGCCATGTTTACCAAGTATGATGAAACCTACGCTAAAAAGTAAATCTTATAAATAGATAAAATATGATAGCATCTGCCACAAAAGCCAGAAAGAAAAAAACCTGGCATGAAAAACTGGAAACAGGTAAAGAAATTAAAATTGTAGATATACCCGACAACTGGGCCAACACCATTGGCCATGGCAAGATGGTAATACTTACGCCTAACATTATTAATAATTATATTAAAACCATACATAAAGGAAAACTTACCACTATTAATGAAATACGCGATAAGTTTGCCAAAGAACATAATACCGATACCACTTGCCCCATAACTACAGGTATTTTTGTATGGATAAGCGCCGGAGCGGCCGAAGAGGATAGGGTAGAAGGCGTTAAAAATATTACTCCCTACTGGCGCGTTTTAAAAGAAGGTGGTAAACTGAATGCAAAATATCCCGGAGGCATTAAACACCACGCCGCATTGCTTGAAAAGGAAGGGTTTAAAATTGATAAAGGCAGAACCGAGCTATCGTGGAAGGTGGCCGATTATGAAAAGTGTTTGGTTTAGAATTTTACTTCTACACCTACACTAGCGCTAATAAGTGCAAGCGGCTGAGGCGGGAAGAATGGAGCCTCGTCAAATGTTGAATAATACTAGTAGTAGCCGCCCGAGAATGATTGTGTGTATGACAAATGTACGGTAGCATACAAATTTTTAACAACCCGAATTTTTATCTTTAAGCCAAGTTCTGAACATATACCTATAGTATTATATACAGGTATTGTAAAAGGGGTCGGTGGAGTATACCATTGATTTAGAAAGTGAACTTCAGGATTATAATATTCCGTTCCGCTAATAGCCGTTTGATGAAAGTTCGTAGCGCCGACTAATAAATAGGTTTCAAGTACGATACGATTTTTAAAGGATAAATAATAGAATGGCCCGGCCTTGGCTTCGCCAACATAATATGTTCCTCCGTTTGTTTCTAATGAATAGTAAGGGTTACTAAAGCTCTTATCAAGAGACCTTATTGTGCCGTCGTATTGAAGCATTAATCCAAAATGTTTCGAAACCACATAATTAAAATTTACATCAAAGTACTTACAAGAAGTAACATAGGCAAAATTTTTGTTGATGTTTATTGAGCTTGGTGAACCATTTTCTACTATGGGAGCACAGGCACCAAATGAGCCGCCAATAAAAAATTGGTGTTTAGAGGCATTTTGCCTGGCAGAGTCTTGCACAAAAGAGGTGGTTTGGCTATAGCCGTTCAGTGCAAAAACAAAGGAGATAAAAAGTAGTTTGGTATTCATTTTCTGTGGTTCTTTCCTATAAATATAGCCTTTTTTGTTTTAATCAAGGCGTAAGCAACGTCAACAACTCCGCTTTCTTTTGGCGCGATACCTCTACCGAGGCCCCATCGGCCATTACTACATAGCCACCCTCGCCTTTAATGTATTTGCGTACATAGCCCAGGTTTATAATATGGGTTTTGTGTACACGAAAGAATTTTTGCCCAATAAGCATTTGCTCGTAGTCCTTTAATGTTTTGGATGAGGTGAGTTTTTGTTTATCCGAAAGGTAGATGTGTGTATAGTTAGAATCAGCTTCCATACGCAGGATGTTGTCGACATCCACATACATAATTTCTTCGAGGGTAGGTATGGGTAGCTTTTGTGCCTTTTGGCTATGTGCCAATGTGGCCATCAGGCTTTCAATCTTTTTCATATCCGGCGAACCGCTGTCTTGTTTCTCTTCACACTTTTTTACGGCAGCAATAAGTTCATCACTGTCTATAGGTTTTAATAGGTAGTCGAGTGCATTGTGTTTGATAGCTTTTAGGGCGTATTCGTTATACGCGGTAGTAAACACCACCGAAAAGTTTTTGCTCTTTATGCGTTTTAATAGTTCGAACCCGTTGGCAAAGGGCATGGCTATATCCAAAAAAATAATGTCGGGCGGGTTGGCATTTATTTTTTCTTCTGCTTCGCTAACCGAATTGGCCGTAGCGCTTACCTGTACACCGGGGCAATACTTTTTAAGCAATAGTTGCAGCGATTCTACACCGGCCTCCTCATCGTCTACAATAATAGCTTTAAGCATTTTGCGTTTTATTAAAGTTAAGCGGCATTTTAATGGTTACTGCTGTGCCGGTAGGGTTGCCCTGTTCATCGGTTTTATCGGTAACGGCAACGCTGATTGCAATATGGTACACTTCGTTAAGCAGGTAAACCCGTTCATGTGTTATAGATAAACCCATAGGTTCGTGCCTGGCTTCTTCCCTCAGTTCCTGAGATTTTTTTCTGCCAATGCCATTATCTTCCACGGTGCATTTAAGCATATCGTTTTCTTTATCGAAGGTAATTGTTAAGCTGCCCTGTCTTTCCTTCAGGTGCATCAATCCGTGCCAAATGGCGTTTTCTACAAAAGGTTGTATGATTAGCGGTGGGACCATTAAATTTTCGGGACTAAGGTGTTGATTCACCACAAATTTATACGCAAATTTAGAAGAAAACCTTACCGCTTCCAGTTCGGTATAGAGTTGCAACATTTCAATTTCTTCATTCAGCGGAATGGCCTCCTGCTTGGAGTTTTCCAGCACTTTGCGAATAAGCTTAGAAAACTTATTTAAATGTTTTTGTGCCGCATCGGGTTCATTTTTTAATATAAAATGCTGCACCGAGTTGATGGCATTAAATAAAAAGTGCGGGTTCATTTGGGCGCGCAGGGCCTTAAGTTCCATCAACGATTTTTGCTGGTCGGCAATAAGCCTTTCTCTTTGTGCTGCTTTTAACAGGCGGAAGATAAACAGGGCTATAAGGGCAATGAGCAGTGCAATAGCTGCAAAAAGGAAAACCAGTATTTGCTGTTTTTTTCTTTGGTCGGCACGTATAATTTCCTTTTTTTCCTGGTCAGCTTTCTCGGCGGCTTCTTTCTTTTGGAATTCAAATGTCATTTCCTCCGCCACTATTTTGCGGGTATTGTCTCGGTTTGCCAGTGTATCGAGTACTGCAGCATAGTTAAGGTGGTTGGCATAGGCTTTTTCCCAATCTTTTTTATAAGCATATAGGCTGCTTAGCAAAAGGTAATCGTGTTTTAATTCTGATAAATCGTTTACGCTTTGCGCCATATTCGCCGAAGCGAGAATGTATTTTTCCGCCTTTTGAATATTTTTTTGCCTCAGGTATATCTCTCCAATATTGCCCGTTAATATGGCAATGCAGGGCTTGTTGCCCAACGCAACATATAAATCGAGCGATTGGTTGTAGTTTGCCATTGCCTTAGCTGTATCGCCACTGTGGCTGTATATATTGCCAATATTACTTAAGTCGGCGGCAACATACATTTTGGCATTAAGCTGCTGATCAATTTGAAGCCCTTTAAGATAAAAGCTAAGGGCTTGCGTATAATCGTTCATGTTCCAGTACACAATACCCATATCGCCATAGCAGGCAGACATGCCCTTAAGGTTTTTATTTGTTGTATTTATTTGCAACGATTTAAGATAGTATTCCAGTGCCTTAGTGTAGCTGGCCTGTTCTTTGTATACATTGCCAATGCCTAATGTGGTAAGGGCTATGCCATAATCGTATTTTTTTTCTTCGCTTATTGTAAGCCCTTTCAAATAATAATCTAAAGCGCCCGGGTAATTGCCTTCGTAGTAAAACACCGAGGCAAGGTTTACGTATGCTTTAACTATATATGTGGTTTGCCCCGATCTTTCTGCAGCTTTAATAGCGCTATTGGCGGTTTCGGTGGCATCGGTAATGTTGCCCATTGTTTGGTAGGCCTTGCTTAAAGTAATTTGATGACTTGCTTTGGATGTGTCTTCTTTATCGGTTCTTAATAATGCAAGTACTGAATCAACGGTTCGGTTCGGTGGGGTAATATTGTCCTGCCCTTTACCCACTAAAGGCAAAAAATAGAAAAGCAAAAGGGCGGTTAATAGCCTTTTTGCAGAATTAAATATGCTGTGGGCGGTTATCATCAGGGATTAAAAGTACTAAAGATTACGCGGTGCAAAAATAGAGTTTCGGACGTAAATGTGGTATTTATTAGTGGCTGAGCCCTAAGCGGGGTTTTAAATGCGATTTTTTGTGCGACTTTATATATATTAAACTTAATGGGTTGGTTTACGGCCGCTGTTTTTAGCCCTGCAAACAACAATTGGGTAAGAATAGATATACTTATGGTTAGTTTGGTATTCATAAAGGGTAGTTTTTAGGTTGATATTACTTAGCCCCTGTTACGGATACAAATAGAATACAAAAAAGGCCACTTTGGTGCACCTATTGAGCCAACTACGGGAGGTATTGAGTGAAGTGAGGAGAAAGCTAATAAAGGAGAAAGGGAAAAGCGTGCGATAGTAGGAGAAGCACTACAAAGGCTATGGAAAAAGGGGTGATTTGCTTTGGTTAAGGAATTAAAGTTAAAATTGCAGGAAATCCCTCCTTGCTCGCTCCATGAAAAAAATAGGCTTTAATTTTCAATCGCTAGGTCGTTTAATTGCGTGTATTTGTGTACTAAGCTCCTCAGTAGGATATGCCCAGCAACAAGAGGCAGATTCTCTTTTAAGGGTTTTGCGTAAAGAAAAAGATGATACCAATAAAGCACTTACGCTTAACCAGCTTGCCTCGGTGCTACAAAATACGGTGCCCGATTCTACTATTTTACTTGCACAACAGGCCCTGGCAATTGCTACAAAATGCAACTGGAAGGTTGGAATAGCCTATGCTTATAAAAATGAAGGCCTTGGATATTGGATTAAGGGTGACTTTGACCGCGCAATAGATTTTGATACTAAGGCATTGGAAATAGCCAATGAGACCGGGAATAAACGAATGCAATCGACTGCATATTGCAACCTTGCTATTGTATATAACATACAGGCGGCATATCCTAAAGCACTTGATAATTACCTAAAGGCATTAAAAATTGATGAGGAACTTGGAGATAAACAAGGGCAAACTACGGATCTTGGTGGTGTAGGCCAGGTTTATTTTAACCAGGGCGACCTTACCAAAGCGCTTGATTACTTTCAGAAGGGCCTAAAATTGGCTCAGGAAACAGGATCGGAAGAAGATGTGGCGATGGAATATTCTAATATCGGGAATGTTTACGAGAATCAAAAAACTTTTACCCAGGCTCTTGAATATTATCAAAAGGCATTGGACATAGCAGGAAAAATAGGAAATAAACAAGGACAGGCTATCATTATGTGCAGCATGGGCGATATTTATGCCTACCAGGGAAATAATGACAAAGCATTGGATTGTTACCGGAAGTCGATGGATATGGAAATAGAAATGGGCGACAAACGCGGAGAGTCTATCAACGTTGGAAATATTGGTACGGTATATATTAAAATGGGCAAATTTAAAGATGCTGAGGAATATCTTAAAAAGGATATTGTAATGGATAGCAGCATTGGAGAAATGGATTACCTGATGCAGATTGAACAAGCCATGTCTCAGCTATATGATACTACAGGGCGATACAAACTTGCATTAACGTGGTATAGAAAGGCGATGGTTTTAAAAGATACGCTGTTCAATAAGGAGAAGAACAGGGCCCTGACAAAGAATGAACTTACCTACCAATACGAGAAAAAGGAAGCCGCTACAAAAGCTGAACAGGATAAAAAAGATGCGCAACAAAGAATACTTACTTTTTCAATATTGGGTGGTTTGTTGTTGGTACTTGTCTTCGCGGGGTTTATTTTCCGTTCGTTACGTATTACAAGGAAGCAAAAGACATTAATTGAGGAACAAAAAGCACTTGTAGATGAAAAGAATAAAGATATTCTGGATTCTATAACCTATGCTAAACGCCTGCAGGATGCCATTCTGCCGCCATTAAACACTATCAAAGGACATTTACCGGAATCGTTTGTTCTGTATAAACCTAAAGACATTGTTGCCGGAGATTTTTATTGGATTGCCTCCCCGCCCTCCGAAGGAGGGGGCAAAGAACATACATTGAGTATCCCTCCTTTGGAGGGACAAAGGGAGGCAATTTTAATTGCCGCTGCCGATTGCACAGGCCACGGAGTACCGGGCGCTTTGGTGAGTGTTGTATGCAGTAATGCATTAAACCGAACGGTTAAAGAGTTTAAAATAACTGAGCCGGGAAAAATATTGGATAAAGTGCGCGAACTGGTATTAGAAACATTTGAAAAGAGTGTAGATAATGTGCAGGATGGAATGGATATCTCTCTTGCAGCTATTAGCCATCAGCCATTAGCTATTAGCTGGAGCGGAGCATACAATAGTTTATGGTATGTACAAGATGGCGAAATGCATGAGGTGGCAGCCGATAAACAACCCATTGGCAAAACAGATAATCCAAAACTATTTACTACGCACACTATAAAACTAAACCCTCCTTTGGAGGGTAGGGAGGCCGGAACTGTGCTTTATTTGCTTACCGATGGCTATGCCGATCAGTTTGGCGGCGCAAAAGGCAAAAAATTTAAGTACAAGCAATTACAGGAAAAGCTTTTGGCTATTAGCCATCAATCTATGGCTGAACAAAAACAAATATTAGAAACCACACTTGATGAATGGAAAGGAAATCTTGAGCAGGTGGATGATATACTGATTATTGGTATACGCGTGTAGGAATTAACACTTAACACGAAATGTTAAATAGTTAAGGCTGGAAAAGGAAGCTTACTGTCTTTTTGCGTTAGCGATTGAAGCGGTTAGCCCACAGCCTGCCCGACATTGTCTTTTAGTCGGGCACGGCGAGGACTAAAAGCGTAAAGCGCGGCATCCTGCGAAGCAGAGGCAACGCCCAAAGAATAATAACATCTCCCGTCATTGCATGCCACCCTCTCCTTGCGCAAGGAGAGGGCAGGGTGAGGTATACGATAGGAAGGGAGATAGAAAACCCAAAAAAAGTTATGTTTGTAATATAAAACAACTTTTACATGAAGAGAATTATACTTGTTGCCACATCGTTAGTATTGATTGCAGCCTGCAAAAACCAAAATATGAATAGTACTTCGGCGCTTAATGATAAGTTCGATACGTTTAAAAATGCATTTATAGAAGACCTTTGGAAGAATTACCCAAGCTGGGCAACAGGGGTAGGGTATCATAAGTATGATAACGAATTGGTGATACCCGATAATGCATCGAGACAAAAGCAGCTTGATTTTTCGGCAAAAACCGATTCAGCGCTTAACAAGTTTAATTTCGATTCGCTTAGCCCCAATAACAAAACCGATTATAAGATTATTGCCAACTTCAACAAGGGCGTAAGGTTTAGCATAAATAAGTTTAAAGAATATGAATGGAACCCGGCATCGTACAACCTGGGTGATGATATTTTTGGAGTACTGGACTATAAACAATCGACTTTAGAAGAGAAATTAAAAAACCTTTCTTCAAAATTTGCCAAGGTGCAGGCATATTACGTGGCTGCAAGGGCCAATATCAACAAGCCAACCAAAGAGCATACAGAATTAGCGATAGCCCAAAACGAAGGCACTCTGTCTTTCTTTAGCATGATTGCCGATTCGCTTAAAAAAGCCAAGCTTAGCGATGATGAAAAGAAAACCATTACTGCCAATGCTGATGCTGCCCACAATGCTATAAGCAATTATATAAGCTGGCTTAAAGATACCGTGCTTGCAAAGATGGATTCGACCAACTCGCGCAGCTTTAGAATAGGGAAGGAGCTATATGCCGAAAAGTTTGCGCTGGATATAGATTCGCGTTATCCGGCAGAAGAGATGTATAAAAAGGCATTGGACAGGAAAAACGAGCTGCATAAGGAAATGCTGCAACTTACCGAACAACTATGGAGCAAGTATTTGCCTACGGTTAAAAAGCCCGAAGATACCCTTGCAGCTATTAAAATGCTGATAGATACCATTGCCACACATCATTGCAAGCGCGATGAGTTTATGCAAACCATAGAAAATACATTACCGCAAATTGTAACGTTTATCAATACACATCATATTTTAGATTTGGATTCGACCAAACCTTTAAAAGTGCGTAAAACGCCTGAATATATGGCTGGCGTGGCTGGTGCAAGTATAAATTCGCCGGGGCCGTATGATAAAAATGCAGCTACATATTATAATGTAACACCGCTTACCAATTACTCGCCCGAAGAAGCTGAAAGCTACCTACGCGAATACAATGACTATGTATTGCAAATATTGTGCATACACGAGGCTTTGCCGGGCCACTATACCCAGCTTATTTATGCCAACCGCTCCCCAAGTCTTATTAAGTCGGTGTTTGGTAATAATTCTATGATAGAAGGCTGGGCCTGTTATGTAGAACGTATGATGGTAGAAGAAGGCTATGGCAAATCGCCGGAAATGCAACTATTTTATGATAAATGGAACCTGCGCGAAGCCTGCAACTTTATTATAGACCACAACATACAATGCGAAAACTGGAGCAAGGAACAGGTAATGGACCTGCTGATGAAACAAGCCTTCCAGGAAAAAGCAGAAGCCGAAGGCAAATGGAAACGTGCCACTTTATCGCAAGTACAGCTTGCCTGCTACTTTAACGGCGTGACTGAAATTTACGAACTGCGCGATGATATGAAAAAGAAACAAGGCAAAGATTTTGACCTTAAAAAATTTCATGAGCAGTTTCTTTCCTATGGCTCGGCACCGGTGAATGAGATAAGGCAGTTGATGCTTGGACAGTGAAAAACGAAAAGTGAATAGTGAAAAGTGGCGAATGGGCTGGGTGTAGCGAATTCCGTGCTTTATTACTATCGACGGATTGTTCCAGCGGAGCAAAAAAAGCACTTGTATTTTTGGCTAAAGCCAAATTTGTTTAGGATTTCCATCCGTCAGCTAAAGCAGACGGCAATTCAAAAAAAGGAAGTTTAATCTTCTATACCCTAAAAAAGTGAAGCATAATAAAGTAAGTTTAAATTGCCGTCTGCTTTAGCTGACGGACTACGCAATTGAAATAGAGTTTTGGGCTTTAGTCCTGAAAAGAAAGTAGTTGTTTTTTTAATTACACATTACTTTCAGTAAAAGCTACACCTTGGTTAACTTCGCCAATAGTAACACTTTCATCAATTTCATCGAGCACCCAGGTATTACCTTTGCGGAGGAATACCCATATTTCCTTAAAGCCGTTCGATGTGGTTCTGTCCTCTTCCTTGCCTGATGCTAAGGAGCCCGTTCTTGTGTTTATAGTATAATCTATCATGCTGCCCTTTATGTATGCCGAAAAGGTGTCCATGCTATCGTCTTTATAATCCGAAATACTGTAAATCATAATGTCTTCAATGTTCATATTGGCCAGCATGTTCTTGGTGCCGTTGCGTATCATTTCATCGGTTTGCTCTTTGTGTTTCATGTAAATCCTGTCGCTCATGCAATCTTTGGCTATGTCCTGGTCGCGCTCCATCCAGGCATGTTGTACCTTAAAAAATACTTCTTCAACCCTTGCTTTCATGGTTCTGTAGTTCCATATATGGTCGGTCTTTTCAAGCTTTGTGGTAAGTTCCTGCACATGCGCCATCTTCTTACGTAGCTTGGCAGTAACAATAGCCGAGTAAATAAGAACAAACGGAAGCAGTATTAATCCTACTATGCCGCCCCCGCCACCACCACCACCGCTGCCACCACCACCTGCACGGGCAAAGCAATAATCGGTGCTTAAAAGTAAAAAGGCGAATGCCAGGGTAATAATGGTTTTAGGGTTTTTCATTAGGGGTTTGGGTTAAAACTAAGCCAAAGGTAAAAAAAGAAGAATATGCCTTCTTTGATTCCTCATTTCTCTCCGCTTCTCCCGATAGCTATCGGGACGGAATGACAAATAAATGTGTTAGAAACATAATGGAATTGGAGCAGAGTCGATCTCGCTCCAATTCCGAAAACGAAACGATTAAACTGTCATTCCGAACAAAGTGAGGAATCTAATATTTTTTAGCTTTTAATAATATAAAGCTAAGCATTAAGCATAAAATGTGTATTGTCTAAAAATCTGTTACTTACGTCTTTATCAGGAACCATGCATGTGTCTCTTTTTCCAAATAAGGAATAGCGCCTTTTTGCCAGGAAACTATACACTCCGTTGCGGATAAAACCCGGTATAATTTTGAATGCATTAAACAGCTTCCATACACCCCCTAAAGAACCAAGAATAATAAGGGTAGCATCGGAACGGGTAAATATGTTTTTATCGGCATAAAGTAAAACGGTGTCAAATTTTTGGGTGTCTAATGCAAAGCTTTTGGCCAGCTCTTTGCCATATCGCGATTGCAGCGAAGCAAACTGAAATTGATTCTTCTTATCCCGCTTAATAACAAACTGAACTAAGGCGTTGCACATGTTGCAAACCCCATCAAACAATATAACCATACCTTGACAAAATAAAAATCAAAGCTATACCATTAAAAGATAACCCGGAAAATGATAGACCAATATTTTATTTACCTTAGCAATCATAATTTATAAAGCACCACACTATGTTATCAAGGCGTGAATTTTTAGGCAAATCTGCATTAACTGCAGGCTTTTTGGCTTTATCGGGCGTATCGCAAAAAATACTTGCCAGCAGGGAGTTTAAACGTATTGAGCACCTAAGCCCTGAAGCTGCTGCTGCCGACGAAGATTTTTGGTCGTGGGTGCGCAATGAGTTTACGCTTTCGGATAGCTTTATCAATTTAAATAACGGAGGTGTAAGCCCACAACCTAAAGTAGTGCAGGATGCGCACATAGAAAACTACCGCTTTTGTAACCTGGGGCCTGCATTTAATATGTGGCATTTGCTGGATCAGGGGCGCGAACCATTAAGGGCCAAGCTGGCCGAAATGGCAGGCTGTAGCCCCGATGAAATAGCGATTAACCGTAATTCTACCGAAGGGCTTAACACAATTATATTGGGATTAAACCTAAAAGCAGGCGATGAAGTGGTGTTGGGCAATTACGACTATCCGCACATGAAAACAGCATGGCAGCAACGCGAACGCCGTGATGGCATTAAGCTGGTGTGGATTGATGATTTTAACTTTCCGGTAGAAGATGAACAAAAAATAGTGGATGCTTACGCGAAAGCTATCACTCCCAAAACCAAAATAGTACACATAACCCATCTTATTAACTGGGTAGGACAAATAGTACCTGCGCGCAAAATAGCCGATATGGCTCACAGCAAAGGCTACGAGGTTATTTTAGATGGTGCGCAATCGTTTGCCCACATTGAGCATAAAATACCTGATATGGGTTGCGATTATTATGCAACATCGTTACACAAATGGCTGTGCGCACCCTTTGGCAGCGGCATGATGTATGTAAAAAAGGATAAGATTAAGGGGATATGGTCGTTATTGAGTACCGACCCTGATAGCGATGACAAGATTACCAAGTTTGAATACCTGGGAACCCGCTCGTTTGCAAGTGAAATGGCTATAAGCAATGCTATTGACTTCCACATGGCGATAGGAGGGGCACGTAAGGAAGCTCGCCTGCGTTACCTTAAAGATTACTGGTACAGCAAGGTTAAAGATGTGCCTAAAGTGAAAATGTATACATCTATGATGCCGCAATTTTCGTGCACCATGGCTACAATAGGCATAGATGGCTGGAAGGCCGGAGATATGTACAACAAGCTATACGACGATTTTAAAATAGTAACCACACCTATTGACTTTAAAGCCGTGAACGGTTTGCGTATCTCGCCAAGTGTGTATACATCTACCTACGAATTAGATAAGCTGGTGGAAGCGTTAAAAGCTACCGCCGCAGCAAATCCACCGGCTGAAAAAAGTAAAGGCTAAAGAAAAGTTTTAAGCAGGTGACCGTCTAAAAAAGGCAGTTCATTACATGTTTTTGGCTGTTCATTACATACGAAACCATTTGTATTACAAATCTTTATAAATTGGCTGCCACAAATTTATAGTTATGTTTTCTAAGTCAGAAACTGATAAAGTATATTTTACAGTAAGCGCAAAAGAGACCAACGGAGAGTATTCGATACTTGAGGGAGAAGTTTATTCGGGTACGGGGCCACCGATGCATTATCACAAAATAATTACCCAAACTATTACGGTTAAGGAAGGCGCACTTCATCTTAACGTGGGAGGCGAAATGCACATACTAAAACCAGGCGATACGTACGTTATTCCACCTATGGTTCCGCATAAGGAAGGTGGTGAAAGAGGCAAGCTGATGCGATGCACAGTAGAAATCAGGCCCGGCCACCAGGGATACGAAGATTTTATGAATATGACCTATGGCCCGGATAATGGCAACTTAGGTGACGAAGAAAAGAGGCAAATCTATCTTAACGCCGATACCTACGGAGCTTAATTACAGGGTGTTTTAAGGATTTTAGCGTTTGTAGCTTGGCTAAGCGCCGAAAAAGCGTATATTTGATTTAAAATAAGATATATGTCCATTCATAAAAGGTGGTCTAAGTACACGAAAAAGAACCTTGCATCTGCCCCTGATACTTACGGAGTAATAGAAATTGGTGATATAGATACCGGCGCTATTTTATACATTGGCGAGGGTAAGATAAAATCGGTGCTTTTGGCCCATAATCCTGACGGAGGTGTTAAAAAACATGTGTCGGTTTTTGGTTCTTCTGCTGTTGGCGAATATGGCTTTAGGTATATAGCCAGCACATCAAAAGAAAAGGCCCACCACGATAAAAATGAACTGCTACACGAGTTTAAGAAGACCTATGGTTCTTTGCCCAGGCTTAACCAAAAGGAAGAGAACGGCGTAAAGAAAGTGATTTCTTAAAATCCCAGTTTTTTCTTTCCCAAATTATTCATCAGCATCCAAACAAGGCTTGCTAATACCGTGCCCACAGTTGGGGCTACAAGGTAAATCCATACCTGGGTTATATTGCCAGAAACCGCGGCGGGAGCCAGCGAACGTGCCGGGTTCATGGATGCGCCACAAATTGGGCCCGCAAACATGGCCTCGAGTAAAACGGTAGAACCAATAGCCAGCCCCGCCATAATGCCTGTTTCTTTAGAACCCTGAGATACGTTAAGAATTACCGTCATTAATAGCCATGAGAGAATAACTTCTAGTATAAACGACTGCATATTGCTGCCCGCGGGTAGGGTAGCGCCCAGGTATTGATCTGAAGGAAACATAATTTTTAAAACAAAAGAGGCTGTAAATGCCCCTGCCAATTGGCTAATAATGTAGGGCAGTACAAGTTTTCCTTCAAATTTTCCGGCTACGGCAAAGGCGATGGTAACGGCGGGGTTCATGTGGGCGCCCGATGTTTCTCCGAAAGAATATATCATGGCCATTACTATTAAGCCGAATGTAAATGCCACACCGGCATGCGATACGCCCCCATGGGTTACATTATCTATAACTATGGCGCCTGTACCACAAAATACAAGCCCAAAGGTTCCTAAATATTCCGAAATGTATTTTTTCACAGATTGTCTTTTGCAAATTGTTGGCAATAGGCCTTAACTAAATCGCGTACTTTCCTGAATTCGTTTAGTACCTCGGCTTCGCTGCCTTTGCATTTAGCAGGATCGGGAAAGCTATGATGAAACTTTTTGGCACGGGTAGGGAAGAAGGGGCATTCCTCTACACTGTTATCGCACACCGTTAATACAATGTCAAAGTTTATATTCCTGTAATCATCCATTTTGTTGGATGTTTGGCGAGATATGTCTATGCCATCTTCCGCCATTACTTTTATAGAGTTAGGATTAACCCCATGCGCCTCTACACCTGCACTGTATACTTTTGCTTTAGCGCCGGCAAAGTGTGTAAGATAGCCTTCGGCCATTTGGCTGCGGCAGCTATTGCCGCCACATAATACGAGCACGGTTTTCATTAACAGCAGGTTTCTTCGTACTTCCTTACCTTTTTAAACAGGTTGCTCATCTTTTTTTCGAACTTGGCAAAGGCTTCCTGGTCCAGGCAATAGCAAACAGAGTTGCCCTCGTTGGTTCCTTTTAAAAGCCCGGCTATTTTAAGCTCATTTAAATGCTGAGATATGGTAGGCTGTGCCAAGGGTAATTCTTTTACAAAATCGCCACAAATACATGTGCCGGTTTCCAGTAAATGTTCAATAATGGCAACCCTTGCAGGGTGACTTAATGCTTTGGCATAGTCGGCCAGTTTGTTTTGTTTTTCGGTAAACTTTTCGCTTTTACTTGCTCCCATAACATTGGTTTTTATATTGCAATATTACGATAATAAGTTTAAATAAATAACATTAAACATTAAATATTTAAGGGTTGAAGAATATAGTGATTTCCTTTGCGGCCTTTGTGTAACCTTGACTTTGAAATTCTCTTTGCAGTAAAATTAACCGCCAGGTGCGCCAAGATTTACGCCAAGAACGCAAAGAAGAAGGGAAAGCAAAAAAACTGCCTACAACGCACTAAACAAGCCAAAGCGGTTGCGGAGGAAATCGAGGACGATTACTTTGCTGTAAAAGGGTGAGTTGCCCAGCATACCGTTAGAGCCGTAGGTGTCTTTAAAATCCTCATCATCGGGCAGGTAGAACACCAGGGCGGTGGGCAGGTAGGTATTATTGATGCGTATGGCTATTTTAGGATGTGCGCCAATAGCTGTAAGCTGGTGGCCCCAGGCATTTACGGTGACTTTAAAATTTTCAGGTTCGGAGCCTGTTTTGCCAGTCATTTTGCACCACAGCTTTTTCGATACCATCATATCGAATATGCTGCTGCCTGTTTCGTAAAAAAAGTCGTTAAAGGTGGTATCGCCATACTCGATGGGCACTACATACCGCGAGTTGTTTATATGCGAGGGCACATAAAACTTAGCCTTGGAAAACCTAAAAGGCAGTTTGCCTGTATCGCCAATAAGAATAAACTGTTCGTGGGTAAAATCTAAAATCAATATTTTTTTAAGAAAGTAGGAAAGTCCGATAGTGCCTATAATTGGGCTTGCGGTAGAGGGCATGTTGTAATTAGTAGTGGTATCGGTTTTACGGCGCATAAGGCAGTAATTGGCAGTGCTGAGCGAAAACGTATCGGAACCTACGCGGCCTTTAAGCTGGGTGTTTATCCTGAAACATTTGTTGAGTGCATTGGTGTCGTAAGCTTTTTGTGCTACTTCTTTATTGTCGATAGATATAGGGGTGGCGTATAGCAGCAGTGGTACATCTGATGTTAAATCGAGCTGCATATAGTAGCGGCGGGGATCACCATCGAAAGATACCGGCAGGAACAGGGCAGAGCGGGGTACAAAAGCTTTTTGGGTGTTTACGGTAATGCTATCGTGGCCCCATTTAAAGCTCGACCATGGGGTTTGTCCGTTGCCTGGATGCCATGTTAGCAGAATAATACATGATATTACAAGTCTTTTAACCATTAGTTGGTTTTGGTAAAGCCTGTTATATACAAGGGCATGCTCTTCCCCGGAAAATTGCCCGAAATGGTAATGTGTTCAATGAATGTATCGCTGGTATTGGCTACATCAAAAATTACGCCCACCGTGCCCGATTTACCCGGAGCAATGGGGGTTGCGGGTAGTTTAACTATATCGGGTGATTGGTTTGTTGCAGTTAGCATTAACGGTTTTTTACCCATGTTTTTAATGGTGTATTTTACAGTTACCGCTTTGTTATTCGTATTGCCAATGTTTATCATATCTGTATCTACGGCTATTTTAGTATCCGATGCATCTCCGCTATCGGGTGGCATAAAGGTTGCTTTTATTAAAATGGCCTTATGGGCAGTGAATGCATTTGAAGAATAAACGTGCAAATAGCCATAATAGTGTCCGGTAAGCTGGCCGCCTATGTGTATATCTATGTTACCAGAATCGCCGGGAGATACAGGAGTTTCGGTATAGCTAATCATGTTCATGTAATCATCAACGGGTGTGGCATGAAATACAAGCGGGCATTTACCTGTGCTGGCAATTTTTAGGGTGAAGTGCTTGCCATATACATAATGCACGGGGCCCAGGTTAATAATATCTGATGCGGCTTTCATATCGGCGCAAACCTCATCGGCCACAACCGTGCCCATTATGTAGAATGTTTTTATGGGCTGGGCGCTGGTGCAAATGGTGAATGCTTTAGTAAAGTTGCCCACGCCATCGGTAGGATAATAAAGCTTTAGTGTGCCCGAATCGCCGGCTTGCAGATACTTTTTAGTTAGCACCGCCTGCCTTGTAAACAGTCCGTTTACCGACCAAATAGCCACAGGGCATTTGCCCGTGTTTTTATAATGCAATTCTCGGTAGTTGTCGCTATTACGGGCAATGCGGCCATAGTTAATGGTATCGCTGGCAAAGGTAAGGTGTGCACAATCGGTATCGCAGCGGTCAATCGTTTGCGCAGAAGCAATGAAAGAAACAAAGGTTAGAAAGAATATAAGTGCCCGGTACTTCATCATATATCCTACAAAAGTAGATGTTTTATGGGGATTAGATTCCTCACTGGGTTCGGAATAACAAAGGGCTTACTGGATTAGCTTGAATGTTTGAGCAGGGTCGACCTCGCTCAGACATTCTTTTATGAGCACATGTTATCTGTCATTCCGAGCGTAGCGAGGAATCTGTTTTATGGCGAAAGAATATTTGCCTACCTTAGTTTCTCAAAATATAGACGTATGAGCCGAGTAGTTCATTTTGAAATTCCAGCCAGCGACCCTAAAAAGATGATAGACTTTTATGTACGGGTGTTCGACTGGCACTTTAAGCAGTTTGGTAAAAACGAATACTGGATTGCCGAAACAGGAGACCATAACAAACCCGGCATAAACGGCGCCATAATGAAGCGCCTGCACCCACAGCAGCCCGTAACACACGATATACAGGTAAATAATATTGATGAGGCCATTAAAAAGCTGGAAGCCAACGGTGGTGTATTGGTTGTGCCTAAAACAGAACTACCCGGGGTAGGATGGAGGGCTTTTTTCCGCGACCCTGAAGGCAATATACATGGCCTGTGGCAGAATGCGGTGAAGTAAAGGATAGGGTTAAATGATGTTTCAATTGGAAACAGAATTCTTGTGAACTTAGCAAAATAATATCGTATGATTAAGAATAAGGGAAAAATGCTATTAGTATTGTTTTATGTTTTTTCTGTTTCTGTATTAGCTCAGAAGTCTAATAATATTCTTGGTTTTGACGCGGCTTCGTTTAATGAAAAAGACCAATTAGCAATTTGGTTATGCAGGTACGACAATGTTGCATGGGTAACTTCTGATAGTGTTAGCGCTTCACCAAAAGATGAAATGAAAAAATTGGGGAAAGAATGGTTTTGCTATGAGGAAAATAAAGTATGGCATGCTGTTTATGGAAAGTACTCTGGAGGTATATTCAATATGGTATTTCATTATGTAATAGATCCAACAACCCAGAAAATAAAACGAGTATATTATATGCCAATTGATACGTCAATGACCGGTTCGTTCTCGAGAGCATTGATAAATTCGGATATGAGAATAAAGAAATACCTCGATACCAACTATGTGATTCGGTTTAATCAATACATAAGAAGAGATTCGAATAAGTCCATTTCTGTCTGGTTGTTTCCGGCATTTCAAGAGAATGGTACTGCTGCTTATGGCGGAGAATTTTATTATAAGTACGATGAGAAGGGAAATAAATTACTTGACAAGCAGGAATATTTTCAGGGGAAATTTAGAGGATTTAAAACTGGAAATAAACGAGACATCAGTATAGACTATACAGATACAAAGCAACCTACTTTAGGGGCAGTTTTTTTTGTTAGGTATTATCGAGATTACTTTACCAACATTACCATTGAAACAAAAGATTTTAACAGTGAACTATATTACGATCCAACAAACGGCTATAGTTGGATAACCGCCGTAAAGGATCAAAGTCCTGATAAAAAGTGATTGTTAGCATAAAATAACATTCCTAGCCCGCATTCTTCTGCACACTACTAGGATAAATACCTACACTGCCCGGTGGTGCGGGGCCGCTGCAGATTCCTCACTACGTTCGGAATGACAAATAATTTACTATGTTAATTTGAGTATTGGAGCAGGGTCGACCTCGCTCCAACTCCCATTCGCCCAACGTTTACGACAAACTACGCGGAACAGGGATTAATACCGATTAAGCAAAACTTAGCGGGTACTGGGGAACAAAAAAATGATGTAACTTAGCCTATCATAATTCAGGTTATTTTGAAAAAGATTGGTTTTTTACTTTTTTGCCTGTCGGTGTTTTCATGTACATCAGAGTTAGATGTAATGAAACAGGTGACTAATACCCATCAACTTGAACAGACTTGGGGAAAGCCAACTTGGTGCATGGTTGACTCAACAGACCATAGTTACATAGTTTGGATATATAAATTGACTGCCATGCATCATAGTGCAGGAAGGGAAGATGGATATTCGGGAGGAGGAGTGTATTATTATTACGATTGCTTTTACGTTCATCCTGATAGTACTGTATTTAAATGGAAAACAGGCCTTCCTTCGGATCAATAAGCCTAACCTGTACTCTGCTTCACCCTATTAGGATAAATACCTACACTGCCCGGTGGTGCAGGGTTTGTGGCACTAAGAACAGCTTAACGCCTTTTGAGGGGAATTGTGTAACTTAGCTCTATCATAAATCCATTTTCCGCGACCCTGAGGGTAATATACATGGCCTGTGGCAAAATGCGGTGAAGTAGGTTAGAATGAGAAAATACTTATTAATAGTCGCGGCCGTTTTTTCTTTGATGTTCTTGTCTTTTTCAAACGGAGGGGAGCACAAAAAGCCGTTTGAAGGACTGGTTATTTATACGGTTTCTAAGGTGGATCAAAATAACCCGGGCCCCATGCCAAAGGAATATGAGCTATATATTAAAGGTAGTAGATGGAGGAGAGTTATGCCCGATGATTTTGGCGGAAATATTGAAATTGGCGATACCAATACACCGGAAAAAGTAATACGACTTTGGGAAATTAAAGGTGCTAAGTTTTTGCTGCTTTCCTCGTATTCGGGCGAGCCGTATAACAGGCATTATATCGATTCCGTAAAGCAACATCTCAACTACGTTATATATCCAACTGAAACAAAAGCAATACAGGGTTATACCTGCAAAAAGCTTTACCAAAAGACCAGAAGTATTCAAAGTACTAGGGGCACAGTACGGGTTCCGGTTTATTACACAGATGAAATTGCGGACTATTTTACACCGCTATATCTGCCCGGACTTCCTTTAGAATTAAAAATAACTCCTATAGTTGATACAGTAAGCACCTACACAGTATCTTCTATTACAGAGAAAGCTTTGCCCGATAGTTTGTTTATAGCAACTCCTTACTACAAGCCTCTTAAAGTAGAGGATATACCAAGAGTAACAGATAGCCTAATGAATGTTAAGTAGGCTAAGTCTACCCCGCATTCTTCTGCACACTACTAGGATAAATACCTACACTGCCTGGTGGTGCAGGGTTTCCCTGTCTTAGATTCCTCTCCGCCTTTGGCGAATCGGAATGACAGTTACGCGTATTCATAAAAGGAGTATTGGAGCAGGGTCGACCTCGCTCCAATACTCTTTTGAGAGTTCACATTGACTGTCATTCCGAGCCACCATCCCGATATGTATCGGGAGGCGGAGAGGAATCTGAATTTAGTTCTACCCCGCATTCTTCTGCACACTACTGGGATAAATACCTACACTGCCCGGTGGTGCAGGGTCGCCCTGTCTTGCATCTGTAATAATAGCTTCTATAAGTTCGGCTTCTTCCTGGCTATGCACCCAAATGGTAGGTGGCTTTTCATCTGTAACGGGCACTTGTTTAAGTACTGGCTTCTCATCTTTAAACGAATAGCCACGCTGCCTGCCTTTGGCCTTTAAAAAGAAAGTAACCGCCCATTGTGCGCCCTCTTTGGCTTTTTCTACTAACTTGCTTTCTACTTCGTCCAGCAAATCTTCGGTGGCTTGCAGGTACACTTCTTCAAAACGGGTTTTGTATTTCTCGTCCGTCTTTAGCCAATAAAGATGAGTGGTGCGATGTATGCCCGCCTTTTTTGCTGCAATGCCAATAAAGCCGTTGTATGTAACAAGGTATTCTAAAAACTTTTTTTTGGTGGATTTCATGAATAATTATGAATTATAAATTATGAGTTATGAATTAGTGGTAAGTATTAAGATATGAGAGGGTTAAAGGCTCTCACTTTTCGCTATTCACTTTTCATTTTTCACTTGAATGAGCGATAGCGATATTCATTGCAAATTTACACAATTAATTTGAATTCAAATAATATATTTATAAATTCTATTTAATAATTTGTAATAAATTGGTTATCAGTTATTTATGTGTTTATTAAATAGACTGAAAATCAGTTTGTTATAGATAAGAAAGAAAGGTGCGTTTTATGGATTGAATCATGAGAAAAGACAATGTTTACAATAACTTTACGATGATGAAAATGCTGAATTTTTAAGTGTATTTTACACTTAAAAATCACGAGCACAATAATGAACAAAATTGATCATAGCGAGTAACTGTAAGGTGCGATAACCTACTAATGGCAATAGAAAGCACTCCAAAATCCTATCACCATACTATAAACATATAGCTTATTGAAAAAGGATTAACTTTGTTGAAACAATAAAACACATTAGCCATGAAAAAACTTTTTTTATCAGCAGCAATAGTAGGATTAAGCTTAACCTCATTTGCAGGTAACGGCGGCGGTTGCAAAGGCAAAGGTTGTACCTGCACAGGCAGTTGCAAAGACGAAAAATGTACTATGAAATGCTGCACCGGCGGCGACAAGAAGGCTTGTACCAAAGATGGTAAATGTACCGACAACACCAAAGCAACAAAGGATAGCAAAACCGCTACCCCGGCTGCTACTCCGGCTAAGTAATTAAGCGGAATATTATAATAGAAAGCCCTGGCTGCAAAGTCGGGGCTTTGTGTTTAATTCCTTCGGAATCCGGGCTTAATACTATCATAAAGTATTATTGCTATTTTTGCTTAATCACTAAAAAAACAAACACTATGAAAAGTAAAATTCTATCTAAGGCTTCATGCCTAATGATTAGCGCTTGCATGTTGTTTACATGGCAGGTAAAATGTCAAATCAGTCCGCACATTAATGCGGATGTGGATGACTTGAAAATGTTAAAAGGCCGTACAATGGTTGTCGAACTTTTTGAAGAGGACCAAAAGGTGGTTGATAAATTAACCAAGAAGAATAAGACCGATGAACTGGCCATGTACCGTAACTTTATCAGCACCTACAATGCGGATATTAAGATAGCGGTTGACAAGTACTGGACATTGAACAAAAAAATAGAGTATAAGAAAAAGTCAGAATTGACTGATATAATAGGCAATAGCAAGGATTACGTTATTATGTTTTACAGGGAATTGGGCGATATAGACATGGACCTTTCTGTTAGTAGCTTAAGTGTTCCTGTAATTGCTTACAACAGGTCGGAAAGGAGCCAGAAGAAAGACCCGGATGAGGAGATATATCTACCCCCGGTATCCTATCCTAAAGATGCAAACAAAGCATCGTATTTTGGGTATACTCAGTCGAGTTACAATTTTGCCATCAGGGAAATGCAGGCTAATATTCAGTATATGCTTAAAATGAATAAGAAAATAATATACGAGGATTATGCATGTAAAATGAGCGATGAGAACAAATGCAAAAAATTACAACAAAGCAATATCCTGATACTGAAATCTGAGCTGGATCCAAAATCAAGTAGTAAGGATATGAAAGACATGAAAGACGCATATAACGGACCCTTTCAGTTTGTTGAAGATAAGGACTTTATTGATGCTTTTGTAAATGAAACAGATGGCAAGTCGGATATGTTTATTTTACCCTGGGGGCTTGCAAAAGGCAGTTTTGGACCTATAAGTCAAACTTCGTTGGTGTTTATGAAAGTAATTATTGACTGTAAGACAGGAGATGTGTTATATGCACATAAGGCAGGAATGATGGAAGGGGAAGAGATGATGCGGGTAATTAAGCCCGTTACGTTTGAACATATGGATAAGTGTAAATCCTAATATGATAGCGCTTTTCCAAAAGGCCCGGGCAACCGGGCCTTTTTATTTAAAAGGCAGCAATAACGTACATTATTAGCCACCTCAATAATTTTATTGCATATTAACTGAGATGTGCTATTTTTGCACGCTCTTAAGAATAAGGAATATTCCTCGATAGCTCAGTTGGTTAGAGCATCTGACTGTTAATCAGAGGGTCACTGGTTCAAGTCCAGTTCGAGGAGCCAAAGCAGATGAAGCCTTTAAGGGTATATACCTTAAAGGCTTTTCTGTTAAGTACAAACAAAAGTGCAAACAAATAGAAAGATATTTAGGGCTGTAAGGCAGGTAGAGGCCAAATTAATGGTGACCATTACTACAGTTAAAAGTCTTCTTTTATAGCCTCAATCGAAATTATCTTTGAAATAAGGGTGTTTTTCACCGTATCCTTAATATCCAATGATCCTATGAATGATACCCAATCATTATACTCACTTTTTTTATTAATAACAATGAATTTAATGTCTATAGGGTCAAACTGAATTAGGTCTTTTTTTAATTCTTCATTAAAAAGATTCTTCTGTTTGTTATGAGTTATCGTTTTTTTTAATAAAACTTTGTAATCGGATAATAACGGGCAATAGCGCCACTCTCTTTCATGGTAGTAAATAATATCTTTTCTTTTTTTCCCGATTAGTTTACCCTTATGCCATCGTCCCTGATATGGCTTTATGAACTTAAACAAGTCAACAAGTTCCTTTCTAACGCTTAATATTTTTTTACTTCCCTTGAATCTTTTTGAAATTCTTTCAATATATAGATTTAAGTTATATACTTGAGACATTGGCTGAGATGATTTGTGTGCATAGATCACAGGAGACACCCGCTTGCTAATGCCCCAATCTTTCGTAAGCCCAATGCCATACTGTCCGAAATTTTCCAAATGGTCCGAATCACGAAAAAGTTGCATTATTGGTATATCGCAAAAGCTAATCATCGGTATATAAACAACATTAAACTTGCTGTCCTTATCTAAGATGTTCTCAAAATGTTCCTCTGAATATTGAACATAAAACCCCATCGAGCCTATTATACTCTTTAAACTTGCACTATTCGTAAAATGGAAAAGTGTATTTGCGCTGACTGCCATTTAAATGACTTCGAAATGTTTTGCTAATTGTCGCACAGTCCTTTCATAAAGGTGTTTAGCCTTTGCCAATTTTCTCCTTTCAATATAGCGGCAAGCCAAGTTCACCTGGCTAAAAATATACCGATATAAACTGTCCTTGTCTTTGTCTTGATTTATTTTTTGCACAATGCGAGGAGCCACGCTATAGTAAAGTGAAATAAGTCCTTTCCCTTTGTCAGTACTCGCCAAATAATTATCCCTGAAAGAACGGAGTGTGTTTAATTGATAACAGTTATCAGGTAAGCTGTAATACTTTATGCAAGCTGTCGTAATAAAACATCCGCCCTCATCTTCATCTCTGCTGCTGTATCTTTTGCCTTTTGTAATGTGTCCCTGTCTGTTATGAACTATGACCTCATCATTACCCCTAGCAATTCTGCGGGCAGCCGCTACCGCTTCACTTTTAGTGTCCGTTATTACCGATGCCCGGTCTGCACCTTCTTGTTTAACTGCCCAAGCGTCTCCATAAGGTACAACGTGAATCCTTCTCGCCATTTTTGATTGTTATTGTGAATGCTAAGTTCAAACTATTTTCCTTATGAGTAGTGTTTTTTTTAATAAATACTTCAATGTAATGCGCTCTTTATCCATTCCTGCAGTAAGCTAAGTTAGATTCTGTATGTGCAAAATAAAAATAACAAAGTAGGGTGAACAAGAATAAACGGGTTCGATAATAATGTAAGGCGTTTGGTACTGAAATGTTAAATTTTCAAAGTTCATTACATGTTTTTTCCCGTTCATTACATGAAATGTTTTTTGTATAAAAAAGTTTTTTACTATGGGGCCGTTACATTCGTCGTTGACTATTAGATTCCGTAATTTATAAATGTACTGAATGAATTTTTTATCCTTTTGACTAAGATGAAACATCAAATTATTCTCACAGCGCTTTCCCTGTCCCTAAGCTGCTACTTGGAGGCACAAGTTTGCCAAGATGCCGGGATTGGTACAACTGCACCAGGTTCAAAATTGGAAATTCGAGGCTGCACAAACCTAAATAATGCATCTGCCTTAAATGTTACCGATAGCAATGCTTCATCAATATTTTATATTCGGAATGACCATGCTATAGGTATAAATACAACTTCGCCTGCTTCGCTTTTTTCTGTGGGAAGTTCGAACCAATTTCAAATCAATACCACCGGCAATATTGTTAAGTTAAATAATGTAACGTATAGTTGGCCATCGAGTAACGTGGCCGGTACACTAATCAATGATGGAAGCGGTAATCTCTCTTGGTCTTCCTTTAATTCCAACGCCTGGACCTTGACAGGAAATTCGGGAACTACATCTGGTACAAGTTTCATCGGAACAACAGACAGCGCGTCATTATTTTTTAGGGTGCATAATAATAAGGCGGGTTTTATAGATTATGCAGCTAATGGTAATGCCTTTTTTGGATACCAGGCAGGAAATGTGAATACAGGTACTGGTAATTCATTCTTTGGAACGTATGCAAGTTTGAAAAATACTAGTGCAAATTATAATACGGCAATAGGAACTGCTGCTCTTTATTCAAATGCTACATCGAGTGGTAATACTGCTGTTGGCGACAGCGCTTTGTACACTCAAAATGCCGGTTCTTTTAATACCGGGAATGTTGCAATTGGTAATTCGGCGTTGTATACAACTAGCCCAACGGGGTTGTCTTCCAACGGTAATAATAATACTGGCGTTGGGGAATGGGCTATGCGGCATAACACAACGGGAAGGTTTAATACTGCAGTGGGGAATACTGCCCTGTATTCGAGTACAACAGGCATAGGCAATGCAGCTTATGGCGCAAATGCATTGGGCGCAAATACTACTGCTAGTGGTAATAGCGCTAATGGTGACTATTCATTATCTAATAGTACTACTGGAAGCTTTAATACAGCTATGGGAGATAGTTCATTACTAACCAACACCACAGGTACTTTTAATTCTGCATTGGGGTACCAGGCAAATGTTGCTGCAAACAATCTTACCAATGCAACTGCAATAGGAAATGGTTCTTCAGTAGGTTCGAGTAACACTATCCAGCTAGGTAATACCTCTGTAGTAGCTGTTGCTTCATCGGGTAACCCTATAATTTATAATCCTACGTTGGTTGCAATTAACTCAACTGCGACTGCTAGTGCTTCCGCTATTGTTTCTGGGTATATTACTTCCACCAGTGCAGCTTTAACAACAATAACACTTCCAACAGTAGCTAACTTAACAAGTCAAATTGAAGGTAGTGGTACTACAGTTGCAAGAGGAACCACTCTTTGCTTCACTGTAGATAATACAGCAGGAGCAAGCGTCGTTACAATAGCTACAAATACTGGGACCTCTGTTATAGGTCCACAGGTTATTATGGGTGAAACTACATTAACTGTGCAAAATGGAAGTTTAGGGATATTTAAAATAGTGTACATCACTACCACTACTGCAAAAATCATTCGGATAAGTTAAGGTACAAGTAAAATACAAGTTCCATATAAAAATCTATCTAAATAAAGAATATGAAAAAATTTACAATAAAGAACGCAAAAGAAGTAATGATGGCATTACTATTTGTAGTAACTATATTTTGTGTTTCGTCATTCTTTTGGAGTTTCAGTTTCGGAAGACAAAAAATCGCCTATATAAAATCTGCCGCATTAGTTTATGGTTATGCAGGAATGCAAGAGGCGCATAATAAATTCAGCTTGAAAGAGGATGTGTGGAAAGCAAATATAGATACCCTTAAAAATGAATATCAAAATGCACTTAATGAGTTTAAAGAAGACCTCCCAAAGTTGGCTGCCAGTGAAAAAGAGGAAAGGGAAAAACAATTGTATAAACAAAAACAATCTTTTGAAAATTACAAAGCAGCCATAGATAAGAAAGTAGAAGACGAGGATACTAAAGAAACGCAAGCTGTGTTGGGCCAAATTAATTCGTTTGTTGCCGATTATGGAAAAGAACATGGATACGATTTAATAATAGGAACAACGAATGATGGTAACCTGATGTATGCTAAAGCCAGTTTAGATATAACAGATGAAGTATTAAAGGCATTGAACGATAACTACAAAGGAATTGCATCTAAGTAAGAAAGCAATGAAAAATTTAAAGGGGGGAATATCTATGCTTTTTATCAAGGGATTTCCCTTCATGTTGCTTGTAATATGTGGGTGTTCTCATTCTATAAAAAATGGAAGTGAATACCTGAAGTGGCTTAATAATCCTTCAAATGGCATAGTTAAAGTAAGACATGTCGAGGGGTTTGATGTAAGGGTGAAATTTTTGCCTGCTGAATATCTTTTATATCAGGAAATTTCCAGAAGTGACGCACATTATTCCGCAACGCAGAAAGACAGCCTACTTAATATGTTCAAGCACTCTCTAACATTTATAATGACAATAGGGCCAGATACTAATGATAACAACCATTCGGATGTGATGTATTATGGAGTAAAAACATATAAGGATTATGTAAACAAGGATATAATTATGAATTTCGACTTCAAGCAGTACATCACTTTGTCGGCAGGAGGAAGAAAATATGCCCCTGTTTTATCTGCAATGGAGAATAGTTATGAGCTAGGCTTAAGCAGGAATATAATTTTTGCTTTTGTTCCTAACAATAAAACAGATTACGCTCTTTTTGAGTCCAGTCAATTAGATTTTACTTACGATGATGAGTTGTTTGATATCGGAATAAATCATTTTGTATTTCAGCAAAGAGATTTGCAGAATATACCTGCTTACCCGGGTTTAGTAATTAATTAAAAGTAAGTGAGATAATAAAAATGGCATGAAAGAATTTTTACCAAAATATAGAATACTTAAAAAATTCGCCTGGGTTTTTATCATTTTAACCCTTGAACAGGCATTTTTACCTACCGTTGCCTGGGCCTTAACGGGTGGGCCCGGACAGCCTTCCTTTTCAAGTTTTGAGCCTGTAGGCACAACTAATATGGTAAATGATTTTACTGGGGATTTTACATATAATTTACCAGTACTCAATATTCCCGGTGCAAATGGCGGAGGCTATGCCCTTTCATTATCTTACCATAGCGGCAGTTCTCCTGAAGAAGAAGCATCGTGGGTGGGATATGGCTGGACATTAAACCCCGGTGCTATTAACCGTGGCAAACGCGGATTTCCGGATGATGACAGCAGTACAGCTGTTACGTATTACAACCAAATGCCAGCAAACCAAACTGTAACAGTTGGAGGAAGCTTGGGTGGGATAGAATTATTTAGCCTTGGATCTCCTGTAAACCTTAATCTTTCAGCTTCCTTGGGCTATAATAATTACAAAGGCTTTAGTTATAATTTGGGAATTGGATTGGAATTTGCAAAAGGCCTTATAAGCCTAGGATATAGTGTATCGAATGGCAGCCATAGTTTTTCTGTAGCGGTAAATCCAGGTGCGATATTAACAGATTTTGTGAATGAAAATTTTAAAGCGATTAAAAGCAATCCAGGCGAAAAGGAAACAACTGAGAGTATAAAGGAGAAACAGAAAATTGAAAAACAAAATGCTGCACAAGCCAGGAGAAATGCAGAATTAAGAACATTGCAGCAGCATTCGAGTAACGCAGCAATTTCATTATTGGGAAGTAATTATGGCATTTTCTCACATGAATACGAAGTCCGTGCGACACAAATGCCAGCATTTACAGGTGCTGGTTTCAATGTGTCGGTAACATTTATGCCAACACCTACACCACTGCAGCTTGGAATTAATGGTTCGGTTTCCGGTAGTTACGTATATCAGCAAAATCAGCCCGTTAATTTCACATCCGCTTATGGGTATATGTATTCAGGATTGGTAGGTGCCAGTCAAAATGCCATGATGGATTACTCCACTGAGAAACTTAAATCCTATACTAAATGGGATACGCATATTGGTATTCCTTATAGTAGTGCGGATGAATTTTCGGTAACAGGCGAAGCTATAGGAGGCGGGTTCAGGCTTTATAATACTTATGCTGGTTGGTTTCATCCTGCCCCGGTAAGCAGTGATATAGATATTTTTAATGTCGGAGCAGCTGTGGAGTTAGGTGTTAATAATGGAGGCGGGGCCAACATAGGTGTTGGGTTTGAGAATTTGGATGTTACAAATGATTGGGATGCTACCCAAATAAACGACAATACATTTTCGACCAACTATTCAACGCAAGAGCCTTATTTTTTCACGTTTAAGGATGATATTGGCGGAGGTAGTGATTTTGATGGTGATGCTCCGGAACAGGCTTCTTGGTCCTATAACTCCGGTATTTTTCCCACATATAGCCCCGATATTGGAGGCATAGGAATTTCCATGAATGCTGACCCCCGCATAGGCAGGTCATCTTTTATCGCTTATCATAAAAATGATGAAATGATCCGGCTGGAAAATGGCAATGCGTACGAGCCTTATGCAAGAGGCCAGTACATTTCAAAATTCATTAGTAGAACGGAAAAAGATCTATCAAACCAAATTGGCGAATTTGCTGTATTTAACCAGGATGGAACATGCTACTCATATGGGCTGCCAGTTTATTCCAGGAATGAAACCAATCTTCAGTACAGCCTTGAAAATGCAATTGTAGACAGTAATTATCTTGCTTATGAAGACGTGGTGGATGGAATTCGAAATGGAAGTGTGGGTACTAAACTGGGAGATGAGCAGGATGTTCCATATGCTACTACGTATTTACTTACTTCAATTACCACACCAGATTACGTAGACCGAAAATTAGATGGCCCTACTGATGATGATTACGGAGGATGGACACAATTTATATATTCCAGGCTTTGGGGCTCCACTATAAAGAATAGAACAGATTCTTTGATTTCTAATTGGTATCATTGGCGGTCACCATACACCGGATTTTTATTCCACCCTAACACACTTTCCACCACAAAAGATGATTTTGGTTCTGTATCTGATGGATATAAAGAGGTTTACGATTTGGATACTATTAAGACAAAAACGCACTTTGCTGTTTTCCGCCATTCTAAAAGGCCTGATGGGTTTGATGCTAGCGGAGGAGATAGTTCTGATAATAATCCAAGTGCAATAGGCCCGCATTATATGGAACAGCTTAACAGAATTGATTTGTATGCAAGAAATAATGGACAACCTCAACTGATAGAATCCGTCCATTTTGAGTATGATAATTCTACAGGGCTTTGTCAAGGGATTCCAAATTTAAAAGGATCGGCAACACATGGCAAGCTTACCCTTAAGCGTGTTTGGTTCGATTATAATGGGACCATGAATGCCAAGATAAGCCCGTATGAGTTTGATTACGCCTATTCCGGACAGAAATATCCTCTGCCTTACTCAAACAATTACGCGAATACATTTACTGCTTCACTACAAAATCCTAACTACAGCTATTTTAATCTTGATGCCTGGGGAAATTCTCAATATAACGGCGGTAAAAGATACTTACAGATGCAAAATTGGGTAAACCAAAATCCATCACCTGCTTTTGATCCTGCTGCCTGGCAGTTAAAAGTAATAAAACTACCCAGCGGTGGGCAGATACACATACAGTATGACCAGAAAGAGTACGCCTATGTAGAAGACCAGCCTGCCGAAGCAATGGTAAGTTTATTAGGCCCGCTCAGGAATACGAGTGGAGATGATGATCCGCTTATTGGAAACGCCCGGCATCTTTATTATTTAAGGTTGCATGATTTTGGAATTGATTCTACTGATCAAAGTGCAGTAGATTCAGTTGCCTCAATGCTTAATACATATTATGTTAGCCCCAATAAAAAAATATTCTTTAAATTTTTATATACCCTGGTCGGCTCATCTCCTCCGCAGATTGGCGAATGTAATAGCGAATATATTTCGGGATATTGTGATATACAATCGGCTAGTGTTCAGAGATTTGGCAGTAGTCCCAATTATTATTATCGTCCTTTTATAATCCTTGGCAGTTCGGCAGGAGGAGCATTTAGTAATTACGATCTTCCTAAATATGCTGCTGTTGATTTTTATAATACGCAAAGGATGGGGAACATAAATGTTAGCGGTAACTGTGACCCAAGTGTATCCGGAGGCCCTGAAATAAATAACAACAGTTCTCCTGGAGATATAGTGATGCAATTTTTAACCTTCCTGGGAACAGCAATAGGTGGAAGTGCTGTTATAGCAAATCCTGTTAGTTATGTAAATTCCTATTTGCGTGTTCCTATTCCCCGGGCAAAAAAGGGCGGAGGGGCACGGGTAAGAAGGTTACTAATGTTTGACCCTGGAATAGATGAGGGCGATACTACATTATATGGTAATGAATATGATTATGTAACAGAAACCGGCCAAAGTAGTGGCGTAGCTACAAATGAGCCTTCAGCAATAAGAGATGAAAATGCCCTTGTACAATTTGATCCGCAGAAAAGACAGACCTTTTTACAAAAGGTAATTGCAGGAGTTGACAGGGATATGACTGAGGTGCCCTATGATGAAACCGTATTACCTGGTGCTTCTATTGGGTATTCAAGGGTTGTAGTAAAAAATATATACACCGGAAAAACCAATCCTGGTTTTACTGTTGACCAGTACTATACAGCAAAAGACTATCCAGTTACTGTTTCTACTACGCCGCTTACAACAAAGACAAGCTATTCTCTTGTCCCCGGCTTTTTAGCTAATTATTTAAAAAATGATGTTTGGCTTTCACAAGGGTTTTCTGTTATACTTAATAATATGCATGGCCAGGTAAAAAGTAAAACTACATATAGTGGTGACCCTTCAAATTTTAATGCTGCTGCGGTAAGCACTCAACAGGTCTACACGTATTTCCAACCGGGTGAGCAAGTACCACTAATGGGTTCTGCCAATTCTATTTATTATTCTGATCAGGGAAAACAATCTGAGACTGTAATGGAATCACGAGGCACTGAAGATGTAGATAACGATATAAGCCTTGAGTTTGACGGCGATGCCGGAATACTTCCATTCCCTCCTTTTGCATTTCCCTTTTTCTCAATGTGTCCATATTATAATTACACTGAGAGCAAACTTTATTCTCATGCCATAACCAAAGTAATTCATTATCCCGCAATAGTGAAAAGTATTTATAGTTCTGCCGACGGTATCTCACATACAACGCAAAATCTTGCATTCAGCCCTTCTACAGGTAAGGCGGTACTAACACGTACTACAGATGGGTTTGATCAACTTAACCTCCAGCAATCAGCCAATCATGCCGGTTCATATACAAGTTATACTTTTCCTGCCCAACAGGAATATCCATATATGGGGCAAAAAGCTGCTACCGAAAGGGCCGTGATTCTCTCAAGTAGTGCTGTTACTATTGCAAAACATCATAGTGGAAGTAGTACGTATTGGCTGAGTTTTACCCCGGCAGCGGGCCAAAATGTTTGCGATGTAATGGGCTTTTTAAGCCCTGGGGACTTGATTAGCCTTACAAATGGTACCACAGATTACGGGGTGTTTAATGTCACTGATTCTATTATTGGAAACAACCTGTATCTATACCCGACCCACGCATATGGAGCAAACATATCCACAGGAACTGTAAATATTGAAATAATTCACAGCGGCCGCACTAACCAATTAAGTAAATCGGCAGGCAGTTTTACCACTTATGGCGATACAGCAACCACAAGTAATGTAGGCTCGCTACAGCTTTCATATAGACAAATTTTCGCACAGAAACTCGATAGTGTTTACCAGCATAATCAGACGATATATTTAGCTAATTTACCTGGTAACCTAACCGCAATAGATGCGTCAGGAAATTGTTCTGCCCTAAATAGTTTCTTTGTCTCTGCTTTAGGAAATTCTACAAACGGTACCGTTACGTTTACGTTTGTTAAAGGTCCCGTTGCAGTTATAGATACATGCAGGCTACCGTTTAGAAGTGGAAATTTTGGAGTAGATCCAATATCACAACAACTCGTTTTTTATGCTACCGGAAACTCCTGTTACCCTGTTCCTGTATGTTTTACATTCTGTCCTACTTCGCTTACTATGACACAAGTGGTGCAGGCAGATGCACAAACTTATAATGACGTATGGCCATATGACTACAGCATATTCCCTCCGGTGCCTGGCAGTAATTTTTATGAAAATGGAACCAAAGGTAAATGGCGCCAGCAAAGTAATTATGTATTTAAAGATACAGCTACATCTGCCAATCAAACAGGTGAGAGGACATATTTAAATGCTGGAGTTTTTCCATTAACCTTATTTAACTGGCTAACTCCTTCTTCCAATGATACAACCGAGTGGATAAAGCTTAATACCGTTAGCAAATATTCTCCGGATGGGAACGATATGGAGGAAGTGGATGTGCTGGGAGTTTATAGTACTGCAAAATTCGGATACAACGAAAGTCAACCTTACCTGGTAGCTAAAAATTCGAATTATAGTTCTTCCATGTTCGAGAGTTTCGAGAATCTTTACGGTGGCACCCAGCTCGAAGATGGCTGGACACCAAATAAGCCGAGTGACTGGGATACTGTAGACCATTATGCTCATGCGGGAAGTGCATCCTGGAAATTACCTATAAACGATAGCCTTAATCTTAAACCAATAACATATACGGCTCAAATGCAGGCTAATGGCCTATTGTTAAAGGTATGGGTAAAAGACACTACTGTTACTGGTAAGCCACCGATAAATGGTCGTTTAAAGAATGCCACATCTGGAACAACAACTTTCAGCTTTCAATATGTAGCGAGAACAGGAATATGGACACTTTATCAAGCCAATGTGGATAGTGCACATTTTGCAAATGCAAGCGTTTCTCTCAATAGCATCTATACAATCTACATCCGAAATAATTATCTACATGGCACCAATTGGCTTGATGACCTAAGAGTACAACCGGCAGACGCGGAAATGAACACATATGTATATGATAAAAAATTAAGACTGGTAACCAGTTTCGATGATCAGAATTTTGGCTTATTCTACCAATACAATGCAGAAGGAAAACTGGTGAGAAAACAAGTTGAAACGCTTGAAGGGATAAGGACTGTCTCGGAATCCCAGTACCATACAAAGGAACAACCGCTGCAATAAGCCAATCGGAATGAAGATATTAATGAAAATAGGCTTTTTGTTTACGCTTTTGCTGGCTTTTGCTGGTAGGGCCTTTACCCAGGATCCCTGTATGGAAGAATTAAAGGGATATTACAGTAAAATGAAAACCTTAACACTTAACAGTTTTACTTCTGGCAAAACTACCTATATGGATTATGAGGTAAGAATGATACCTGTGGAGAAAAAGGAAAAGGAACAGCATTCTTCAATGCAGATGTGGGTGAACAAGAAAGACACTAAGATGTTAAATGATAAAATGCAGGTACTAAAGAACGAACATGAAGCTTTTACCATATTGCCCGAACAACGCTTGATAGTTATTAGTGATGCTGTTCCAATTAAGAAAGACTTTAGTAATAACACTATACAATGGATAAAGCTACAGGATACTTTATTTATGATGAGCAGTATTGAAGAGTGTACAAAATATAATAGTAAAAATGGGGAGGCGATGAAACGGATAACACTTTTATTAAACATTAAAGGAAAACAGATGTTTAACGTGAACAAAATTGTGTTTGATATTTCGGAACAGGCCAGCGAAATACGGGAGATGAAAATTGTTTTTGCGGATGAAAAAGGGAAAGATTATGGCGGGGTATCATTTGCAGCTATGGATATTGTAATACACAGCATGAAAGTAATGGATGGGTTCAAAATGTTTGGAGGTAATATGGAATCTTTGGTTTTTAATCCGGGGCACGAGCTTAAGGCTGCCTATGCAGGATATAAAGTTATTGATAAAAGAGTTAAAGGTAAAACAAGGAATGGGTAAGTATTGACAGATGAATGGTTTTAGAACTATACACAAACTATTAAACTTCTTTACGCTTAAAGAATGTAGCAGGGGATACTTGTATGTGTTTCTATTCCTGCTCTCTTTTCGATCCATTTCATTTTCGCAAACATGCACTCAGTTTGATAGCACACATTTTTATTTAAATACAGGTACATTCGGAACATTAGTTCTACAGAATTCAGGTATCACAAAGCTAAATGACTGCGGGTATATTATTAGTGATCAAGCAGTATATGTTTGCCTGAACATGGGTCGCTATTATAAGTTTGGCAATGCAGTGTTCAATGCAGTTGCTAACATTACAGTTAATGGCTATCAGGGCTGTGTGTCTCCTGTACTTACCACTCAATTTACAACGAATATAATGGTGGATGATACGGTGCCACTCACGCTATTCAAACAAGACATAACCAAATATAATCTAGAAAAACTTACTGTAACAGTAAACAGCATTACATTCAAAGGGGGGCCTGTAGAACGTGATAGTTTACAAGTTGCCTTTTATACTACAACCGCACAAGGCTATGATGTAGGAAATGTAATCGTTACAAACAAAAATATTACGGTTAGTAATCCTATGACCTTCAATTGGGGTTCTAGTTGTTCCTCTGTACCACAGTACGAATTGCAGGTGTTGCGATTATTTAATATAGACAGCACCAATGCATGGACGAGTGAAAAGGATGTTAAGGCCATAGTAGATTGGTCACAAGCTGAAGATATAGTAACCGGTAATAGCGATAGCAGTTATACCATGACACTTGCAGAAGGACGTGGTTATTATTTATGGAGAGTGAGACCCATCGGTACCAAATATGCAGGAGGATATGCCGATTCAAGAAATTATGGAAGATGGAGCACTGGCAATAAATACAGCCATAATGATACTGTAATTAATATAACAGCCGCTTCTCAGCCGCTTCTCTTCTTTTATTACCAGTTTAATGATACACTCAATTGGATATATAGCCGGACTTTTACTGAAGGTGACCAAAACAATGGTAAAACAAGGATGTGGGAAAAGATAGATTTCGCTACGGGTTTGTTACAGATGAGGCAAGAGCAGGCACTTCTACAAAGTCAAAAGCAAGTATTGACTGATGAAACACTTTATGATTATAGCGGCAGGGTTGCCATTAAAACACTTGCAGCGCCTGCTAATGTGGATAGCTTGGGATATATTAAAGGGTTTATACAGGGGGCTTCAAACGTTTTTTATAACCCAACTTATTTTGATAGAGATGGTAATTATTTAACGCCATCCGCTGTTACAGGAGGAGCTTTAAATACATATTATTCAAATTCAAACAGTAATGTATTTATTTCCAGTGCAGAAGGTTATCCTTATAGCCGTTCTCGTTATGAGCCTGACGCGACTGGCAGAGTCATAGAGCAAGGGGGCCCTGGAGGCACGTATCATCTTAAATTATCCAATACACACACTACACGCACGTATTATGGTAGTGTTGCTGATATTGAACTCATACGTATGTTTGGAGATGAAGCCCCCAAGGATACCACAACCCACAAAGTGCTTAATGTGGATGGTAATAATACGGTTACCATTAGTTATGTAGATAAAGAGGGTAAAACGATTGCAACTTGTATGTCGTCTGGGTTGGATAGCACCGGCACTATATTGGATGCTTTGCCCGAGCAGGCCAATGGTAGGTTTACAGTGAATGATACTGTTTACAATCATTACGGCGGTCCACCCAATCAGGCCGAACTTATAGGTAGTAAAACGCTTGCACTGGCAGCCCCAACACAAGTTACATTCAGGTACGAAATACATCCCGGAGAAATTAGTAACAACTGCCCTGCTATGTGTAATCGCTGCGACTACGAAGTGACATTCAATCTGCGAAGCGACACAACTTCTCTTCTGAATATAAACCATCTTATAGCGGCGGATACTTGTAGTCATAAAACCGGGTGGGATACTACTTTCTCTATCACGCTTAGCCCCGGCCAATATACCGTTGAAAAGAGCCTGCAAGGAGATGTGATAGACCCTAAGACTACTTTGCCTTTTGATACGGGAATAGGAATTACATACGAACAAGAACAGCTCGATACGCTTCATAACCGATATATGAGAATTGCAACCAACGATTTGGATTCGGTGGATTATTACCTGCAACGTTCTGAGATGACAAAATTATATAACTACCTTCATGTCAATACTAGTGTAACTAACCCTGATTCTGTATTTGCCGATTCATCCGCAATATTTAATATAGGTTGCGGTAAAATACTTATCCCTATTAGTATATGTCCCGGAGCCAATAATTGTTCCGGCAATAATCCGAATTTTGAAGCGTACTTTAAATCCGTTTGGATAGACAGCACTTCCTTTTGGGGGCAAACTGGCGGGTATTTAAATTATCTGAATACGTTCCCCGATAAATTCAAGCCGGGAGAATTCAATTACCTTATTCATAATATGCTGCTCAATGGCTACACCTGTGATTCTTTATGGAACTGCTGGAAAAGCACGGTACTGGAATATGCATCCTACAGGCAACTGGCCAGAACCAATCCGCAGTTTACGTTAGACCTGTTAAAAATATTCCTCGACTGTACTGGCCGTAAATACAAAGGTTCATGTAATGGCGTAAGTGATACTGCCCAATACATTGGCAAAGCTTTTGAATATTTCTATAATAAAAATGATGTGGGAGCCGGAGATACTCTATGTTACCATGCCATGAAGTATACCTATGGAGATACTACAACCTGGGGACAAGACAGCCTGCATGGCAAACTGACATATAAAAAATGGGAACAGTTTTACGACTGTGTTTGGTTTACCGATGTTAATATATATGCCAATAATAATGATAGCTCAGGGAATATTAACGGAGCGGAATGTAACTGTATAAGCACCTGCGAGCAACGCTACAATGGCTTCATCATGGCGCTGATACAAATGTACCATAACGATTCTATATATGTGGAGGGCGATAAATATTATTTGGTTCGCGATACATCCCATGATGGGTATAATTATGTACCCGGCCTCAATTTATTGCCAAATATGGGCATCACCTATAAAAGCATGTCCGATATTCGTTGTGCTGCCCGCGATTTGGTGAGCAGCTGCGAAGGCAATTGCAACCAAACTATTTACAGAACCAATGGGCATATAGATAGCGTGGGCAATGTTATACAACACAATGCCGCCCTTGAGGCTATGACCTATTCGTATACGTTGTCGCTTGCGCCCTGCGGTCCCGGCTCTACAAAAGTGGCACCCATGCCGTCCGACATTAAAATATGGGATCACGGCTACGGTGGCGATGATACCGACCAGCTTTGGGATATAACACAGGATACAGTGTGCGTGGGCAGTTACCTGCTTGCCGGTTGGATAAAAGGTATACATGGTGATGTTACAGATAGTTTACTGGATACCACTTCGTACTGGGCGGTGAAGGTAAACCAAGCCGGCAGTTTGGTTTGGAACAAAACCTACGCAGGCAAACATGGCCGCGATTATTTAAGGGCGGTAGTACAAATGCCCGACGGCGGTTATATGCTTGGCGGATATTCTAACTCGGCGAAGGGGAACAGGAAGCATGGCGTAAACTTTGGCGGGTACGACTACTGGATAGTAAAAACCGACGACAATGGTAATGAAGTGTGGGATAGTACCTATGGAGGAAATAAAGATGACATTTTACAATCGATACACCGGACGCGGGATAATAATTACCTGCTTGTGGGTTATACCAAATCTGGTATTTCAGGGAATAAATCTTCGAGCAATGGTACAACCAAGGAAGCGTATTGGGTTGTAAAAATTGATGGCACCGGGCATAAGCTGTGGGATAAAACCTATTATGTAAGAGATACTGCAGTAGACACCAGTTATGGAGAAGCGGTTGCCGAAATGGCCAATGGCAATTATCTTATCGGGGGTTCTTCTAATATTAAAGTTGCAACTAAAGGTAAAAAGGGCTATGGTTATTTTGATTACTGGGCCATTGAAACCGATAAAGCAGGGGATACCGTTAGAACAAGATATTATGGCGGGCCCGAACAGGATTTTATGTATGATATTGCTCCCTATGCCAACAGTATGTCCTTTTTGCTGGTGGGCACATCAAACGGGTGGTCTACTACGATAGATAGTAACGAAAGGCATTCCAGCGGCTATGGGCTTACCGATGTGTGGATAGTAAAAGTGGATACCAGCACCCTGAATAACCGGGCCGACCGCACTTTTGGTGGCGACAGCAACGATGGCACCCCGTTTAATGCAAGGTATGTAAGGGCAAGGCGCACCAACGACAGCAATTTTATAGTAGGTGTTACATCTAATTCACCTATAAGCGGAGTAAAAACGCAGGGTACTTTTGGTAAGTACGATTACTGGGCAGTTAAAGTGAGTAATAAAGGTGTTAAACTGTGGGACTACGACTTTGGCGGAACCAAGAACGACTTTTGTACTGCCATAGACCAGGACCCCGATGGCTATTACTGGATTGCGGGGTATTCGTTGTCGGATAGTAATACGGTAACAGCGGATAAATCGAGCCCGCTGAAGACGGCGAGTGCCAAGAGCAATTACTGGGTGATAAAGGCACAGGAA
>Ga0134126_10000214_pt1 | contig 75936 bp, 67 predicted proteins | sample KB31752_FD_96881 | JGI IMG/M metagenome (GOLD analysis project Ga0134126, IMG submission 96881) | Terrestrial soil microbial communities with excess Nitrogen fertilizer from Kellogg Biological Station, Michigan, USA - KB3-175-2 | ecosystem: Environmental > Terrestrial > Soil > Unclassified ...
AACGCCCGTAGTGATACGGCGCATAACCCCACGGCTCACTCGATACCCATGTCGGTCCGTACGGATAATCGTTGATCCAATATCCCTCCGAGTACGGCGTCCAACCGCTGGCTACGCGCGGACTCCATCCGTAACCGTAGCCGCTCACGTTTTGCCAATCCCCGTAGTAACTCAGATCGTTGATGCCGGGCGCCACGTATGATACGTAACGATAGCTAACGTCGTTGCGATAAGGATCGAAGTAGTAGGGATCAGCGAGGTACGAGTCATAGCTCACATACCTGCCGTCATAAGCGTTTGGATATTGATAGCGATAGTAATCGTCGACTAAGTAGCCGGCGTTCCGTCCATCCATGCGTGACAGCAAAGCCTGGCCTGCGGTCGCCCCGAGCAACGTCAGCATTTCGCCTTTGTTGATCTGGCCACTGCCGGCGAGACCTACGACCTGCGCCAGTCCGCTCAGGACTGACACCATCGTATTGCCGTTGTTGACGTCGACGTAGTAAAGACCGGGCTGATTGAAATCAACTGCGCCGTACGGCGTGCCCACCTCGTATAAACCGCCCGACGGCAAGTAACCGACATCGAACATCGCCGAGCCATCACGCAACGCCAGTTGCGTGCGATCGTCCGTCAGCGCAATCGCATCGAGCGCCGTGTTCGGATTCAGCCGCGCATAGTTGCGCGCGTTGAAGGCCAGACTCGCGCGCGAGTTGTCGCGCGTGTAGATGCGATCGCCGACTGAGTACGGCTCGTTCAGCCCTACGGCTCTCCAATCATCGGCATTCGCCGTATCGGCCAACGCTACCTGCCCATCGACGCGCTGAATACGCGCCGCATCCGGCAACGCTGCCGCTTCTACATTTTGAGAATGTTTTTGATAGAACCAGACGCCCGCGCCCGCAACACCGGCTACCGCCAGCGCCAGCACAGCCGCCTGCCAAAGTTTGATCGTCCTCATGAAAACAATTACCTCCCGGAATACGCCTATTTGTCGCAATCACCGTACCTTTTGCAGGGACGTTCTTATCAGGACAAGGCAACTGTTTCGTGGTGATTACCGGGAGAAGCGAGTGTCTGTGGTTTTTGCGAGATGAGCTCTGCGGCCTTCGGATTCGGCAGAAAACGACCACCGATTAGTCACACGATCGCAAGGAAACCAAATCGACGAGGGACGTTTGAAGTTGAGTGAACAAGACGAAATGTGAACGATTACGTGCATAAAAATGGGAGTGGTGCATCGCGGAAGTTATCTCTTCGCGTTTCTCTCCGAGGCCTGTCGGTCTTCTCGTCTGCGGTTTCATCCCAAACGTTCCGGATTAACTGCAGAGGCTGCCGAGGTCGCAGAGCCCGCAATAGAAAATCGAAATTAGCTGTTACCTCGGCACGCCGGGATTGATCAAAACACTATCGTGACTTAATCTATTCTCCCCGAATCACCCCTGTAACCCTCAAACGCACACCGAATTAGTTCTCTGGGGCTGCGTCTGAACACCCTTTTAACTATCGCGGCGCATGACCTGTGAGGTGTCGACGCGCGACAGGTCGTCAGGCCGAACCGCATAACGATTACCATGGCTATCAGGAAAAAGAAGAACAGCGTCAAATCCGCTAAACCTCAACGCACAAAACCACCGCGGGTGCCGAGACTCGCGACTGGCAATCCCGGTCTGGACGATATTCTCGAAGGCGGCTTTCCGGCACAGCGTCTTTACCTCGTTGAAGGTGAACCCGGGACGGGCAAGACGACGCTCGCGTTGCAGTTTTTGATGGAGGGAGCGCGGAAGGGCGAATCCGTCCTCTACGTCACGCTCTCAGAAACCCGTGAGGAACTGGAAGCCGTGGCGACTTCACACGGGTGGTCGCTTCACGGAATCGACATTTATGAAGTCGTCACGCCAGCAGAAATGCTGAAGCCTGAAACGCAATACACCATCTTTCATCCCGCTGAGATCGAGTTGGGGGAAACCACTACCGCGCTGCTCAAAGAAATCGAACGCACCGGCGCCACCCGCGTAGTTATCGATTCGCTTTCCGAGATGCGTCTGCTCGCACGTGAGCCTTTGCGATTCCGCCGGCAAATTCTCGCACTTAAACAGTATCTCGCCGGCCGCGACGGGACCGTCTTGTTGCTTGACGACAAAATCATGGGTTCTGATTTGCAAATCCATTCAATCGTGCACGGTGTCGTCTCGCTCGAACACCTGGCGGTTGAGTACGGCGCGGAACGGCGTCGTTTGCGTGTGACGAAGTTGCGCGGCTCGCGCTTTCGCGGCGGTTACCACGACTTCAACATCGTCACGGGCGGCCTCATCGTTTTTCCGCGGCTGGTTGCGGCCGAACATCGACTCGGCTTTCTTAAGGAATCAGTCAGCAGTGGCATCGACGCACTGGATAACCTCCTGGGAGGTGGCCTCGATCGCGGCACCAGCACGCTCGTCCTGGGCCCGGCCGGATCAGGCAAATCGACAATCGCCGCACAGTTTGCGGCGGCCGCCGCCGGGCGCGGAGAGCGTGCCGCGGCCTTCATCTTCGACGAATTGCGCGAGACGTTCATCGCGCGCGCCGAAGGCGTCGGCACCCCGATAAGGAAGCTGGTCAACAAGTCGTTGATTACAATTCAGCAAGTTGACCCCGCAGAATTGTCGCCCGGTGAGTTTGCGCACGTAGTCCGCCAATCCGTAGATGAGGATGGCGCGCGTGTCGTCTTGATTGACAGCCTTAACGGTTATCTCAACGCGATGCCGGAGGAACGTTTCCTCAGCGTGCAGATGCACGAGTTGCTCACGTATCTGAATCAGCAAGGTGTGGTAACGATACTGGTGATGGCGCAGCATGGCTTTCTCGGCAGTTCCATGGCGTCGCCCGTCGACGTCAGTTACCTCGCGGACACCGTGCTACTGCTTCGTTACTTTGAAGCGGAGGGCGCCATTCACCGCGCGCTTTCGGTCGTGAAGAAACGGACTGGTAAACATGAATTGACGATTCGCGAATTGGAGGTAAAGTCCACCGGAATTCGTGTGGGCGAGCCGCTGGCTAAGTTTCGCGGGGTGCTCACAGGCATTCCGGTTTACGACCAGGTGAAAGGCGTTGCGGGTGAGTAAGTCGACGACTCCAACTCAAGATGTGCACATTCGCGACGAGCGGATTCTGATTCTCGCGCCGACCGGACGCGATGCCGAGCTCAGTGCGCGTTTCCTGGCGGACGCAAAATTGTCGCCTTATATCTCCGGCGACATCGACGATCTGTGCGAACAGATCGAAGCGAGCGCCGGTGTAGTTTTTCTCACCGAAGAAGCTCTTTCAGCCCGCGCGCTCGCGTGTCTCGCACGCGTCCTGCGCGCGCAACCTGCGTGGTCTGACATTCCAATCATTCTGCTGACGAGCGGCGGCAGCGAGTCACCGGCAAATGCTGAAGCGCTCGCGTTGCTGGAGACAATCGGCAATGTCACCTTAATAGAACGCCCGGTGCGCATGACGACGCTCCTGAGCACGATGAAGGCCGCGTTGCGAGCGCGCAATCGCCAGTACGACGTGCGCGAGCATATGGAAAACGAGTTGCGCACCCACAACGAATTGGAAAAGGCGTTTACTCAAATCGAAGAGGCGAGTCGTTTAAAAGACGAGTTCCTTGCCACTGTTTCGCACGAACTGCGCACTCCGCTGAATGCGGTGCTGGGCTGGACGCGGCTGCTTCGCTCGAACCATCTTGATCCCTCCGAACATGACCGCGCTCTGGAAACGATCGAACGCAGCGCCCGGTCACAACAGCAACTGGTCGAAGATCTGCTCGATGTTTCGCGTGCGATCAGCGGCAAGCTAAGGCTGGAAGTGAAGGCCGTTCGTCCGCGTGAATTTATCGAAGCGGCCGTCCAAGCGCTCCGGCCCAGCGCCGAAGCGCGCCGGATTCGCGTCAAACAGAAAATCGATCCGAAACTGAAAGTGGTCTACGGCGATCCCATGCGCCTGCGACAAGTCGTGTGGAATCTCTTGTCGAACGCGATCAAATTTAGCGCGGAAGGTGGACTGGTTGAACTCGCTGCGCGTCGGGTCGACTCTGAGGTCGAGATTTCTGTAAGAGATTACGGCGAGGGCATCAGCGCCGACTTCTTGTCGCATGTTTTTGAACGCTTTCGTCAGGCGGACATGACCACCACCCGCGCGCACGGCGGGCTGGGCCTTGGTCTGGCGATTGTTCGGCAGATAGTGCAACTGCATGGCGGGACTGTCGCCGTCGAGAGTGAGGGCGCAGGACACGGCGCAAAATTCACGGTAACGCTGCCTTTAGTTACCCAATCGTCCGGGCGCGCTGAGAGTCTGCTTGAGGCTGCGAAACCTTTGTACGTCACGCGGGCTTTGGATGGAGTGCGCGTGCTGGTGGTGGACGACGAAGCGGACACGCGCGATTTGCTCAGAGCAGCGCTTTCACAGCACGGCGCCCGCGTCACCACGGCTCCGTCCGCATCCGCAGCACTCAAGAAAATTTGGAGACGTAAGCCCGATGTGATGATTTCTGACATCGGGATGCCGGGAACCGACGGCTATGAACTGATGCGGCGCGTGCGCCTGCTGCCGCCGGAACGTGGCGGCCGCATTCCCGCAGTAGCGCTGACTGCCTACGCGCGCGAACAGGATCGCAAACGTGCGCTCGCCGCGGGCTATCAGATTCACCTTGCCAAACCGATCGAGATTGGCGAACTGTCCGCCACGCTGGCCGAGTTGATTAGCGATAAAGTCGGACCTTCATCAAACGGCAACCACTGACGACGGCCGTACGAGCATTTTGGAGTGTCGCGCTTGGATCGGCGTAATCACACGGGGCGACCTCCTGCCATCTGCCTCCTGCGTTCCGCCTTCCGCCTTCTGTCTTTCCGCCTTCTGCCTTCCGCCTTCTGTCTTTCCGCCTTCCGCCTTCTGTCTTTCCGCCTTCTGCCTTCTGCCTTCTGTTATATTTCCCTCAATGCCGAAATCCTTCCCCGACTGGATCGTCCCCATGGCCGCGACGCTCACCCAAGAGCGGTTCACCGGACCCGAATGGAGCTTTGAAAGAAAGTTCGACGGCATTCGCCTGCTCGCATACAAAAAGGGAAAGCAGGTTGAACTGTTCTCCCGCAATCGCCTGCCGCAAAACATTCCGTCCATCGCGAAAGCAATCGCAAAACTGCCGTCGCGCGAATTGATTCTCGATGGTGAAATTGATTGGCACGCGGTAATGGGTACGCAGGCGTCCCCGCGCGCTGCTTATCACGTCTTCGACATCATGTGGTTCGACGGTCGCGAGACGATGTCTCTGCCGCTGGAGGAACGGCGCGCGCTCTTGGATCAACTGCCTTTGAAAGCGCCGCTGCAGAGAGTCACTGAGTTGCCTGTGTCAGAACCGATTGTCTCCTCTCCCTCTGGGAGAGGTCGGGTGAGGGTGCGAAGCTTAGCGACCGGGTCCAACTTTGCTCCATGGGAGTTGGCACGGGAACAAGGTTGGGAAGGCGTGATTGCAAAGCGCCGCGGCTCAGTCTACGAGCAACGCCGATCGCGCAACTGGCTGAAGATGAAATGCGAGCTGGCCCAGGAGTTTGTCGTTGGTGGCTTCACCGATCCGCAAGGCAAGCGCGTCGGCCTGGGGGCGCTGCTGGTTGGGTATTACGAATCAGAACCGCCTGCGTCAGCGGGCGGGCAAAGCGCGCCTGTCTCCTCTCCCTCTGGGAGAGGTCGGGTGAGGGTGCGAAGCTTAGCGACCGGGTCAAGCGACGAGTCCGCGCAATCCGATTTCGTTTTCGCGGGAAAGATCGGCACCGGCTTCAACACTGAGTTGTTGCTTCAACTCCGCAACCAACTCAACCGTCTTGAAATACCGAAGCCTCCCTTTACCAAAGCCCTCGGCTTACCACGCTTGCGCGCTCACTGGGTACGCCCAGAGATCGTCGTCCAGGTCGGCTTCATCCAATGGACCAAGCACAACAAGCTTCGTCATCCGCGACTACTCGGCATCCGTGACGACAAAGATCCGCGCGACGTGGTGCGGGAGTAGTTTGGAGTGCGCCGGCCCCGTCGGCGCGGCCTTGCTCCCACGCAATTGCCTCCAGCGGTTCTGCTTTTCCTATCGGCGTTAATCCGCGTTTATCCGCGGCCACTATTTCTTGCTCGACTTCTTCTTACCGCCCTTCTTCTTACCGCCCTTCTTCTTACCGCCCTTCTTCTTCGGTACTTTGCCACCGGCCTTGCGCGCTTCTGACAATCCAATCGCGATCGCCTGTTTCTTACTCGTCACTTTCTTGCCGGAGCGTCCGCTCTTCAGCTTCCCCTTCTTCCGCTCATGCATCGCCTTCTTAACTTTCTTTTGCGCCGTCTTCCCGTACTTGGCCATAGCTCCTCCTCTGCCATCTGCCCACTGCCTTCTGCTTACTGCCTTCTGCCTTCTGCCTCCTGCCTACTGCTCCTCGTACTCCTTCGCTACACCGAAGGTGTACGCAACGAACACGGCTTCACGTTGAATTTGAGGTTCGTTGAAGTAAGGAGCAAAGACGATGCCAAGTAATGCCTGAATGCGAAACTTTCAGTGCGTCGTCGGCTGCAATTTGGAGTGCGCCGGCAAAGCTACCGGGGTCCCTGCGCGGGCATCCCACGTGGGGTGACCGTAGCAGCGACGGCGCTTTGGATTGGAGCGCCCGCATCTTGCAGGCGGGGGCGCGCATCCTTGCGCGCTCTTTGCTTTCTGCCGTCTGCCGCCTGCCTTCCGCCTTCTGCTTTCTGCTTTCTGCTCACTGCTTCTTGATCTTCATAAATTTCTGAGCACGAGCCAACACGGCTTGAGAAATGTTGGACCATTCCGCGTGGGCTGAGCCGCCTTCGTTCAGATCAGCCGCGGTGAAACCTGTGCCGCTTAGATCTTCCAGGTAAATGATCATCAACTCGTTGCGCTTGGTTTCATCCACCAGGTGAACGAGCCTTTGCGAAACCACCTCCGTGCTTGTCGTGAAGCCCTTGCTTTTAAGAAAGGCGCGAGCGCGGTTGCCGTCGGAATCCGGCCGGCCCAGATTGCCGCTCAGACTGCGGGCGTAAACATCGGCAAAGAAATTAAACCCACCGATGTTAACGATCTTGGGAGACTTGTAATTGTAAGTGTGCGTGTTGTCAGGCAGGTAACCCTCGAACTGAATCCAGTACAAGCGCTTTATGTGCCCATCTTTGTCGGCATCGACAAAGAAATGCTGCTCGGCGTTGGCCACGTCGTACAGCACAAAGCTCTGGCTGCCGGCGTATTTGAATGACTTATCAAACTCCAACTGGACCGCCGGCATGTCTTTGGAAGCGAGCACCTGCCCCGCCACCGTGCGCGTCACCGGCGGCGCATGACGCGCGTTCGCCGGTTGAGAGTTTTCCTGCGCGAACGTCCTAGCGATAGGTGTCAAACTGATCTCAGCAGAACCGAAAACGGCCAAAGCGACGAGTGTAATGAAAGTAAGCGCGAGCGGAATCCATCGTGTCATTGCGAGCTCTCCCATCCTGTCGGTTTGTCGATTGAACGTTGGAAAGAAGCGAATGTCAAAACAACTTCGGTTTCTGCTTTCACTTCGGTGCAGGCCTCATCCAAGAATTGATTGAAGAGCAAATGCGAACGACACCTATGACTTTTTTGATGTGGTACGCGAAGCGCTGACAAGAAGTGCGGAACAAAGTATATTTGTCAGTTCTTAGAGACCTTACTCCTATTCAGCGTTGGCAAAGAATAAACTCAAACTAATTGATCTCTTCTGCGGCGCTGGCGGCCTGACCGCCGGTTTTCATGACGTATTCAAGAAGCAACTCGATGTTGTTTGGGCAAACGACTTTGATGAAGCAGCGGCAAGGACCTATAACGCAAATTTTGGCCACTGCACAAGCGAGGACATCGTAGAACTTCTTAAGAAGAAACGGGCTCCGCACGCCGATATCGTGATCGGCGGTCCTCCTTGCCAAGGGTTTAGCCTCTTGAACAAGGACAGGAAAACAGATTCCCGCAAACAGCTCTGGCGACCGTTTATTGAAGTTGTGATCCAATCGGGCGCCGAGGTGTTTGTAATGGAAAACGTTCCCCAGCTCATGGGTTCGCCTGAGCATGAAGCGATTATTCGCGAAGTAGAAGAGTGCGGTTTCGAAACCGTAACCGAGCTTCTTCGCGCATCCGACTATGGCGTTCCTCAGCGGAGATATCGTTGCTTCATCATTGGCTGCACGTTTGCTGATCCTGGGGCCGTGTTTCCTCCGAAGAAGACGCATTTCAATCCGAACAACGGCTTAGTGCCATCGCTGTTCAAAACTAATGGCGAGTATGTTGCCGATGCAGAACCTTGGCGCACCGTACGTGATGCAATTGGCGACCTCCCCGAACCTGAAGGTACTGAGATTCGTGATGTCGCACCGCCCTTGAACTTGCATTTCGGACGGAGCCCCACGCTGATGAGCATGAAGCGGTATCGAGCAATTCCGAAAGAAGGTATGAACCGTTTTGACCTTCAAAAGCGCGCACCTGAACTCACGCCAGCTTGCTGGATCAGAAAGACGACTGGCGGAACCGACCTCTTCGGTCGCCTCTGGTGGGACCGTCCGGCATTCACAATTCGGACGGAATTCTTTAAGCCTGAGAAAGGCCGGTACCTACACCCAGTGAAGCATCGGCCGATTACTCATAGAGAGGCAGCGCGCCTTCAATCGTTTAAGGACGATTTCATCTTCTGCGGCACGAAGATCGAAATTGCGAGACAGATCGGTAATGCAGTTCCCCCAAAGCTCGCTGCTGCTGTGGCTCAGTGCGTCAAGAACCTGTTTGAGATCCGTCGAAGGAATGTGAGCGGCGAATGAATTCGGAACGTCCAGTCACCATTGGCGAGATCGTCGCGGATCTCGACGCGCAACTTAAGGCATTCCACGCCGAGCACGATGGCCTTGAGCTGCGCGAAAAGGTCCTTCGCCTCGTGGAAGTATTAAAAACCGCTCGCCAACTTAACGTCGCAGCTCTTAAACTGTCTGGCATCCATAGCGACAGCGCGCGTGAGCGCATCCGGTTGTACATGGTGCGCTACGTTGGAGTGCCGTTAGACGCGATCGAGTTAGAAGTGGTCAGCGGAATTTCAGACTACGGGAGAAGGATCCGAGAACTGCGGAAGGAGGATGGATATTCGATTATTAGCGGCCCGAAAGACGATGAGGCCGCTGGGCTGGTTTTGTTGGAGAATCAATATCTACTGACGCGAGTTGAACCCGACCTAATGGCAGCCGGACGTTGGCACCTTGCGAATCGCATCCGCAGACAAGAGGGAAGTGGACAATCCAGAATGTTGGCCTACCTGCAAGCGAACGTCGGACAAGTTACTACAACTGAAGAGTTGGCATACGTCGCCAAAATTTCCGATTACGCTCGAAGAATTCGGGAGTTGAGGACGGAGGAAGGATATGCTGTCTACACTTGCTTTACAGGGCGACCCGATTTACGTGGCGGCGAATACATACTTGAAACGATCGAGCGCATCGCTGAACCTCATGATCGGCACATTCCGATTGAGATTCAACGGGCGGTGTATGAGCGAGACAATAACGAATGCCGACTTTGTCACTGGAATCGCGCTTTGTGGACGAAGGAGGACGCGCGATTCTTAGAGCTTCACCACCGACAGCATCACGCTGACCGAGGCGAAAACATCGAAGAGAATTTATTAGTGCTCTGCAATCGTTGTCACGATGATGTCCACGCTGGCCGGTTAGTTCTGCCGGGCGACTAAGTCATGCCGGAGAATCTGTCACCCGCGCAAAGAAGCTTGAATATGTCGCGCGTTAAAGGGCGCGGAAACGCCGCGACAGAAATGCGGCTCATCAGAATTTTACGAAGCGCATCGATCGTTGGTTGGCGAAGAAATTACAGATTGTTCGGACGGCCTGATTTCGTTTTTCCTAAAAAGCGCGTTGTGGTTTTTGTCGATGGTTGCTTTTGGCATTGTTGCCCTCAGCACCGTTCGCAGCCTGTGAACAACGCGGAGTTTTGGAGACGGAAATTGGAACGTAACCAGCGACGCGACAAATTAGTCAACGCGACTCTCGAGAGGGAAGGCTGGAAGGTCGTTCGCATTTGGCAACACGAACTGAAGCAATCGGACAAGATCAAAAATAAATTGTTGAGATCCGTTCAAGCCTAATCTTTAGCTTTTGGATTACCCTCGGTTTCTGTGTCTTCCGAGACAGAAGGAGCAGGGGCAACGCGGCGCGATAATCGACATCTTGCGTCCCGAGGCAAAGCTTCCGACGCTTGGCATCCCGCTGAAGGCTACCTGCCAACGCCTCCCTAGTACTCAGCACCTCCCTTTGTTTGCTAGAGAAATCTGGGTGGTCAACATTTCCTTCTAAAACGGCTCGGTAGTGCTCATAGTAAGCTCGTGTTTTAGAAAAAACCCCGACCAGAGACGAATGCTGCCATCTCTTCGAGTTTTCCAGTTTAGTCTTACGTCTTCGGAAACATCGAGCGAGCCACTACATAGCATGACCATATAAAGTTCTTTATCGTGGGCCTTGGATAATCGATCTTTGTACTTCTCTAGCCGCTGTAGATCATCGAGAGTCACAGCGTGGCCGGAACGCTTTATTTCAATGATCACAAGCCTTCTCTCATCGGTAAGCGCCAAAAAATCATACCTTAGGCGTTCGTCCTCGTCGCCAATGTCCTTGACTCCCCAATCCTCAAGTGTCTTCGATATAGTCTTTTCTTCTTGACGCCTGTTTCGACCTACAACTAGGTACTGATGCTGAATTTCGGACTGATTCATTCCCGAGCCATCATCTGTGATCGTGATTACCCCTGTTTCACGGTCATAATCCGCTTCGTCAGGCAGAATGACCTCTACACGATTTGCACCTGCATCCCAACAATTTGCGATTAGTTCAGCTATCGCTGTATCACGGCGCTTGTACATCATCACGCCTAGGTGCTCAAGAGTTCGCCCCAGCACCGTTAGCGTGAACGTCAACGGCTTATGTTCTGTAACTGCGGTGCTCAAAGTAATTCCTTCCTTAGCGAGAGATTCGAGGATCGGAGTTTATAGTGGAAAGGTTAGTTATTCCCGTAAATCTGTCAAGCGATCAATAACTTGCGCGCAGCTCAAGTATGACGGCGTTTCAATACCTCCCGATTCTTCGGCGGCCGACTACCTAAAATCCAACCGGCGTTTCCCTAACAACATTGAACTCGCGCTCAAGGGCGACGCCTACCTGGCCAATCAAGCCGTCGTCGAACAGTCTCCCGAGGATCGTGATTCCGTGAGGCACACGTCGCGGTGGATTGAACTTGGGCAGCGGATTGTTTGGATCGGGAGCCCAGTCGCTGCGCGCCTCAGAGACTTCGACGAAGCCGGCACGCAAAGTCAGCGATGGATGGCCGGTGAAGTTCGTGATGGTCAGCTGCTCGTCACGCAGCGAAGGCACGATCAGGACATCGACCTCTTTGAAGATGCGGGCCATCTCGAGCGCGACTTTGCGACGCAGACGATCAGCCTGCACAAAATCTATGGCCGACAGGAACCGCGCTTGCCGAAACAGATTGGGCCAGGCGTCTTTCACTTGTACCTTCAATTCACCGAGTTTGTTGTTGAGCGCGAGATCTTCGAACGAAGCCGCGCCTTCGGCAAAAAGAATCGGCATCAGCGAACTGTAAGGCCAGTCCGGCAAAGTCACTTCGCGCAATTCCATCCCCAACTTTCTGATCACATCCAGCCCCGCGCGATCGACATCGGTGGCCGGCGCCTCTTTCATCCACTGCGGAAAGTAACCGACTTTCACTCCGGCAACGGACGCGTTGGCGTCAAAGTCGAGACGGCTGGGCACACTCGAAGGATCGCCGGCGTCAGGACCGCTGATCGCCTGCAGCACGAGCAGCGCGTCTTCGACGGAACGCGTCATGGGACCAAGCTTGTCGAGCGACCAGCAGAGCGTCATCGCGCCGGTGCGCGCCACGCGGCCAAACGTCGGACGGAAACCGGCGACGCCGCAGCGCATCGCCGGACTGACGATGCTGCCGCCGGTTTCACTGCCAACCGAAAACGCGACCAGGCCCGCCGCAGTGGCGGCGCCCGGCCCGCAGCTTGATCCTGACGCGCCTTCTTCGAGGAGCCATGGATTCATCGTCTGACCACCGAACCAAATGTCGTTGAGCGCGAGCGCGCCGAGCGCCAGCTTCGCGATTAGAACTGCGCCCGCTTCGTTGAGTCGCCGCACCACGGCTGAATCGGCTGACGGTACGCGATTACGAAAAGGTTCGGCGCCGTAAGTGGTCGGAATGTCTTTGGTGTCGAGCAGATCCTTCACGCCGTAAGGAATCCCATGCAGCGGCCCGCGATATTTGCCGGCAGTAATCTCGGCATCGGCTTGTTTGGCGCGTGCCAGCGCCTGATCTTTTGTGAGCGTGATGATCGCGCGAATTTTCCCATCAAGACGGCCGACGCGTTCGAGATAAATATTCGTCAGCCGCTCGGAAGTCAGTTTCTTTGATTCGATCCAACGCGACAGTTGTGTGACAGGCGCAAACGCGATTGCGTCATCTGACGAAGGCAGCGGCACCTCGGTCTTTGAGCGAACGAAACGATCGCGCGCTGGACCGGAACTAATGCCCGGTAGCATCGGAGTCCACAATGTCGCCGGAGTTTCAGTGTCCGCGAGCGAAACTTTTCTGGGGCCAGTGCGGCGCTCGAGATATTGCGCCAGTGACGTGCGCCAGGAAGAGGCGGCTTGTTGCCGTTCGGCGTCAGTCATCGTCACTTGCATCAGCTTCTCAGCTTCCGCGAATGTTTCGGGCGACACCGCGGGCCCGCTGCCCGCGCCCGTACCAAACGTAGGCGGCGCGCCGGGCGGCGCTGATGTTGATTCCGAACTTGATGGTGATGAGTTGTTCCGACAAGCTGTAGCCGCGACGAGCACAGCGATAGGCGCTTGGATAAGAAACTGGCGTCGAGTGTTCATGGGCGAAGATTATCAGAGCAGAAGGCAGAAAGCAGATGGCAAAAGGCAGAAAAGAAAAGGGCCGGGCAGGTGAAGTGCTCTTAGAAAATCTCAAGGTCAGGAAGGTGGGCTTGCCCCCGCTTTAGAGATTCAGGAAAAGGAGCGGGCGCAAGCCACCCTTCCTAACCGGGAGGCATTCCCGGATGCGCGGGAACTCCCGGCCCCATCACAAATCCAAAAACAAAAACGCGCGACCATCGAGGTCGCGCGACATAAATCTGAATTGAAACTGATCTCAGGGTGGCTTGCACCCGCCGCCTTCTCTGAACCCTCCAAAAGCGGGGGCAAGCCCACCTTCCTTACCGGGAGGCATTCCCAGTCATTCCTGATTTCATCAGGTGACAACTGCCTACTGCTCACTTCTTATGCTTAAAACAGAAAACCCAGGGCGTGGCCCTGGGCTATTAGATTCTTCAGTGCAATGAGCTGTTGATGAGATTGTTCGCGTAAGACTTTGACCCAACCTCCTCCCAAGGGCAATGACATACTTGAGTAATCAACAGCTCGTGCATTAAACGCCGAAGGCGTTTGCTACCTTCAGCTCAGGGTTGACGCGCGCCAGCGCGGCTACCCTGGGTAGTCAAGACAAAACAGGTCCCAACCCTGAAGGGGTTGCGAAATAGGTTTGCCCCAAAGGTTCAAATTTTTGTGAATCCCAATTCAACACCGGTGTGCCTGCAGGGTTCCGCAACCCTTTCAGGGTTCCGTGTTGGCTCATTACCCAGGGTAGCCGCGCTGGCGCGCGTCAACCCTGGGCTGGAGGTGGTGAACGCCTTCGGCGTTCATGTTCGCGACGCTCAACACTTCCTGATTATTCAAGTATGTCATTGCCCTCCCAAGGGAGAGGGAAGAGATTCACGGAGCTTGACCGCTTATGGTTTTTTGCCTTTGCCTTTGCCACCAGCCTGACCTTTGCCGCCGGCTGCGGTCGGTGGATTCTGATTTTGTTTCTGGTGCTTTGGCGCTGCTTGTGTCTGCGGCTTCGCCTCAGATTTTTCCGGTTTGCCTACTCGTACTCCCTGAGCTCCCAGCTGATCTTTTGGCTGGGCCTTATCCTGACCATGCGTCTGGGCGCGAGCCGCCTCCTCCTGATCGCGCGTCTCTTTTCTTTGCTGCTGATCAAGCTTACGCGCGTCCTTATTGTCTTTATTAACTTCGCCGCTCACGCGGCCCGTGTCTTGTTTACGCCCGATATCTGCCTGCTGTTCCTGCTGGCGATCGTCTCTGGCCTTGAACTTTTGATTCCTGGCTGTATCGGAAACCCGTTCCACGTGCATCGACTTTGGCAGGTCCTTGCGAAACTTTGACTGCTTGATATCAGAGCCGACATAAACCGGCGTGTCTCTAAGTTTCTTCGCAATGCCTGGCGGCAGATCGATCTTGCCACGGCCCCAGGCTGAGTGGATGACTGCGTTCCGCAGCGGAGTCAGGGTCAAAGGATCCAGTGTAGCCCGCAGGGCTGCCAACTTCTGCTGATCAACCTGACGGACGTTGCGCCGATCGATCGGCCGACCCCACGCGTCCGTGGACACAAAGGTCACGGCGCCGGGTATGCCGAAATTAACAAGTTGTGACGGAGCGACATTCGTTCGCGTCAGATAATGTGGCTGCCAGTTGTCGTCGTAATAACGCGGCGCATAAGCGTCGCCGGGGCCGAGCGGCACCCAACCGATTTGGTTGTTGTCCGGCGAAACGAAAGCGACGAGGGCCGGCGAATATACTGGCGTCGTGTTCACTCCTTCGGGAACCCAGTACCACTGGTTACCCACGTTGGCCCAACGTCCATAGTGATAGGGCGCATAGCCCCAGGGCTCACTTGAAACCCAGGTCGGCCCATACGGATAACTGTTGGTCCACTGGCCCTGCTGATAAGGCGTCCATCCCGCGTCAACTCGCGGTCTCCAGGCATAGCCATAGTTGCCAACGTTCTGCCATTCGCCATAGGAATCGAGATCGTTTAGACCCGGAATGTTTGAATTGGCATATTTATAACTCGCGTTGCGCTGGTAAGGATCGTAATAGTAAGGGTCATTAAGATAAGCGTCGTAATTATTGTAACGACCGTCGTAAGAATTCGGATATTGATAGCGGTAATAGTCGTCCACCTGGTATCCAGCGTCCTGGCGATTCAAGCGCGAGAGCACCAGCTCGGACGCTGTCTGGCCCAGGAGGGTAAGCACTTCCCCTTTATTAATTTCGCCGGAACCTGATAGGCCAACTACCCGCGCCAGTCCGCTCAGCACGGAAACGAGCACCCCGCCATTCTGGTCGAAGCCCACGTTGTAGAGCCCGGGCTGGTCAAAGTTTATCGCGCCCTGGGGCGTGGCTACTTCAAACAATTCATTGGGCGCCAGGTAGCCAACGTCGAACATTGCCGACCCGTCGCGGAGCGCGAGCTGCGTGCGCCGATCTTCCAGCGACACGATGTCGAGCGAAGTGTTTGGATCGAGCCGGGCAAAATTGCGCCCGCTAAATGCGAGCGAGGCACGCGAGTTATCGCGCGTGTAGATTCGATCTCCTTCAGAGAAAGGTTGATTGGCGGCCGCAGCGGTCCACTGAGCATTCGTCTCGGTGTTCGTGCGGTCATTGCAGAAAGCGACCTCGCCGTCTACGCGTTGAATGCGCGCAGCATTTGGCAGCGCCTCAGCTTCCACAGTCTGTTCATGTCTTGCATAGAACCACACGCCCACGCCAGCGACGACTGCAAAGACTGCTGCGGCAATTATCCCGTGTGGCCATAATCTGATCCTGTTCATAAAACGCTCCTTACTCTGATTCCATTGTTGCTTTGTTTAGTTTAGGGGGGTTGCCACATTCTTTCGGCGAAATCGGCATCTCGCCCGTAGTGAACTAGGTTGGAAAGCATTCTGACATTGCGACGCTAAGTGCTTATACAGGACGGCGCCATTACTCGTCTGTCGGTTACCACACATATACATCCCACCCAGTTGTAATCACACTCGGCAACTGTCTTAGAGATGTGTTTCCTCAAGCAGCAGGCCGGCGCTTCGTGCAAATGCTGGCGAAGTTGACGGCCGCCATGGCTTAGGCACACTTCCGCAATGAGATTAGTAGCGGAGGAATGCCGAGTGAGAGGCGACGAACACAAGGCAGAAAGCAGAAGGCAAAAGGCAGAAAACGTGGTCTCGCTCGCGGTCTGGTTATGGTCCTAATTGCCACAGGCGCAAAAACACGACGCGCGGCCAGCCATCGAGGCCGCGCGATATGAATCTTAATTGAAACCTAGTCCCAGGGTGGCGCGCTGATCCGCTGGTTCTGTCGCCCGCTAAAGCGGGCTGGTGGTGTTGGTTGATTCCCGATCCCAGCGCTGAAGCGCTGGGGTACTCTCAATCATCCGCGACGCGGACGAACTGCTCACTGCTCACTGCTCACTGCTCACTGCTCACAGTTTAGATATCCAAGTTCCTTACATCCAGCGCGTTGTCTTCGATGAATTTGCGGCGGGGTTCGACCTGGTCTCCCATCAGCACGGTGAAGATTTCATCCGTCTCGACTGCGTCGTCGATGCGCACTTGCAGAAGCGTGCGCGTTTCGGGATTCATGGTCGTTTCCCAAAGCTGCTCGGGATTCATTTCGCCCAAGCCTTTGTAACGTTGAATCGTGAGGTCCTTTTTCGCGGCGGTGAGCACGCGCTCAAGCAAGGCATCGCGCGTGGCGATCTCTTCGCTGGTACCATTTTCACCGGCGACAAACGGCGGCGCCAGACGGTCCTCGAGCTTCATGAACAGCTCGACAGCTCGCTGAAATTCCACGAGGCTGGCGAAGTTCCAGTCGATCGCTACAGGCACGCCTGAGATCGTAGTCGTTTCAATCTCCCAAAGGCCGTGCTCTTCGTCCTCAGCCAGTTCCGTCTTGTAGCCGGCTTTCGCGATCACACCTTCGACTTTGGCCATCAACTCGCCGTCCTGAAACGCGCGCTTCAACGTCGCGCCTTCCGGGCGCAGCACGCCTTTCTTTCCTGCGAATGCGGTCAACAAAGCGTCGAGCAGATACGCGTCACCTTTCAAACGGCGGGTCGCCTTCTCGCAGTAGCGCTTGAACTCGACCATGCGTTGCAAAGATTTCACGAGCGTCGCGCCTTCAATCGGCGTCTTATTCGATGCCGAAGTCACTTTCATGCCGCCGGTCGCCTGCTGCATGAGGAAGTGCGTCATCGACCCTTCGTCTTTGATGTACTCTTCCTTCTTGCCGCGTTTGACTTTGAAGAGCGGCGGTTGCGCGATGAAGACGTAACCCTGTTCGACGAGCTGCGGCATTTGCCGGAAGAAGAACGTCAGCAACAGCGTGCGAATGTGCGAGCCGTCGACGTCGGCGTCGGTCATCAGGATGATTTTGTGATAGCGCAGTTTCGTCAGATCGAAATCTTCTTTGCCGATGCCCGTGCCCAGCGCCATGATTAGCGATTTGATTTCGCTGTGCGCGAGCATCTTGTCGAAGCGCGCTTTTTCCACGTTCAGGATTTTGCCTTTGAGCGGCAGAATCGCCTGGTTCTTGCGGTCGCGGCCCTGTTTGGCCGAACCGCCGGCCGAATCGCCTTCGACGATATAGATTTCCGAAAGTGCCGGATCGCGTTCCTGACAATCCGCCAGTTTGCCCGGCAGCATGGTCGACCCAAGTGCGCCTTTCCGCACGATTTCTCTAGCCTTGCGCGCGGCTTCGCGGGCGCGCGCGGCATCGAGCGACTTGCCGACAATTCGGCGTGCCACCGTGGGATTCTGATTGAGAAAATCAGTCAGCCGGTCGTTGAGAAACGACTCGACGGCGCCTTTGACGTCTGAATTGAGCTTGCCTTTAGTCTGGCCTTCGAACTGTGGCTGTGGCAGTTTCACGGAAATGACGGCCACAAGTCCTTCGCGCACATCATCGCCTGACAACGAGCCTTTGAAGTTCTTGGCCAGTCCGGACGTTTGGGCGTACGCGTTGATGGTGCGCGTGAACGCTGAACGAAAACCGGAGAGATGCGTACCGCCGTCGACGGTGTTGATGTTGTTCGCGAACGAATAGACCTTCTCGTCGTAGCCGTCGTTGTACTGAATCGCGACTTCGATCGAAAGCGCGTCCGCGACTTTCTCGAAATAGATCGGTTTGTCGTGCAGCACGTTGCGGCTCTTGTTAAGGTGCTTCACGAATTCGGCGATGCCGCCACGATAGTAGAACTCATGCGACTTCTCCGGCTCTTCGCGCTCGTCCTTAATCGTGATGCGAATGCCTTTGTTGAGAAAAGCCTTTTCGCGCAGACGCTCTGAAAGCTTGTCGAAGCTGAACTCGATCGTGTCGAAGATTTGCGGGTCCGGTTTGAACGTGATCTTCGTGCCGCGTTTGCGCGTCTTGCCTGTCTGCTTCAAGTTAGCGACCGGAATGCCGCGTTCATAATCCTGTTCATACGTCAGACCATCGCGCCAAATTTCCAGGTGCAGATCTTCAGCCAGGAAGTTCACACACGACACACCCACACCGTGCAGACCACCCGAAACTTTGTAGGCGTTCGAGTCGAACTTGCCGCCGGCGTGGAGTTTCGTCATCACGACTTCAGCGGCGGACTTGCGCTCTTTCTTCATCAGGTCCACGGGGATGCCGCGGCCGTTATCGATGACGGTGATTGAGTTGTCCAGATGGATGCTGACTTCGACCGAATCGCAATAGCCGGCCAGGGCCTCGTCGATTGAGTTGTCGACAACTTCGTAAACCAGATGATGAAGTCCCAGCTCGCCGGTTGATCCGATGTACATCGCCGGCCGCTTGCGAACTGCATCGCGGCCTTCCAGGACCGCGATTGTCGAAGCGTCATAAGTCTCTTTCTTGTTCTTCAGTTTTGATGTAGGTGTGGCCAATTCGTTTCTACCTTTACTTCCTTTGTCCGCTCTGTCAGTTGGCATTACGCGCTCACCGATACGGCAGTCATGGTCTGTTCCGCAGTCGCAACTCCGGCGCAGACCTCATAAAAATTCGCCCGGTTTTCGAACCGCTCAAAGTGACTTCTCTTTGATGTGGTGATGAATGTTTGAGTGCGTCCGTCGAGGTATTCCAGCAAGCGGTTAATGCGGTTTCCGTCAAGTTCAGCGTCCACGTCATCAATGAGGAAAATCGGGTAATTCTGATGCTTCGAATAATACACGGAAATCGCTGCTAAATCAAGTGTTATCAACGCGCTACGCTGTTGTCCAGAGCTGCCAAAACTGCGTATGTCACGGCCCCCGAAAAGCACTAAAAGATCGTCACGATGAGGACCGATGAGACAAGCGCCGGCGAACAGTTCTGCCTGCATTCTGAGTTGCAATCGCGACGTGATCAGCGAGCGGTAATCAGCGAGGTTTCCTTTCCCCTCGAGCGACGAAACGTAACCGATCGAAATGTCATCGTGAAAGAGATTGTGTTCCAGCGCTTCGTTCAGAAGCTCGACATAACGCAGGCGCGCGCGATGGATTTGCGTTGCCAAATTTATTAACTGCTCATTCCATGGCTGCACCAAATTCGTCAGCGTCTCGAGATTGAAACGATCCTCGGCTGCTTGTTGCAGGAGACGCTTCTTCTGCTTGATGACTTTGTTGTAGTCGGACACGGTCTGTGCGTACGGCGGGTGCAGCGAAATAGCGCCTCGATCCAGAAAGTTGCGGCGCGCCTCGGGACCTCCGCGAATGACCTCTAATTCATCTGCAGTAAAGCAAACGGCGTAAAGATATGCGGCGTAACGCGAGATAGGCTCGCGCTTGCCATTGATGAGCGTCTGTTTGGTGGTAGGCGTCAGGGTGACTTGCAGTTCGCGCTCAAGACTCTCTCCGCTGCCGACCACGCCTTTCACGCTGGCCGCTGACTCTCCAAATTTGATCGTCTCTTTCAGGTGGTGAGACCGAAACGACTTTCCGTGCGCGAGCAGATAAACTGCTTCCAGCCAGTTGGTTTTTCCTTGCGCGTTATTACCGTGAAGGATATTGAGACCTGCTCCCAGGGTAATCGAACCGTTCGAATTGCGGAACTGGTTTGCCTCGATAAACCTGAGAAACATCGATGAATTTTACCATAGACGGTTGCTGTAACGGCGCTGTTTTGCGCCACTGCTGAAAACAAAAAGGAGCGTCTTTTACGGACGCTCCTCTTGCGATTTTTGCGAACATGCGGGACCTCATATTCGCATAGGCATAACGACGTATCGGTAGTCGTATTTCTCTTCGGTCACCGGTCTCAACTGCGCCTGTGAGTTTCCATCTTTGAATTCGAAGTTAACCTGTTCGGATCCGACGACGTTCAAGAAATCCTGAAGATATTGCGCGTTGAATCCAATCTCAGTTTCGTCGCCGGCGAAGTTTGTGCTGATAGTCTCCCGTGCTTCACCTTCTTCGGCGTTTTGCGAGCTAATTAGCAGTTGCTCTTTCGCTAGATGCATGCGGATAGCGTGCGAGCGATCGTCAGCCATGAGCGCCACGCGGCGAATCGCCTGATTCAGACTCAACGTGTCGAAGGTCGCAGTTCGATCATTTCCCTTCGGCATCACCATTTCGTAATTCGGAAACTGGCCGGACAAAAGACGCGAGATCAAAAGGCGTGATCCGACCTGGAAATAAACATGATTTTCATCTGAGCCAAGGTTGATGTCGCCATCGAAGTCTGAGGTCAGCTTGGTTAATTCCGCCAGTGTTTTCCGCGGAATCAGAACATCCATGCCATCGCCCGCGCCGTTTGACCCCGAAGTAGAAACAAATGCCAGACGGTGTCCATCGGTCGTCACCATCTTCACGTTTTTCTTGTCCAATTCGAACTTGGCGCCGGACAAGGTATAGCGACCTTCTTCCTGGGTGATCGCGAAGATCGTTCGTTCAATCAACATCTTGAGAACTGACGACGGCAAAGTTAGAGGCGTCGACTTAAACCCCGGGAGTTCAGGAAATGTTTCCTTTGACACTCCTGGCAGACGGAACTTCGATCGATCACATTCGACCGTTACCCATTCATTCTCTTCTTTGCGAAAACTCACCGGCGCATCCGGCAGCAGACGCGCAATGTCGAAGAGCTTTCGCGCCGGAACACAAATCGCGCCTTGTGTGGAAATCTCCTGCGCATCCGCATCGCAACGAATCGTCACGTCGAGATCAGTTCCGCTGATGCGGATCGAGTCTTCTCCCGCGGATTCGATCAGAATGTTTGCGAGGACCGGGATGGTGTTTTTGCGTTCGACAATTCCCTGCACAAAGGCCAATTCCTTTTGCAGCGAATTTCGCGCGATTACGAATTGCATCGATTACTCCTTCGGGTTGGAAAATTCTTCGTCTTTATATCACAAGCCACAGCAACTACTGAATACCCTGTGATCTAAGAAAGTGATTAATACTTAGTCGTAATAGTAGTGCCTGTGAATACTGTGCAAAGCGGCGCTGACCTTTAGATTCGGTTCAAGATTTAGAAAGCAACTTGACACTCATTTCGGTTCAGGCGGTAGTGTGGAAGTCGACTGAATAAACTTCAAACATTCACAGCCTCAATAAGGCGGTTAATAATTCCCGCCAGCTCTCCATTTGAATTCATCTCTTTCTCGATCTTTTCCACAGAATGAATCACAGTCGTATGGTGTTTACCACCGAAGTGCTTAGCGATCTCCGGATAACTTTTCTTAGCCAATCGTTTACACAAGTACATCGCAACCTGTCGCGGAACCAGTACCTGACGAACATTCGATCGTGCTTTCAAGTTTTCCACATCTATCCGATAGTGCTGGGCCACTAACTGCTGGATTCGCGAAATCGAAATTTCTTGTTGAATCGGCTCGTTTGTGACGCCGCGAAACGACTCTTCGGCTAAACCTTTCGTGAGTGGCAAGCCGCGCAGCGAAGCCATAGCAAGCAGACGGATCAATGAACCTTCGAGTTCGCGTATGTTGTGTTTGGCGTGACGTGCCAGGGTCAAAGCAACGTCGTCCGGTAAATCAAGGCGATGAGCCTCTGCCTTTCGTTTGATGATGACTACCTTGGTCTCCAAATCAGGAGGCTCGATATCGGCGATCAGACCCCACTCAAACCGAGAATGCAGACGCTCTTCAATTTCAGGAATGTCACGCGGTGGACAATCCGATGTTAAGACTATCTGTTTCTGCCCATCGTACAAGGCATTGAACGTGTGGAAAAACTCTTCCTGCGTACGCTCCTTTCCCGCGATGAACTGAACGTCGTCGATGAGAAGGACATCGATACTGCGATAACGTTCACGAAAGGCGTTGGTCTTGTCGTAGCCATATCGGATTGCGCTAATCAGTTCATTCATGAAGCGTTCAAGCGAGAGATAGGCGATCCGAAGAGACGGGTTGACAGCAGCAATCGAGTGACCGATTGCTTGAATGAGGTGGGTTTTCCCAAGTCCCACACCGCCGTAAAGATAGAGCGGGTTGTATGTCTGACCCGGCGACTCTGACACAGCCATCGCCGCAGCGTGAGCCAGGCGATTGCACGGCGCGACGACGAAATCACTGAAAGTGTATTTCCCGTTTAGAGAAGAGAGGTCCGAAAACTTGATTTCGGCAGGAGGGTCTTCACGCGTTTCGGTTTGCTTAGGGGTGTTGGTCTCGAAGACGGCCGCCGCTGCTGAAGCGACATTAAGAGTTGAATTGGTCTCCCACTCGATTCGCAACGAGCCCAGTTGGGACTCGTTGAGCGACTGACGCAAGGGTTCTGCGTATTTCGACAGTATCCAGTCGCGAACCACCTCGTTTGGCGCAGCAATGCGGAGTACGCCGTCGCGGCTGCTGCGCTGGAAGCGTAACGGTCGAAACCAAGTTTCGAAGGCTTGGTCGGTTAGTCTGCTGTGGATTGCCTGAAAGAAGGGTTGCCACTGAGCGTCTTGATGTCCTGTATACATTGAGAAATAACACACACTACCTAGTACAACACGAGAGGATTGTTGCCTTGGGGCGGAGCCAGCAATTTTTTCGAAGGGCGAACCTAACACAAGGTAGAAAGCTTCGGCAAGAAAAACAGAAGACAACTTTTCGAACAGCGATTCGGGGCCGTTAAAGTACTTTTCTCAGGACTGAGTTGGGTCAAATATGGGCGAAGCTGGCTAAACCTCAAAGAGGCCGCTGCTGCTGCATCAGGTGAAGGTGGAGACGGAAACTCATCCTCTTCGTATTGCACTTAGTAACACAACCAATGCTACACAGCAGTCGTAGCGGAAGCCGTCAGCGGATGAGTCGAGTCTGAGAGGAGGTCGTACACGCGGTTAAGATCATCGGCGCTGTAGAACTCTATTTCGATTCTGCCGGCGGACCCAGCCTTCGCCGGGACGATTCTGACTTGAGTTCCGAAGCGTCTCCGAAGTTTTGCCTCGGCTGCTCTTAGATTCGGATCAACCTGACGCTCCGGCGTAGTTACCGCGGCGGGCTGTGGGGAATTGAGGTTCCGGATCCTTGACTCGGTTTCTCTTACTGACCAGTTGTTCTTATGAATGCGTTGAGCCAAGCGCCGCTGCATTTGAGGGTCCGCGACACCCAGCAGAGCGCGAGCGTGTCCGAAGGTCAGCTTTTCCTGTTCCAGGAGCGACTGAATCTCGTTGGGAAGTTTTAGGATCCGAAGATAGTTCGTAATGAAGGTGCGGTCGCGGCCGACACGCTGAGCAACTTCTTCCTGCGTCAGCCCGAGGGACTCTATCAAACGCCGGTAAGCGTTTGCTTCCTCGATGGCGTTCAATTCCTGGCGTTGGATGTTTTCGATCAGAGCTAGCTCCAGAAGGTTCTCGTCAGGTATCTCGCGCACGATCGCGGGCACTCGTGTGAGGCCTGCCATCTGAGCTGCTCGCCAACGCCGTTCACCTGCAACCAGTTCGAACAAACCGCCGCGGCGCCGGACCAAAAGGGGTTGGATGATCCCGGTCGCCCGAATTGACTGGGCAAGCTCCTGGAGCTTTGCCTCATCGAACGTGTTGCGAGGCTGCTGTTCGCCGGGCCGAATTAGGTCGATCTCGATTTCGCGCAGTTCTTCATGATCCTGCGGCGACGGCGCTGTGGAAATCAGGGCGCTCAGGCCTCTGCCCAACGGCTTCCTGTTCATGGGCGATTACCTCCTCTGCTAGTTGCAAATAGCTCTCGGAACCGCGTGAGCGCGGATCATAGTAAGTTACCGGCTGGCCGTGACTTGGTGCTTCGGCCAGGCGAACGTTTCGAGGAATAAGTGTTTTCAAGATGAGGTTACCGTAAAACTCGCGCAAATCGTCCGCGACAGCCGAAGACAGATTTATGCGATCGTCGTACATCGTCAGGAGTAAGCCCTCAATCCGCAGCGTGGGATTGACAGCTCGGCGAATCGACGTAAGCGTGTTGAAGAGTTCTGTTACACCCTCAAGCGCGTAGTACTCACATTGAACCGGAACCAGGAGCGTGTCGGCGGCAGCCAGCGCATTAACTGTCAAGAGATTGAGGGCAGGCGGGCAATCCACAATGATGTAGTCGTAATCATCCTTGATTTCGGCCAGCGATTTCGCCAACAGGAATTCACGTTCCGCTATGTCGATTAATTCTATTTCCGCGCCGGCAAGGTTCCGATCCGATGGAATCAGGTCGACCGCGAAGTCGGTCTGAATTATCAATTCTTTGATCGAGTCCTGCAGCACCAGAATGTGATAAGCATTCCTTGAGATCGCATTTCTAGCGATTCCCAGTCCGGAGGTCGCGTTGGCTTGAGGATCAATATCGAAGAGCAACACGCGCTTGCCGGCCTTGGCGAGAGCGGCCGACAGATTTACTGCGGTAGTCGTTTTTCCGACACCGCCTTTTTGGTTGGCAATGGCGATCGTTTTCCCCATCTAGCCGAGCGTCGCCGACAAGTTTAAAGTGATACATTAACACAAACCAAAAAGGTGGCAAGGTCGACTGAGGGGTGATCGGGGAAGAAAAGGGCGCATTCGACAATAATGTGGCACGTGAAACATAGGCGGGCCACCCCTTGACCGCGAGCGTTTTTTCAGCTGTTTAGAGGCCGGAATTGTTGTGCTGTGAGGTAAACAAGCAGGTTTGAAAGCGCCGCCGGGGTTAGGCCGGGTATCTTCCTGGCGTCTCCGAAATTACGCGGCTTGACACGCTCGAGTCGCTCGACCATCTCATGTGAGAGGCTCCCGACCGCCTTGAAGGCCAACGTCTCAGGAATTGCAAGGGCGTCGTGCTGGCGCAGGCGCCGGCTGGTTTGATCCTGCGATTCGAGATAGCCGGCGTATAGACAATCGGCGAGAGCGGTTTCAAAGTCCCGCGGTTGTAGATGCAACTTCTCATCCTCTGCGAGCAGTTTGGTTATCTCGCTAACGGTGATGTTGGGGCGTAGCGCGAGTTGGCCTAGATTTATCGAGTCGCCAAGTTCTTGTCCGGTGACTTCGCGAAGATGCGCGAAAGCCGGATCGGTTCGTCGAATCTTCTTCGAAGCCAGCAGTCTGCGGACCTTTGCCAGGCGATCTCGACGCTGACTGAAACGTTCCCACTCGCTATCCCCGATCAGTCCGAGTTCCCGCCCCTTGGGCCCAAGACGCTCATCAGCATTGTCATGACGCAGGGACAAGCGATGTTCTGACCGCGATGTGAACATGCGATACGGCTCGTCGACGCCTTGGGTTATCAGATCGTCTATCAGAACGCCGATGTACGACTCCTCGCGGTGAATTCGGAAAGGCTCACGGCCGGTCGTCAGCAGTCCCGCATTGATACCCGCAATCAGGCCCTGGCAACCAGCCTCTTCATATCCAGTTGTGCCGTTGATTTGACCGGCCAAAAACAAGCCCTTGATCCGCGCGGTTTCGAGGAAGGGTGTTAGTTCCCTTGGGTCGACGAAGTCATATTCAATTGCATAGCCCGGACGAATAATTTGGGCGTCGTCCATGCCAGGAATCAGGTTGACGATTTCTTGTTGAAGTTGCGCCGGAAGGGAAGTGGACAGTCCATTTAGATAGACCTCATTCGTGTTGAACCCCTCGGGCTCAACAAACAACTGGTGCCGAGTCTTCTCGGGGAACTTTACGACCTTATCCTCGATCGACGGGCAATAACGCGGGCCGATTCCCTGAATCGCGCCGGAGTAGAGCGGTGATTCGTGCAGGTTGTCGCGGATCTTGTTGTGCAGCGATTCGTTCGTATAAGCGAGAAAACAATTAAGCTGATCCTGCTCAATTTGGTCGGTCGAGAACGAGAAAGGTACAGGATCTTTGTCGGGCGGTTGCGGCTCGAAAGCGTCCCAATCGATTGTGCGGCCATCCAGACGCGGCGGAGTTCCGGTCTTCAATCTGCCCACCGGAAAACCAAGACGTCGCAACGACTGTGGCAGTTCTGTGGACGCAGGCTCGCCGGTGCGTCCGCCGGCGTATGTCTTGCGGCCTGTGTGAATCTTTCCGTTAAGGAAGGTTCCGGTGGCGACGATTACCGCTTGCGCTGCCAGGCGACGCGCGTCCTGAAGTTCGACGCCTACGATGCGATTGCCATTGACCAGTAAGTCCGTGACTAAGCCCTGGCGAAGACTCAGATTGGGAGTCGCCTCCAGCGTGCGCCGCATCTCAACGCGATAGAGCGTGCGATCGGCTTGCGCTCTGGGTGCCTGTACAGCTGGTCCGCGCGAGCGATTTAGCAAACGAAATTGAATGCCGGTGCGATCAATTACGCGGCCCATGATACCGCCGAGCGCGTCCATCTCTCGCACCAAGTGCCCTTTGCCGATACCACCAATCGCCGGGTTGCAGGACATCTGGCCGATAAGATCGAGATTCAAAGTTAACAGCGCTGTGTTGGCGCCAAGGCGCGCAGCGGCGGATGCAGCTTCGCAGCCGGCATGGCCGCCGCCAATCACGATCACATCAAAAATTTCGTCGAACACCATCCGGTTACTTCCTGCTTCGATTTGATCGAGTTACTTGCCAATGCAGAACGTTGAAAAGATTTGGCCGAGGATCTCTTCAGTCGTAGTCTCGCCCGTTACCTGTCCCAGGAATTTTAATGCGTTATGCAATCCCACCAAAATGATCTCTTCACTCGCGCGTTCACGAATTAGGGCTTCTGATGAAGCGAGGGCATCGATGGCACGGAGAAGGAGATCGTGATGACGTGCATTCGTGATCATCAATCCTTCGGTCGCGCCATTGCCGTTGACGAAAGGTTTGAGCATCGCAGCACGCAGATCAGTCAGGCCGGCTTCGGTCAGTGCTGAGACTGACACAGCGGACATCGCATCGCCGGAGGAAACTTTCTCAGCGACTTCACTCGAAGAGAAGCTCGGAAGATCGCTCTTGTTGATGGCGACGACGTGACGCTTGCCGTTCGCATTTCGCAAAACAGATCCATCTTCATCAGTGAGCGGTTGCGAACCGTCAACGACTACCACCAACAAGTCGGCGTCAGCCGCGGCGCGGTGTGTTCGTTCCACCCCGAGCGATTCAACCTGATCATTTGTAGTGCGCATTCCTGCCGTATCAATCAGCGTAATCGGGATTCCATCCCAGCCAATCGCTTCAGAGATCGTATCGCGAGTTGTGCCTGGCACCTCTGTTACAATGGTTCGCTCATAACCGAGTAACCTATTGAAAAGACTTGACTTACCGGCGTTCGGTCGACCCACGATGGCGACCTTCAGTCCGTCGTGCAGCAGTCTTCCGCGCACGAAGGTGTCGGCTAACGATCGCAAGTCTGTCCGCAGCTCGGCGAGCCTATTTTCGATTTCACTCTGTTCAAGTTGAGGCAAATCGTCTTCGACAAACTCAAGGGACGATTCAAGGCGCACAATCATTTTCAGGAGTTGTGCTTTCGCTGGTTGAAGCCGATGAGAGATCTCTCCGCTCAGTTGACGTGTCGCCTGTTGCGCCGCGACATCCGTTTGCGCATCGATCAAATCGCGAATCGCTTCGGCCTGCGTTAGTTGCAATCGACCGTTCAGCACCGCGCGGAGAGAGAACTCACCGGGGCTCGCCAGTCGCACGTCCAAACGGAGTAGCGCGTCGACAATTCGGCGTAACAGAACCGGTGATCCGTGACAATGAAACTCGACGACGTCTTCGCCCGTGAAAGAATGCGGCGCCTTGAAATAACAGACCAGCGCCTGATCGAGGGTTTCGCCATTGAGTGGATCGACGACCGCTCGCAAGTTCATGTAGTTAGGTTGAGGTTCCGTTTCCGAGTTGTCGCCGGTCATTCGTCGCAGAGCACTTAATGAATCAGGTCCGCTCACGCGAATAACACCGATGCCGCCGCGCCCCGGCGGGGTCGACAAAGCGACAATGGAATCTCCTGTGGAACTCATGAAGACAACGGAGGGGAAAACTTATGCAGATGCGGCAGCTTTTGGGCTGACACGCAGGCGGCGCGCGTTACCTTCGCCGATTGATTCTGTATGCAGGTCGGCTTCCTCCGCCAGGGTGAGATGAATCACGCGTCGCTCGTTGCCGTCCATCGGTCCAAAGACAAAAGAGGATCCGGTTGAGCGCACCTGGCGCGCGGCGTGATGCGCCATTGCTCGCAGCTCCGCCTCGCGAGCTGCGCGAAAATTGTCTGCGTCACAGATGATTCGTTGGCCCTTCGGTAAGCCACGCCCGACCGCTTGATTAAGAATCTGCTGCAATGCATCGAGCAGCTCGCCGCCCTGATTCAAGAGCAGGCCGTTGTCGGCGCCGTCGATCGAAAGCAAGCAGCCTTGCTCCGTCTCGCTGGCAGACGCGCGCAAATCGAAACCCGCTCCGCGGAGAATCGCATTAGCCAAGTCTTCAGCCTTCGCACAAATTTCCTGCATCAGTTTTGAGTCGCTGATTTTACCGCAAGGCGGCGGTAACTGACTAACGGCGCGGAAGAACGTAACCGTGGCTACGCAGGTATCTGAGAGTTTGAAGCGGGCTTAGTTCGACTCTTTCTTTCGAACGTAGATCTGACCACGCTGGGTTAGACCTGCCTTGTTGGCAACTGTGAAGAGAACGGAATCGAGAAGGTCTTTATTCTCAAGGCGGAAGCTGGTCGCGCCGGCTGCTTTGCTGTCCGGATCATCGTACTGGATTGTGAGATAGCGAACCTTCGTTTTCACAAAGCTGGCGGGAACACCATAGAGGGGCACGTGGCTGATCACAGTCGCGGCAGCCGGTTGCACTGAGTGGCTGTCGCCATAAGCGCCAGTAATCGAACCGAATGGAATCGAAAACAATTCCGAGTGTTTGTCGTCGCTGAAGACAAGCCGATTGTTGGTCGTGTCGATCACCAGCGTGCCCGTTTTCTTGTTCGGGAAGCCGAAAACGCCGCCTTCGTATTTCGCCTTGACGGTTGAAGGCGCCGGCGCAGGTGTCGGCGTCGCGCCCGAGGTTTTGTCGTCGGTCACGGCCCTCGGTCGTTGCGCTACGGCGACAGTAGTCAGCGCGCCGAGGACTATCAATCCAAACGTGGAAGCGAGTAGTTTCTTTAGCATAAGAAGCCTCTCTGAATTCAACTTTGACGACTGCTGGTTTACAGACGCAGAAACATCAATTTCGGGTTGCCCTCTTAACGGCGTTGAACGCCCCGGATCTTAAGCAATTTCAATGGCGAGCCCGGCTGATTTGATCCTCAGAAAACGTGTAACGTGTCGTCCTGAGTTTGCCGTTCACAAAGGTATAGACGACACCGTCCTTTAGATTTCGAAAGATAACCGCCTCTTTGGCATCTTCGCGGGTGAAGCTGTGATTCTTCAGCAAACCCAGCGAGTCAGCCGTGTCCGAAGAGTTTTCGTGCTGCAGAACAATTTGCAGGACCGTTCCCGCCAGGTCCTGACGCAGACGCTTGGCTCGCACCATGTTTTGATCGACAAAGAACACTGTGACAGTCCCACCCATCACTGGGAACGTGAGGGGACCGTTCGCCGCTTCGGTCAGGGGCGTGCCCAGAATCTTAAGAACATCAGCGCGCCGCGATTTGAGGGGCTCAATCCCGTGCCACGAACCAGCGTTGGCAGTCGCTGAAACAACGAGCAACGCAAAGAGCACAAGTGCTGTGGCTCTCGCCGTGACAAACAATCGGGACGCGCGTTTCATGAAATGATGGTAAAGCAGTACTACGTTTTTGCAAACGGACGGACGCGATCAGCAGACTCTTTCAAATCTGAGTCGCCAGGCTGTAATTGCAGGCCTTTCTCGTACGCGGTAAGCGCCTTCGCATATTGTTTCGAAACTTCATAGTCGTATCCCAGCATGCGATATATGTTCACGTCTTGTGGCGTCTTCTCAGCAGCTCGCTCCAAGGCTGCGATTGCTTTGGGATAATTCTTGACCTGCGTCTGTGACAACCCGAGCAGGTAGAGCGTCGTTCCTTTGACTTCCGGTTTCGCGGCGAACGGCTCCAGCACAGTGGCCGCGCGCGCGTACTGCTGGGCGCGAATCAATGCCTGGGCCAGCAAAGCGGCGGAACTCTCATCAGGTCGCAGGCGCGCAAGTGTTTCACCGGCACGAATCGCCGCGAGATAGTCGGCCTCAGCTTTTGCACTGTCGCCGGCCGTACCGCGATTCAAGTAAGCATAAGTCAGCAAAGACCACGCATCCGCAAGTCGAGAGTCGCTGGTCGTCGCGCGATTAAGCCAGGCGATGGCCCCGTCGAAATCTTTTCTTTCGAACGCGATTCTGCCGAGATAGAAGAGTGAAGCAGTGTTGCGCGGATTTGCTTTGACCGCGGCGTTGAAAGACTTTTCTGCGTCCGCAGTCTTTCCTGTTTTGAATTCGGCTAGTCCGCGATAATACAGGAACAGCGGATCGGGTGCTTTGCCGGGACGACTCAGGATTGTTGCCAGGAGCGGCAACGCCTGTTCGAAATGTTCGGCGAGCATGTAGCTCTCAGCCAGCGCATCGACCGTGTTCGCATCCTCTTCTTTCGCCACGCGCTGCAGCTCGAGCGCTTTCTGCAAATCACCAGCGGCATCCTCGTACTGCTTCAAATAAAACTCAGAAAACCCGGCCAGCTTCCAGGCCTCAGCATTCGATGGATCGGCGGCCGCGATTGTTTTCGCCTCCTTGGCCGCGTCCCCGTATTGTTTCTGCTGAAATAGCTGGTACGCGTGCGTGGTGTCGCTGGACACCGGAGCAGCGCCGACCGGCGTCGTTGGTTTCACGTCAATTAGCGGAGCGTTCTTGTTAGCGACTGGCGCCGGCGTCGGTTCGGGTCCCAACAAAGTTTCGGGCGGCTTCACTCGTCGCGGGCGGCTCGACTGCGCGGCGGTGAGCCCGGCGGCAGCCAGCGCAATGTTGGCGGCAAGTACAATCAAAAAAGTTCGATACATTAGCCTGATTCTTTCAGATTTCCGTGGAAAATAACAACAACAGGAGAGCAAAAGTCTCGTCTTCGGATGCGGGGTGCGAGGCCGCCGTTCGCCGCGCAAAGAAAAAGGCCGGCGAGATTGAGCGCCGGCCTTAACAGAGCTGATGCAATTCCCACCTAGAAGTTGATCTTCATTCCGAACTGAAACTGTCGAGGATCAAACGAGGCGGTCGGACGGCTGTAGTAGTGACCGTTGTCGGCACGTTGATGAAAAGCATTTACGTCGTCAATGAAGGGTGATGCCGAACCTTCGTTGAAGCGATTGAACAGGTTGAAGCCCTCAGCGATTAGATCCAGACGTACGCGCTCATTCAATCTGATTACGCGACTCAGACGGATGTCCCAGGACATGAACTTGTGCGTGATACCCAGATTGCGGCCGAGGTCGCCGGTCGAGAAAACACCGTTCGTAATCAGCGGCGTACATCCTGTCGTGCCCGGCACACACAGGCGGCCGTCAGGCAGCACCGACGGACGATCGGTTTGATTCGACTGGTCGTTGTTTGTGTCCTGATTGCTCAGGATATTGAACGGGCGACCTGAGGAAATTTCGAAGATGGGCGCCAGGGTGAAATTGGAGAGAGCCTTTTGCCAACCACTTCCGGATCGCCACTTTGCCGGCGAAGCAGCCACGGCGCTGAAGACAAACCGTTGACGTTGATCGAATAACGAGTTCGCTCGCTCAGCGCGGAAATTTCGGTTGTCCTGCGGCAGCAGCAGCGTCTGCAGGTCTGACGAATCATCGATCGAATGCGACCACGTGTAAGAAGCCAGGAACTGGAAATTGTGCGAGAAGCGCTTCTTCACATCAATGTTCATGGCATTGTAAACAGAGTTGCCGTCGGAAGATTGGGCGTTGATCGATCCGAACGGCGAAATAGCTCCCGGCGTCCGCAACGTGCCGGCTGCGGCAAGTGCGCCGTTAAAGACGGCCGGCGTCAGCGCCGGGTTCAGAGCCTGGACGAGGAAGTAATTCGGAGCGTTCGGCCGGAAGAAGTTTGCGGCTGCGGGCAGCACTACGCCGCCGCGCGTCGTTACTGAAATAATTCCCGGAATTGGTTGCGCGACGATGTTGCTGCACGCCGCCGGGTTCAGAGTCGCCACTGCCGTCGTGTTAGTTGGCAAGGTGCCGAAGCAGCGCACATAGTTCTGAATCTGCAAATCCGTGCGCGGTGCGTTTACGTCGAGTGGATGCGGCAAGTGATGAGCGCCGACGAACAAGTAACCAGCTGAGATCGACATGTCCTTCGTCAACTGTCGCTCAATCGTCAGGTTCGCCTGATTGGCGTACGCATACTCAAAGTCCTTGCTCACGTGCAGCGTAAACGGCAAGACCGGTCCGAATCCGGGGAAGGTCTGATCATTAAAGCGCATGCGACCAAATTGATATTGCGCAGTCGCCGCGACGCCGGGCGTGAACACTCCGGGGGGGCAAACGGGATTGCCTCCGGTTTGAGGACAGACAGTACCCTGGAAAACTTGCACCGCATTTAGCAGTTGATTCGGCGCCGGATTGCCGGGAATCAAAATTCCCTGCTGCTGTTGCGCGGCATCGGCGATGTCGGAGTTGAAAGCGATAGCCAACAACGGATGGTCATAGAAAACTCCAGCGGCCGCGCGAACGACTGTTTTCGCATCGCCTTTGATGTCCCAGGCAAAGCCGACCCGCGGGGCGAAGTTGTTCTTGTCGCGCGGGAATCCCTGCTGCACGTTCATCGCATCCTGCGCCGCAAGCAAGTCAGCGGCGGAAAGCGAAATGCCTGATAAAGGATCACGAAACGGCACGGTGGGAATCTGCTCTGTGATTTCATAGTCATAGCGGACGCCGTAATTCAGCGTGAAATTCCGGCGAATCTGCCAGGAATCCTGCGCAAACCAGGCAACCGGCTTGTTGCCGATGCGACTCACGGGATTTCCGAACCCCTGAATGTAGTTCGAAGGAAATCCGAGGCCGTACTGCTGTACGGGCGTGAAATCGGGCGGCGCTATTGTGCCGATGGTCGGAAACGCGGCCAGCGTCGTGGCTGTCAGTCCGCCAAAGTTGAAGAGTCCGGCGAAGTTCAACTCGAAAATTGCTTCTGGAATTCTGATGAAGGCGATGTCGCCGCCGAACTTGAAAGTGTGGTTCCCTTTTACGACCTGCAAATTGTCGGTCCATTCGTAACGGGTTTCAGTTCTCACGACTGGTGAAAACAATTCGCGCCCGATGAACGCGGTGCCCGAGATGTTGAAGGCGACCGCATCGCCGTTCTGCGATTTGAAGGTCGCGCGACGTTCGCCAAAGTTGAAACGAAATTCGTTGAACATGTGCGACGAGAGTGTCGAGCCCAGCGTCGCGACCGCACTAACGTCTTTCAGTTTCTGAATGCCGGTGCGCGAAAAATCATTTTGCCCGAGCGATTGATTTTGTGACTCGACCTGAATTCCGGTAATTGTGCTCGGGTTATAGCCGAACCGGAACGTGAAGTGATGGTTCTGCGCTTCATCGATAAAATGATCGAAGCGAAACGAGTTGAACGTAGTGCGATCGGTAATCGGGAAAACGCGCTGCAAGCCATTCAACGGCCGAAACGCGATCGGCTGTCCGGCCGCATTGACGGTACCCGAAGGCACAGGCGCGCCGGTCAGGAAGAAGCGTGGACCAATCACCTGGCCGGCCGGAATCGATCCGCCCGGACTAATCAACGGATTTGTTCCAGTCAGTGCCGTAAGGCTGCCGCTCGATGCCAACGTTGCGTATTGAACTGCGGCGCCGGCTAGTGCCTGGCCCTGCGCAATGTTGGCCGGAATACCCGTCGCGATGAGCGCGGCGGCGTTGGTTAATAACGTGTTCACATATGTCGTCTGTTCCGGTCTGATGTTGGGAAAAGTTTGCGTGAAGGGCAGGAACGGCGCTCCGATCGTCACACTGCTGGTCAAGCCGGCGCTGACGTTACTGGTAAAGAATCCGGATTCATGACGTTGTCTTTGTTCGAACGCAGCAAAGATGAACATTCGATCAGTCTTGAGCGGTCCGCCCAGAGTAGCGCCGTACTGCGTGCGTGTGAAAGCGGGCTTGTCGACGGGAGCAAACGGGTTCCGCGCCTGAAAACTCTTGTGACGCAGGAATCCGAAAACATTTCCACGCCAATCGTTCGTGCCGCTCTTGGTGACGACGTTTACCACGCCGCCCGATGACCGGCCAAACTCTGGCGCAAACGAGTTGGTGACGACCTGAAACTCCTGCACTGCTTCCTGACTAACTGTCGAACGTGACGCGTTAACCGAATTGTCCGTGTTGTCTGCGCCGTCCACTTGCACCAGATTGGAACGGCCGCGTTGACCGCCAAAGTTCAGACCCGTCGTCGGCGCCGGTCCAATCGGCCGCCCATTGTCGCGGCCGACCATCGACGATATCAGCGCGAATGAAAGATAATTGCGCTCGTTGATGGGCAGATTCTCAATGCGTTGCTGATCGATTGTCGACGATACGGCTGTGTTCGTCGTTTCTACCAGCGTAGGTGCGGCGCCCTGAATGTTGACAATTGCGGTGACTTCGCCGGGCTCGATGCCGATGTCCTGCGTCGCCGTTTGTCCCACCGTGAGCGTAACCACCTGAATTACGGCTTTCTTAAAATTTGCAGCCTCGACTGTCACTTCATAGCTGCCCGGCGGCAGATTGATAATTTTGTAAAAGCCTTCTTCATTTGTGGTTGCACTTCTCGACGTGTTTGTGCCTGCGTTGCGCGCAGTAACCGTAGCATTGGGAACAGCGCCACCGTTTTGATCGCGAACCGTGCCTTGCAGGTCGGCGGCATTGGACTGTGCCTGCGACATGGCGACACTCACGCAGCAAATCAGGAACAGGGCGATCAAGAGAATCCGAGTTGAGGCTCTACGGCAATTCAGGGACGAAAACATTTTATATTCTCCTTCTTGAGTTCGAAGTCAGGACGCTGAGCTTCTATGTTTGCACGATCGTGTATACGTTCGAGAGTCGTGTGGGTTCAGCGGCGCGGCCTCTGGGGCTTTTAGGGTTCCGCGCTCGCAAACATCGGGAAACCGCGCCATGAACCCTCAACGCGCGGCTTTTGCGTGCGCGCTGTTTTTACCCCAAAACCACGATTGTGGCAAGACTTATTGGTGTACAGTGCGCGCTGAATCCATAATGACGGCCTGATTCTATAAGGTGTAAATCAAATGCAGTTAGAGCTGGTAGCCTGCGGACGCGTATGGCGATGAACTCGATGAAAACAGTTCTTAAGTACGTGGTCGCTCTGCTGGCGCTCGGCGTCGCGCTCGCGCCGGTTTACTGGATGCTGACAATTTCCTTCAAACATGAGGTCGATCAGTTCGCAGTTCCGCCCAAGTGGTTTTCATTTTCGCCGACGCTCGAACATTACGCTGACGCGTTTCTGGGCCGGTCGTTTGGACAGTATTTGCTGAACAGCTTTGTGGTGGCCGTGGGTTCGACGGCTGGCGCGCTGTTGCTGGGAACGCTGGCGGCATATTCACTGGCCAGGTTTCGGCTGCCGCGCAAACTCGACCAGAAATTGGCGCTGTGGATTCTGTCGACGCGCATGATGCCGGCGATTGTGACGGCGGTGCCTTTGTTTCTGATCATGCGTGACTTGCGTCTGGTGAATACGCGTTTGTCGCTCATCATCGTTTACGCGGCTTTCAATCTGCCGTTCGTTGTCTGGATGATGCGTGGGTTTTTCGCGGAAGTGCCGCGCGATTTGGAAGAGGCTGCCATGGTTGACGGAGACTCGCGTCTCGGAGCGTTTCGCCGAATCGTTCTGCCGCTGGTGGCGCCGGGTCTGGCGGCGACGGCTGTCTTTTGTTTGATTGTTTCGTGGAATGAGTTTTTGTTCGCGCTGGTTTTGACTCAGACTGATGAAGCCATGACGTTGCCCGTCGGCATCGCCGGTCGGGTCACCCAATATGGAATCAAATGGGGCGCGATGAGCGCGGCCGCTGTCGTCGCCATCGTTCCCATCCTGGCCTTCGCGTTGGCGGTGCAAAAGTATCTGGTGCGTGGATTATCGTTGGGAGCTGTTAAGGGCTGATGCAGGTCTCGGGTGTCAGGTGTCAGGTGTCAGGTGTCGGGTGTCGGGTGTCAGGTGTCGGGTTCTAAATGTTGTTCTGACTTCAATGAAGAAAAGGAGCTTCCACATGAAAAGTTTTAGAGAATTGCGAGTTTGGCAAGCGGCAATGGATTTGGTCGAGAAAATCTACAATCTCACACGAAACTTTCCGAGAGAAGAAACATATGGCCTGACAAACCAACTTCGCCGCGCCGCCATTTCGGTACCGTCTAACATTGCTGAAGGCCATACGAGGGAGCATCTGAAAGAATATCTACATCATCTCTCGATGGCTCAAGCGTCGCTGGCTGAACTTGAAACGCAAATCGAAATAGCCACCCGTCTCAAATATGTTCAGCCTCAGGCGTTAGAGCACTTCCTGAGCGATCTCAACTCATTGGGCAAGCAGATGTACGCGTTGCGTAATGCTCTTCTGAGTAGGTAGTTGATATTGATCTGGAACGTGACACCCGATACCCGACACCCGACACCCGACACCCGATACCCGATACCCGATACCCGACACCCGAAACCATGAGTATCTCTTTAATCAATCTCACGAAATCATTCGGCCGGCACGCCGTGGTTAATGATTTGTCGCTTGAGATCGGCGACGGCGAGTTTGTCGTCTTTCTCGGACCATCGGGATGCGGTAAGACGACGACGCTGCGAATGATTGCCGGCCTGGAACAGCCGACGAGCGGCGACATTCTTATCGCAGGTGAGCGGGTGAACGATGTGGCGCCGCAGCATCGAGACATCGCCATGGTCTTTCAAAGCTACGCGCTTTATCCACACCTAACAGTTGCGGACAACATCGCGTATCCGTTGCGCGTGAGAAAAATCAGCAGCGATCAAATTCAGAAACAAGTGTCGCAGACGGCGTCGATGCTCGAAATCGAAACTTTGCTCACGCGCCGGCCCCGCGATTTGTCCGGCGGTGAGCGGCAACGCGTGGCCCTGGCCCGCGCGATTGTCAGGCATCCGCGCGCGTTCCTGATGGATGAACCGCTGTCGAATCTCGACGCCAGGCTGCGGCTGCAAATGCGCGGTGAATTGAAGCGTTTGCAGCAGCAGTTGGGCACGACGACCGTTTACGTGACGCACGATCAGGCAGAAGCGATGACGCTGGGCAACCGCGTCGCCGTCATGAACAAAGGCCGGCTGCAGCAATTCGACACGCCGCTTGAGATTTACAACCAACCCGCTAATCGGTTCGTGGCCGAGTTTGTTGGCAGTCCCGGCATGAACTTTATCGAGGGTCGTCTCGATTTGTCGCAGCGATCCTTTGCCGGCAACGGCCTGAGTTTGATGCTCACGGAAAAGTTACTCGCACAAGCAGAGCGCACGTCGCGTCTCGACGCCTGCACCCTGGGTATTCGTCCAGAGAATGTCCGCGTGTCGAGCGGGCAACGCGATCACTGGATGCCCATGACGGTGTATGTTACTGAGTTGATGGGCAGCGAAACGTTTGTCATCGTGGAGAAGAATTCTCAGAAAATTATTGCGCGAGCGCCTGGCGATTTTCGCGCAGAAACCGGCGCTTCCGTGTACATCGACTTTGATTTAACAAGAGCATACTTATTTGACCGAGAAACAGGACTACGACTCTGAACACGATGAAACTGTCATTCAACGGCGCCACCACAATGAGGGCGGATCTGCCGACTGATATTCGCGCGGCCGCCGCTGCCGGATTCGACTGCGTCGAAATTTGGGCGGCCAAGCTGCGAAGATTTCTGGCGGAGAACTCGACCGACGATCTCAACGCCCTCTTCGCAGAAAATAGCATCAAGCCGCTCAGCATAAATTCCATCGAACACATAACGTTTCGGGCAGAACGCGATTACGACCGGATCAAAGCCGAATGCGAACAGTTAAGCGAAATCGCCGCCACGATCGATTGCCCGTATGTGGTCGTTGTGCCCGGCAAACTGCCTCCGCGCGAAATCACACGGGACAAAATCGTCAATGAATCAGCTCGAGTTTTGAACGAGCTGGCGCAGATCGCGGCCGAGCACAAAGTCGCACTCGCATTTGAGTTTCTCGGACAGAGGGATTGCAGCGTTCAGACACTGGATCTGGCCGGTGAGATCGTGCGGCAAGTGAATCGAAAGAATGTAGGACTGGTGATCGACGCGTTTCACTTCTACGCGGGCGGTTCAACAATCGAGATGATCGACGCCCTGGATGCACAGCGTCTGTTCATCTTTCATATTGACGATGCCGAAGATCTGCCGCGCGAAAAGTTGACTGACGCGCATCGGTTGTTACCCGGTTTGGGAATTTTGCCACTGAAAGAAATTATCGCCGCGTTCCGCCGCATCGGTTATGACGACAACGCAAGCTTGGAACTGTTTCGGCCTGAGTACTGGGAACGCGATCCCTTCGCACTGGCGCGGGAGGCGAAGGCGGCGGTTGAGAAAGTTTTAAGTGAATGATCCGCAGATTGGAAAATCAGAAGGCAGAAGGCAGTAAGCAGAAGGCAGAATAAGCAAAGACCAAAGGCCCAAGACCAAAAACCTAAAAACTTTTCTGTGTAATCTGCGTAATCTGCGGATAAGCCTCTATGTCCAAACTCAAAATAGGTTTCCTCGGCGCAGGTTATATCGCCGGAGTGCACGCTGCGATTCTGGCGCGCGATGATCGCGTTGAGGTCACCTCTGTCTACGATGTGAATAAAAAGCGAGCTGAACGGTTGGCTCAATCCGTGGGTGCAGCTGTCGCGCACAGCGTCGCCGAAGTGCTCGCGACTTGCGACGTTATCTACATCGCTACGCCCAACACCCAACATACCGAACTCGCGATCCTGGCCGCCGAAGAACGCAAACACGTCTTTTGCGAAAAACCGATGGCCACTGGTATTACCGATGCGCGTCGCGTGCTCAAAGCCGTCGAACGCAGCGATCGGGTTTTTCAAGTGGGTCACAACCGCAGGTTCGCGCCAGTCTATGCCGAGCTGAAACGAATGCTGACGGAAACTCATCGCCCGCACTCTGCTCACGTGAAGATGAATCGCGGTGAACTATTGAATCCGCAGTGGGTCGGCGATCCGAAGGTCACCGGCGGCTTTCTCTACGAGACGACGATCCACATGTTCGACATGCTGCGATTTCTGTTTGGCGAAGTGAAGAGCTTGCAGGCGATCGGATCAAAGCACGAATACGCTGAGATCGATGACTTTTCCGCGCTGCTCGTGTTTGAAAGTGGAGTGCACGCCACGCTGGCGTCATCAGCTGATGCGAGCTGGTTGTTTCCCTTTGAGCGAGTCGAAGTGTTCTGTCACCACTCGACGATTGTCACGCGCGAAATGGAGGGTCTGATTTACAGTGGAGGCCTGGACGGAAAGCACACTGAACATTCCATGCATCAGCTGGCGAAGGAAGATAAGTGGGGCTATGTACAAGAGGATCGGGCTTTCATCGATTCGATCGTGAACGGGAAGCCGGCCGCGGTCACCGCGTTTGATGGTTTTAAATCAGTCGAACTCGTTAACGCAGTTTACCAATCTGTGAAGAACGGAAAACCGATTAAATTACAGAACCGCGAGCAGTAGCGAACGGGACAAGAATTCGAAGTTGCATATTAATCCGCCGACTACCACCACCCCACGCGCGTTGCGCACGTGGGGACCCCGGTTCGTTAGCGGCTCTGTAACGGCGCCGAATAGGTTTTCACACATTGCCACCGACCGCCGCGCTTGATCCACACATCCAGATACAGCCACTTGGTGACCTGATTCTGGTCGTCTTTTTTGATCGTGATCGTGTCCAGTCCGGTGACAATCGCCGCGTCGTCGTAAACCTGTACCTTGAGGTCGCTGCTCACCGCTGATGCCACGGCAATCTGCCGGGTCTTGAACGACGCCAAATAGTCAGCCTTCTTTGGTCCACCGACAAATTCAAATTCATCAGCCAGCAGACCGCCGAGAGTTTCAGTATCGCTTTTCACGTAAGCCTCGTCCCAAGTCTGCACGAGTTTTCTCAGCTCGGTTTCGACGTCGTCTTTGTTTGAGTGCGTTGAACCGAGGAATGCAAACGAAATTAGCGTGATGACCGTGAATACAATCTTCATTGAACCTCAACCTCCTCTTACCAGCTGTGGACCATGTCAGGCCCTCTGCGCGGCTTTGACAATTTTTTGAAAGCTTTTCCACTGTCGAGTCGTGCCCACGACACCGAGCGTCTTTTCGACGACAGCATGAGGATATCCGAACCAGCCGTTCTTCTTGCGGCGCGTAACTGCGAAGGCAGCGCCGTCGGCAATCTCAAAAATCTCAACGTTTTCAGTGGTGGAAATGATTGGCAGGCGCGGTTTGGACTGCGGGCTTTCGGTCAGAAAAACCACGCAAAGCATCACTTCTTTTTCCTCCGCAAACTTCTTAAACCGATCACGCTTTACCATTCGTTGCAGCTCATCGAGACTTCTGAGAACAACCGGGACGTGATAACCCAAATCTTTCTCGAGCGCGGCTTCGATCTTCCTGGTCAGATTTTTCGGGCTTGCCGATCGGGATTCGAAGATCACGTTTCCGGCTTGCTGAAATGTGCGGACGTTCTTGCATCCGGCTGCGCTGAAAATTCGCACCAGCTCAGCCATCCTGATCAGCTTGTAGCCGCCTACGTTTATGCCGCGAAGGAATGCGATGTAGGTATGCATGTGACCATGTGAATCGCGTCGGTGTTTCTATTTTGCATCGAATTCAGAGACAAGCTTTCGTGGCGCGATCAGCTTCCAGGCTTCCTCAAGGTGTTGCGCCAACTCTTTGTCGCTGACGCGACTGACTTCGATGCCCACCCAACCGCGCGCGCCCACATACGGTGGCCGATAAAATGTCTTAGGCGACTTCTTGATGAGCATCTCCTGAATCCCAATCGCCGCCGGCACGGTGACAGCGACGTGTCCATCGCCGTGATGATTGTTTGAGAACATGGCAAAGACTTTCTTGCCGGCAAACCATGTCGGTTCGCCGTGTGAAATCTTTTCCCATGTGCCCGGCAGCGCGAGGCAAATTCGCCGCACACGTTCGATCTGTTCGGCGCCGTTGTTCCGCTCTTCGTTCTTTGCGCGCTTCACTAAACAAAACTCCAGTCCGGCGCCGGCCGTTCAAGCCAAAGCCACACAATGTAATCCACGCGTGGCGGTTCGCCACCGACAGTCCGGAGCCGGGCGTTGATTTGACCGCGATGATACTGGCTATGCAACGGCACCTGAAGCATGGCTTCGCCGATCGTAATGCGGGCGGGCTCGCGACCGAGTTCGCGCGTGATGATCTCAGCCCAGGGCAGTTGCATTTTTTCTGCTATGCGTTCTTCGGTTAAGCTCTGAAAGTGTGTCGTCATTTGCGGGTAATACTCGCAGCCCCAACTCATGACATCGCGCGACTCCTCGAGCTTGGGAAACGAGGGCTGTTCGCCGCGCCACGCACGGAGGAAAGCGTGCTGCACGAGATGCAGATGATAAGAAAGTTCGCGCAGCTTCTGATCGGTCAGCGTGTCCTGTGACGCACAGATCGCGCGCCACACCTGGGCGTCGGCCCATTCCATGTGGCGATACAAATCTTTTAGATCAGCAAGCTTCATTCGTCCCGTCCGTCGTGAACAACTTCACCTCAGCCGCGTCCGCAGAAAGTTTTGTTAACCGCTCAAAACGCAAACCAATTTTCTCGAGAAGTTTACCCGAGGCCTGGTTGTCGGGCGTGGTAATCGCCAGCACGCGCTTGATGCCGAGAATCTCGCGCGCGTGTTTCATGATCGCCGCGGCTGACTCGTGGGCGTAACCTTTGTTCCAATACTCTTCCAGAAAAGCAAATCCGATGTCGGCATCCGGCAGCGTGTCGCGTTTCACGAGGCCGCACATCCCGATCGGCGCCGCATCGTTTTTCAGCTCGACTTTGTACAGTCCGAATCCGTTTGTTTCGTAGCTCTTCACCGGGCCGTCACTTATGTAGCGTTGCGCGTCAGCCGGTGTGCGCACTCCTTTATCGCCGATGTAGTGGAGAAACGAAGGCTCGTTTAAGAGCCTGAGAATGAACTGCGCGTCCAAGGCCGGATCGAGGTGGCGCAGAATCAGCCGCTCAGTTTCGAGAACAATCATTCGCGCAATGTTAGTATTTCGCCCATGAATAGCAAACAAGGCGCAGCCGTCGAGCAGTTCCACGCGCTGCACGAGTCTGGTTGTTTCGTGCTGCCCAATCCATGGGACGCGGGTTCGGCGATCTATCTTGAGTCAGTTGGCTTCAAAGCGCTGGCGACAACATCAGCGGGATTCGCTTTTGCGCAAGGGTTACCGGATGGCGGCGTTGCGCTTGACGCGATGCTTGATCACTTTCGCGTGATCGCCACGGCGACATCATTGCCGGTGAACGCTGATTTTCAAAACTGCTATGCGGACGATCCGGACGAGGTCGCTGAGAACGTGCGGCGGTGTGTGGAAACCGGCGTAGCGGGATTGTCGATTGAAGATTCAACCGGCAACAGTGCGACGCCGCTCTATGATTTTGATCTGGCGGTCGCCAGGGTCAAAGCCGCGCGCACCGCAATTGATGCGACAGCTATTCCCGTCGTGTTGACAGCTCGGTGCGAAGCTCACCTCGTCGGCGATCCAGATTCGATGCGCACCTCGCTTGATCGCCTGGTGGCCTTTGCCGATGTGGGAGCTGATTGCCTCTTTGCGCCGGGCGTCACGACTGCCGAAGAGATTGCCCAGATCGTCAAAGCGGTTGCTCCGAAGCCGATCAACGTGCTCGTCTTCGCGAAGAACTGCAATCTCACGCTGGAGCAATTGTCAGATCTCGGCGTCCGCCGCATTTCGCTTGGATCTTCGTTAGCGCGGGCTGCGTGGACCGGTGTGACGACGTTGGCGAAACAGATTCAGGAGACTGGACAGTTCACTTCATTGGGTCAAACAACCTATTTCGATTTCAATAAATTGTTCCGTGAGCATGCTCACAGCCGTCGTGAATCGAGCTGAAGTGGTACCGGCTTCGCTCTGGCAAGCAGCACGATGTAGATCAAATCAAACACTGAGCAGAGCAGCCCCACGATCAGAATTAGAAAACTTCCACGCGGGAAACCACCCTCCCCGATCGCGCCATAAAGAATCGTTGGGGCCAATGTTCCCAGCCACTTATTCACAGCGATCGTCAGACTTTGTCCTTCGCGATTGCCGCGCGTGACCAGCATGCCGATGAAAAGAATCGACATGATGAGATTTTGCGGAAAGGCAGAATAGGCCGCACCCTTTGCGACCCCGAACTCGCGGCGGAAGGCATACTGAACGCCAAACGCCGTGATGATTCCCAGCACGCTCCAGGCGATGAATGCTCTTTTGGAGTGCGGCGGCTGGACGCCGCTTTCACCCGGTCGATTAATTGACGATAGGTGCGACGAGTCACTCCACGGAAAGTACTTTCGTCCAAATTTGAAATACGTGTAGAGAATTCCCACATCGAACGCGAGCCAGACGGCATTAAAGACGTTCTGCACCGTCACGCCGTTCGTCCTGAATCCAAAAAACGTGTACAGCGATTCCCAGGCAAAGTTCAGAGCCAGGGCATAAAAAGGGATCGCATATGACTTGTGCCGAAAGCCGATGCGGATGCCGTCGATGTATACGATCGTCCAGCAGACACCGCTGACGATGGTGAGAATTATCTTAATCGTGTCGATGGCCGGCATGCGCGAGGATTATATCGGCACAATACAGAACCGCGAACGGTTGTGAGCGGATTAAGGGCGCGCAGTTGAATTCCTAAAGTTGAGCGTCTGTCCCGCTCACTACTGTTCGCGGTTCTGTAACAAGCGCTGCAATTTCATGCGCCGATTCGTCTGATCAAAGGTGACCACGAAATCGCGCAGCACGTTAAAGCCGATGTTGCTGTCCGACAACGCGGGAAACGCGACCGTCGGTTGTGGATATGCGAAGCTTCCCAGGCGAATGGTGTCGCGCAGTTGCACCTGTTTGAGCTGAATTCGATTTGTCACTGAGCGGGCCCCGCCCACCGTGACTGCATCAGATCCCAATTGCAACTGTTCGACGATCTCTTCCGGCAGAATAAAACCAGCGACGAAGTTTCCCGAATCGACGTGGGCCGGCACGTGAATTCTGCCAATGGTCAGGTCGATTATCGGAATCCGATTCTCAAGTTCGAAACTCAAAACATCCGCGCCGTTTGCGACCGGCAACGCACCGCGCGCGAGTCTTACTTGCATAGCCGGGTAATCCAGCGTCAACAGATAATCTGTGAACAACGCGAAACCCAGGATGCCATGCACGTCGGGATAATCTTTCGTGAGTCGTTGCGGCCGAACCACGGCGGTCACATTTCGGAATTCGACGCCGGCCAGCGTGATGGAATCTATTCTCACCGTCGCGACCTCCCGATCGTTTTCGCCCGACGGATCGCCGTTGATGGCGCGTCCTGTTAGCTGAAGCCCGAGTTCTTCGGCAACCGAAGTGTCGACATCCGCCTGCATGCCCGCGCCCGTGTCGATCATGAACACGAAAGGCCCTCGCCCGTTGACCTTCACTTCGACCACGGGCATCAATCCACGCATATGCAGGGGAGCAACCGCCACAGTTGAAGCCTGCGCCGCCGCCGAAGCAGCTGAAGCCAGCAGTAGGACGATTGAAATGGCAACGATTTTCACGTGCGATGTACTTCGAACGTTGGAAAAGTGTCTGAGTAAATTAAATGAGGAATGGGTATTACTTTATAGCAGATAGATGGGCCGCTCGGCGACGTTTCCCGAAAACCTCCCCGAAATATCAGGAACCAGGCGAAAATTGTGGTGCGAGTCAGACCGAACTGAGGTTTAATCCGCGGCGGCTTTGGTCGCTTGCCAGTTCACCACCTGCCACTTGCCCTTGCGCTTGAGGAACGTGCCGCTGTTCAGATACTTCGCGACTTCAGTCTTCCCATCCTTTTCCGTCGTGGCCACGAGCCGAAACGCGACGATCGCGGTGTTCCCGTATTGTTGAATGCGAACGTCCTCAGACGTGTAAGTTGTCTTTGGGTCGCCGGGTTTCGGCGCCGGAGCCGCACGCACGTCCTTCATGATTTCCGCTTTACCGCGCCGCCTGCCGCCTGAGCCGGTGTAAATAACATCGTCAGCCCAGAAGCGATCGTGCATCGCCACGTCGTTGTGCGAGGCACCGGCCAGAAATTCATTCAGAAGTTTCGTCAGCTCGGCAGCAGCCGGCGCAGTCTGCGCCTGATTGGTGAAAACGACTGAGGCGATAATCATCGCCGCGCATAAAAGTTTTTTCATGAAGGCCTCCGAAGGCTAGCGGTCTTTCGTCCGTGTAGCGGACGTTTGATAGTATCCCAGCGCTTCAACGCTGGAAAAGCCGTCCCCCAAAATCAAGAAGCCGCTTTAGCCGGCGACTGACTCAGGTGGATTCCCAAAGCACACATGCAACCAGCGCTCTGATTCATCGTCGTAGTATTTGGATAAATCTTCGACTCGCAGTTCCGCAGTCGCGATTGGCTTGCCGGCTTCGTCCGCAACATACAGATGCAGCGCATCAATGCGCTCAGATAACTCGTTAAAAACTCTGCGATACTCGTCCGCGTCGTCGTCAATCAATCCGTACGCCTCGCGCACGTTCGTTTCGAAGCAATCGTTTTCAGCCTGCGGGAACGCCGCAAACGTTTCGGCGAACTCGAAGTAGTCGTCGCTGGGAAAGAACCGACCGCTGCGGGTGTCCGATATCGTTTTTTCAAGAAGTGAATAGCCAAGCACCGTTCCGTTAGAGCAAAGTAAATACTTTTGCCGCAGCGAATCAGACTCGAATACCATCGTTTGAATAGAACGTGGTTCATCGCGGTCGCGTTTCGATGCTTCAGCCGCGCCGGAGAATGCAGGCGGAGGATCTGGAGCATGCGGGACCTCGTCGTGGCCAATCATCTCCAATGGCGCATCAATGAACGTTCCCACCTCGCCAGATTTTCCAATCAGCTTTGTGTAGCAGACAGCTGTTTCCGCATCGACGGCGGAAGTGATCAGCACATTGTCGAACGTCAACATGCTTTTTATTTCGATCGTGATTGCGTGAGAGAGAACTGAGCCGGCTGGAATAGTTAATCGACTGTCGTGGTTGGTGGATGGATCGCTCAACCACTGGCGACAGAGGGACTGAATGTGTTCGAGTTGTTCTTCGCTAAGAGTGTTCAAATTAGTGAGGAGCGTACTCGCAGGCGAATCGTCGTGACAAGGTTACTCATCCGCGTGGCCGACGATTGGGGCGCCTGGGGTGGTGGTAGTGAGCGGCTTAAGCAACTTTATCAAGTAATTCAATTCTCGATGCCGTGTTCCCGAAAGTGAATCTTTATCCCGCTCGCTACCGCTCGCGGTTCTGTAACAGCCCTGTGAAGTGCGACAACTCAGATGAGTTTTCTGGTGACCAAAGTGACCTGAAAAGTCTTTTCGCCGCGCTTCACCGTCAGCTTGTATGAGTTTGGCCGGTCGAACATCTCGATCAGGCGCGACACTCTCAAATCGGATGCTGCAGTCCCGTCGACGCTCAGCACGATATCGTCTCTTTGTAGTCCAACTTCCGAAGCCGGCGAGTCTTCCAGCACATCGGTGATGCGGAACGTTGCGCGGTCCTTGCCCTCAGTCGTCAGCGCAAAGCCGGACATCGCGCGTTCCATCGGCTCGGCGAACGTTGAGTTCGGTTCCAGAATGATTCGGTTGCGGCTGTAATCGAGAAAGACTTTAAACTTGCCGGCGATCATCTGGCCGATGTTTCCGACGACCGAACTCGTGGACATCGCGCCGGCTTTGTCCTGTGAAAATAAAGTGAGCGGACTCGCGATAGTGAACTTGCCAAGCTGTAAGGACTTGACGCGGCCGATCTGTCCGGTGACTTGGCCGCCCGCGCCACCCACGCCAATCGCTCTGATTGTCTTCAAACCGTTTCCCAGCAGTTTATGTTCGTTAACAATTGGGGTCATCAAACTGAGTGACCCACCCGCGCCCAGATCCAACATAAACTTCCCTTTGATTGGCTCACCGTCGATGGGCACGACCTCGCCTTCCAGACTGGGATATCCTTGCCCGTCCAATTGCACGGGAAGACTTTCACCTTTACCCGAATAAGTGAACGTCTCCTTGTTATAGAGCTTCAGCAAGCGTTGTTGATAATCGACCTCGACCACAAACTGCTTGATGAAATCCGACCCGATGATGCCGTCGAAGTCGTTACCGAAACGCGCGGCCATACGACCGAGCGGCAGCGCAAGCCTCACCGGTTGAGAGAATCCGTCAAGGCCATCGAGCGTCCAGGTTGCGTTCTTAACCGTCGAGCCGCCCAGCTTTTCCGCGCCCGCCCCGCCCACGTGCACTTGGCCTTCGAGTTTCAGGCCGAGTTCCTGCGCCACGTCCGAATCGACGATGCCCACTTTGTCGCCGGTGTCGAAGACGAACGAGAGCGGCCGCGAATTGTTGACGCGCACCTTGACCATGATGTGGCGCGTGACTAGTTGAAAAGGAATCGTGACGGGTGCGGATGAAGACGCGGCGGCTTGCGCCGCAGTCCCGGCTGGCTGCGCAGTAACCGTGGCAACAGCAAGTGTGAGCCACAGCGCTGCGGCTAACAGACCAACGATCTTGTTCTTTCGATTCATAACACCTCTGCGTTTACGTTGGACGAATAGTCGGATGGAACTAAAGACTATTTAACGCGCGCAGGGCAGTGGTGGTTTCAAAAGGAAGGCTAAGCAATCAGCACCTCAAAAAAACCTCTTGCTTGAGACTATGTAGTATGCTATACAGCATTCTCCATGGGTAAGAAGGTAAGTCTGTCGTTCTCGGGTACGGCGATCCTGCAAGCGGTGGCGCATAACTATCACTACGGCTTCGACATCATGGACGTGACCGGGCTGCCCAGCGGCACCGTTTATCCCGCGCTGCGCCGGCTGGAAGCGGCCGGCCTCGTGGCAGCGAAATGGGAAGACGAGCAAACCGCGCACAAGGATCAACGGCCGGCTCGCAAGTACTACAAATTGACCGGCACTGGCCGCCAGGCACTTTCCGAAGCCGTGGTGCGCTATCGCCGGCTGGAAGGGACTTTGGTCAAGAAAACGAAACCTTCGCGCGCATGAACTCGCTAAATCAAAAGCCGCGGACTTACTTGCATCTGATCCGGTTGATCAGTTTCCTGCTGCCGGCAGAGTCTCGATTTGAGTGGCGTCGTGAGTGGGAAGCTGAAGTTACTTGCCGGTGGCTCCAGCTCGAAAAATGGGGAACGCTCGACGCCCAATCCCGGGCCGATCTGCGAAAAAGAATTTACGGAGCGGCGGTCGACGTGCTTTGGTTTCCCAACGGACGCGCGCATCTGCTTTTGGTGACGCTCAATATGCTGATGGCCGCGCTCACAGCTTTCGGCGCCATACCAGAATTCATCGTCCGCGCCTTTCTCAAACCAGAGACGAAACCTTTTCTGGTCAGTGTGGCCGGCATCATCGTCAGTGTCCTTTTCGTTATTTCCGGAATTGCCGTCGCCCGAAAATGGCGTGAGACGCGGGCGCTGATTATCGCGACCGGCCTGTTTTCGATTCTGCTTCACGTTTATGGCGCGCTGCCGCCGCATCGCAACATCGGTTATGTCGCTTTGGCGGTAGGCGCGGGTTATGGCCTGTTAATGCTGCTGGCCTTCGAGTGGCAGCGGCGGCGAAAACTGGTTTTGTAGTTCGATAATCGGAGGTTTCGAAATGATTCTCGCCATCCTTACTATTCTGGTCGGGTTGTTGGTCGGCTTCGGCGGAATGCAGGAGCTAATCGTGCGCGGCCTTATCGATCACGAAGTGTATCCGGCAATCCTGGGGATCATCGGCACCATCATTGCGATCCTGTTCATCGTTTCAGGAATAGCCATGTGGCGAAAGTGGCCCAGCACGCGCCGCTTCGTAATCACCACGGCCATCTTGTCGATCGTCTTTCACGTCTATGCCGCACTGCCGCCGTTTCGAAATGTCGGATGGCCGGCCTTGATAGTCGGCGCTGGCTACGGTCTGGTGCTGCTCATCGTCATGTTCAGTTCAAAACGAAATCGCACGGCGCCTGCGATCAGTTAACGTGTCCGCACCTGAAGCAAACGCATTACAGAACCGCGAACGATAGTGAGCGGCCTAAGGGCGCAACCTTGACGAAAGACTTTCATCAAGCGTGTGTCAGTACCGGGAGCGGTAGCCACCGGATCAAGGTTCAACGTCGGATGGCCGATCCGCTCGCTACCGCTCGGGGTACTGACACCTTTTGAAAGCAGCCCAGCACTTCACTGTCTGGAAGCGAGCTGCTTCAATTTTTCCGCAGCGTTTGTGTTTTCAGAATTGAGCGCCAGCGATTTGCGATAGTTGCGAATAGCCAGGAGGCGGTCGCCGTGCACCATGTAAGCTTCGCCGAGACTGTCGTACGTATTGAATGCTCGCGGATACATCTCGACATTGAGCTTGAAAAGCGCAATTGCTTCTTCAACGTGATGCGCGTTCATTTGTTGATAGCCTAATACATTCAAAGTTCGTTCTTTGAAGTACTCTGTTGGGTAACGCAAACGCATTTGCCGGTAACGCGCGATTGCCGCCGGCACGCCCTTCTCCTTAATCTCGTTCTCCAGCGCATTTTGCACGCTCGGAAAAACCACTCGACGGATCGAAGAAGTCAGTAACTCCGGATCGGCGGCCATGACGTTATGTGGATCGTCAGTAGTAAACACCATGCCGGCTTCCCGGGCGTGAGTGACCCACGGCGTAAATTCCTCGATCGCAGATGCCGCCCAACGCGGCGGGCGGTCACGCCCCGAGACAATAATCATCATGGGTACATCAGGAGGAGGACCGTACGCAGTTAGCTGCGGAAAGCCATTGCGCACCTCACTCGAAATGAATTTCCATTCTTCCAGCGGGCCCGCCGGTGCACCCTTCATCGCATTGGCTTGCTGCTGCATGGCCGCGTCCAATTCTGCTTTTGTCTGAGAGGTGAAAACGCGTTCCTGAAATGGATCGACGAACACCAGGCCGGCCACTTCGTCCTTAAAGAGATAAGCAAAGGCGCGGATGTTCGCTCCGCCGAGAGAGTGACCGACCAGGACATAGGGCGGCATGATTCCGGCATTGCGAAGCATCGTGTGGAGTTCTTTGGCCAGTTGCTCCTGCGAACGAGGCGCCGGGCCGGCTTCAGACTTGCCGTATCCGGCGCGATCGTAGGAAACGACTCGGGTGAAACGGGCGACCGCTGGAAAAACACTGTCCCAATCGCCGGAGCTGCCGCCAAGGCCATAGTCCAGCACCACGGTTGGCGAGCCCGCGCCGGCGACCTTGAAACTAATTTTGTGACCTTCGACATCAACTAACTTTGATTCAGGCGGTCGGACTCGTTTTGATCGCGCAGGTTGGAGTTGTAAGGCCGTACGACGGCGTGTCGACGTTTGCGAAAGCGACGCCACGCAGAAAATAGCTACGATGCAAATAACGGAAAGAGAATATCGAACGACCTTCATTGCGCAACCTCCGAATTCTTTCGAAGTAAGTCAGTACCATCTGCGTAAGCGGATGGGTCCGACATCCAACGTGGGAAATTCCTTGAAAGAATAAGTTTCGCCGATATCGTCTTGATTTGCGAAGCGGGATGGGTTGCGTCGCAGAGCGACGATTGAGTTTAGCCCGGCCTTTCAAGGCCGGGAAGGGATCGCGGATTTGAGTCGTTCGTCGCGTAGCGACGGTTGAAGGTGATTCATTCGTCGCTGACGCGACGAGATGGCGTGGTTCATACGGATCCCGGCGTTGAAACGCCGGGCTAAATTCAGACCGACGCTACGCGTCGCCGGCGAGAGGTTGCGCGAGAAGATTTCGTGCTCGCGCCAGTACTTCATCACCTGGAATCAGCTCGGCTTTTCCTGACTCGACTTCGGTGATCCTTCGTCGCACTTCAGCGAGCTGTGCTGATGTGATCTCCGGCGAAACATCTTCGGCCAGGCTGCCAATCAATCGTTCCGCCAATTCGGCGCGAACTTCAGGTGAGAGCGCCATTGCTTCGCGAAAGATTTCTTCAGATGAGGCCATGACGAAAGACTACTCGCTCCCAACGTTTCATGACAAGCTGATGTGGTCCGCGAAGCGGACGTCTGATAGTGGCCCAGCGCTTCAGCGCTGGGAAAGCGATCAATTAAGAAACCAAAGCCCGCTTTAGCGGGCGAGAGGTACAGAACCGCGAACGGTAGTGAGCGGGTTAAAGACGCCATCCGCCCCCTGCGATCGCCCACTTTGCAAACTCCTCGTTCATGTTACGACTCAGGCTCCGGAAAGCGTTTCATCCGCAGGCTCTGAAGGTATCCGTATAGCTCAATTCCTACCTTAGCCGGATCTTTATAGATTTCGGATCCAGAAAAGCGCAGGACATCAAAACCATGTGACTTTAACAAACGATCCCGCTGTCGATCGGCGACGAACTTCTCTTTTATGGAATGGTATTGGAAACCATCACACTCGACCACCATGTTGAAATCTGTATCCGCCGGTACATAAACAAACAAATCCGTACGCACAGATTTGCCATTCACCTTAATATCTGGAAAACCAGCTTGCATAACAAGGATGAAAGCGTGGTAATAATCGAGCACATGCATGCAGATAAACTCATTCCTGAATTGTGCATATGAGTCTTCATGAATTAAACCTTCTTCGACCAGGTATTCCATGTACTCAACGACGCCGGCTTCCCCCTTCATTTTCGCTCTGATTTCATTTTCCCTTTCAAGCAGCAATCGAAGCCGCTCCCGTTGTTCACGAATTGCTTCGGGCATGTTCGGGCATGGCGCCCACAGGATCAATCCGAGCGGATCATCATATAAGAAAGATAGCAGGACAGAATTTAGGAAGATTGTCTCGATCGGTGATGCTGAATGGGTAAATACGTTCTCAACAGCAGACGGATAAAATGTCTCCATCGCAAAGCGAAGAATCTTGAGGTACTGTTCCTTATCTTCGTCGATCTCTCCGGAAGCCTCGGCCTTCATTTTTTCTTCAATAAAACGATTGACGGTTGCATCCATCATCGCGCGATCGAGCAGGGATTCGCGTATGAAGCGTGGTTCCATAGGGGTTGATAACGTTCTTAGATTCTAATTACGCTTTGAATACCATGAACGAGCTTCTTGAATGCCTTCTTCGAGATCTTGATAAAAAGACTCAAATCGCCGAGGCGTAAAGGAGTTAGGACAAGCCAACTCAATAAGCACTTGCAGCATATCGTAAAACCAACCGGTGCGATCTTTCATAGGCGGCATAGCGTGAACATAGTCCAAGTAAAGCACCGCGCGTGTTATTAAGTTTGGGTCACGACCTGCTCAATTAGAAACTGCTCATGATCTGAAGCAATGTCAAAGAGCTTTTTGGCTAGAGCTGGGATCGGAGTTGCATCTACGGGTTTCGAATCCCACATCGTATTCTTGGCGACCCGCAAGCACGCTGCTTTGAGTTTCTTACGATCGAGCTTTTTTTGCATATGCTCCTTGTACTGCAAAATCAACTCGGACGCCTAGCTATGGTGCTGTTTTTGTTTGATAAATGTTGGCTTAGGGAATCTCTAACTGTTGAAACCGTTCAGGCTCAATCTGGTCCACTGCCTCTTGAATCAGCGACGCGGCCGCCTCAATGCGCTCGATGTCGTTGGTAGAGAGTTCGAGGACAGCAATCTTGCGTCCGGTTAGGTTCTGTTGATAACGAATATTCTGATCGGAAGTTATGAAGAGATCGAAATCAGGTTCAGCTACTCGGAGCAACTCGCCATTCTTAATGCCGCCCCAGCCTTGCGCCTGCACATTCGTGCATGCGTGATTGGTCAGCAGGCGATGGATCGGCCATGGTACGCATTCGTCCAGAAGAATTCTCATGCCGCGGGAGAAAGCAAGGCCTGCTCAGAGCGCTCTAATACCTGAAGCGCCAATGCGCGAGGGACCGACGGAAAGCACTCAAGAAACTCTTCCAGCGAGTAGTCGCGCTCGAGGTATTCAAACAGAGTCTTGACGGGTACGCGCGTTCCCTTGAACACGGGCGCGCCGCCAAGTATATCTGGATCAATCGTGATGAGATCCGGGCTGCTCATGAGGGCAGTTTATTCCTAATCAGGCCTTCGCGTAAATCTCTGCACCTTTGTGCACAAACTCCTCCGCCTTCTCCTTCATCCCCAACCCTAGCGCCGCCTGCTCATCGATCTCCTTTTGCGCCGCGTATTCGCGCACATCCTGAGTGATCTTCATTGAACAGAAGTGCGGGCCGCACATCGAGCAGAAGTGGGCGAGCTTGGCGCCTTCCTGCGGCAGGGTCTCATCGTGATACTCGCGAGCGACTTCGGGGTCGAGCGAGAGGTTGAATTGATCTTCCCAGCGGAATTCAAAGCGGGCCTTGCTCAAAGCGTTGTCGCGATACTGTGCGCCGGGATGACCTTTCGCCAGATCGGCGGCGTGCGCAGCGATCTTGTAGGCGATGACTCCATCTTTGACGTCCTTCTTATTAGGAAGCCCGAGATGTTCTTTCGGCGTGACGTAGCAGAGCATCGCAGTGCCGTACCAGCCAATCATCGCCGCCCCGATAGCTGAGGTGATGTGATCGTAGCCGGGCGCGATGTCGGTTGTGAGCGGGCCGAGCGTGTAGAACGGCGCTTCCTGGCACCATTCCAGTTGCCGCTCCATGTTCTCTTTGATGAGGTGCATAGGTACGTGGCCGGGACCTTCGTTCATCACCTGGCAGTCGTACTCCCACGCAATCTTTGTCAGCTCGCCCTGCGTTTCCAGTTCGGCAAACTGCGCTTCGTCATTCGCATCGGCAATCGAGCCGGGCCTCAGACCATCGCCAAGCGAGAACGAAACGTCGTACGCAGCCATGATTTCGCAGATTTCGCGGAAGCGTGTGTAGAGAAAACTCTCTTCGTGATGCGCGAGACACCACTTGGCCATGATCGATCCGCCGCGGCTGACGATCCCGGTAGTTCGCTTCGCAGTCATGGGAATAAATGGAAGGCGCACGCCGGCGTGAATCGTGAAATAGTCGACGCCCTGCTCGGCTTGTTCGATCAAAGTGTCGCGGAAGATTTCCCACGTCAGCTCTTCGGCTTTGCCACCAACCTTTTCCAGCGCCTGGTAAATCGGCACCGTGCCGATCGGCACCGGCGAGTTACGAATGATCCATTCGCGGGTCGCGTGAATGTTCTTGCCGGTTGATAAATCCATGACGGTGTCGGAGCCGCACTTGATGGACCAGCGCATCTTTTCGACTTCATCATCAATGGAAGAGAGCACGGCGGAGTTGCCGATGTTGGCGTTGATCTTCACGAGAAAGTTGCGGCCGATAATCATCGGCTCGGACTCCGGATGGTTGATGTTCGCGGGGATGATGGCGCGGCCGCGGGCGACTTCGTCGCGGACGAATTCAGGGGTGACGTAAGAAGGGATTGAAGCGCCGAATGATTGGCCGCGATGTTGATGATTGAGTGATGAGCGATCGTTGCGGACGAGGACGTCCGCGCTCCCAGCGTCGGCGCTCCGTTCCCGTCCGAGATTCTCTCGGATCGCGATGAATTCCATCTCGGGTGTGATGATGCCGCGCTTCGCGTAATGCATCTGCGTTACGCATGAACCTTTCTTTGCGCGCAGAGGCGTGCGGACGAGCGCGGGAAAATCTTCCAGACGATTTTGACCTTTGGCTTTGTCTTTTTGTCTCGCCTGATTCGCGGCGTCGAACGTCAGATAGCCATCGTCGATTGGTTGCACGTGGCGGCCTTCGTATTCCTCGACGTCTCCGCGACCGACAATCCATTCGCGCCGCAACTGCGGCAGTCCTTCGCGCACATCGGTGCGAATTGAAGGATCACCGTACGGGCCGCTCGTGTCGTAGACGCGCACTGGCGAATTCTCTTCCAGCTCATTTTTGAAATTGCGCGTTGGGTTCTGATCGATTTCGCGAAACGGCACACGCACGCCGGATTGTTGGCCGTCGACGTAGATGCGGCGTGAATTGGGGAGCTGAGTTTCGGGTTGCGAGTTTCGAGTTTCGAGTTCGGCGATTGATCCCGCGGCTGGTTTGATTGCGGCGCTCATGTTCGGCTCCTGACATTCTGTCGCCCGCTAAAGCGGGCTTATTAATCAATTGGGTTCCCAAAACCCAGGGTGGCGCTCGCTAACGCTCGCTTACCCTGGGCTATTCTCTGTAACGCCTTCGGCGTAAGGACAAACTACATCTCCTAAACAAAAACCGCTCCGGCAAAGGACGGAACGGTCGCGATAACTGTTTCTCCCTTCGACGGTGTCAACCGTATCAGGTTCAAGGGGTCTCCTAATGGACTCTCAGTCCCGATGCAATCGGGACTCCCCCGAAACGGATTCGATTTTCGATGAACGGAATTTTAAGCCTCCTCTCTGGTCGGTGCAACTTGATCCACATGAGGTCAGTACCGGAAAGCGATAGCCATTGGGTGAATCTGCTCAATGTGCGCTTGATTCAGATCAGGTCGCTACCGCTCCCTGTACTGACTGCCTCGCTGTATAATCTCGCTGCTTTTCCAAACCGATTTGCTCCGGAGAAAACTAATGCTCAATCGCCGCGCCGTCGCCCTCGCGCTGATCGCCACGTTGCTATGCCTGCCGCTCTTCGCGCAATCGCAATCAGATAAAGATCTGCTCGAACGCATTCGCAAAGAGGAGCGAGACAATTCGCAGATCATGAAAACGATGCATATGTTCACGGACGTTTACGGTCCGCGTCTCACGGGTTCGCCCAATCACAAAGCCGCGGCTGATTGGGCGGTGAAGCAGATGACTGCATGGGGACTCTCGAATGCGCATCTCGAACCCTGGGATTTCGGCCACGTTGGTTGGCTGAATGAAAGATTTTCCGGGATGATCATTTCACCCGTAAAAGACGTGCTGACGTGCGAAGTCCTTTCCTGGACTCCGAGCACACGCGGCCCGGTCACCGCGAAGGCTTATCAGATGATTTTGCCGGAGCGACCGACGCAGGAACAGTTGACTGCCTACCTCGACACACAGAAAGCGAAGGTGCGCGGCAAGATCATCATGGCCGGAAAGTTCACCGCCGTGCCTGTCGATTTGAATCCGCCGGCGAAGCGTCTGACGGATGAGCAAGCCGAACAACGTTACGGTCCGAATGCGCGTCCCGGCGCTGGATTTCCCCAGCCATCACCAACGCCAACGCCGGCGCCTGATGCGCCGCGACCTTTGACTGGCCGGCAGATAGACGAGCAACTCGATGCCTTCCTCAAAGCGAATGGCGCGTTGATTCGCGTCAACGATGCCGGCTTTGCATTTCGCCGGATTCGCGCCTTCAACAATCGCACCTACGACCTCACCAAGGCTTTGCCGACGATCGTGATGAGCAATGAAGATTATGGCCGCATCACTCGCATCCTCGCGGACGGCACTCCGGTGACGCTGGAATTCAATATCGTCAATCGCATCTATCCGGAAGGTAAGACTTCCTACAACACGATTGCTGAGATTCCCGGAACGGACAAAGCTGATGAAGTGATCATGTTAGGCGGCCACCTCGATTCGTGGCACTCATCAACCGGCGCGACGGACAATGCCATTGGCTGCGCCATCATGATGGAAGCCGCGCGCATTTTAAAGACACTCGGCGTGCGGCCGCGTCGCACCATTCGCGTGGCTTTGTGGAGCGGTGAAGAGGAAGGTTTGCTTGGTTCGCAGGCTTACGTCAAAGCGCACTTCGGCTCGTTCGAGGATCCGAAACCCGGTTACGAAAAGTTTGGCGGCTACTTCAACATCGACTCCGGAACAGGTCGTGTGCGCGGCGCGAGTGTCTTTGGCCCGTCCGAAGGGGCCAGCATCATGCGCAAGATCCTGGCGCCATTCAAAGACGATGGCGTGGCCGGGGCGATCGCCAGTCGCAGTCGCAACCTGGGTGGTTCGGATAACACTTCGTTCAGCAACGCAGGCCTGCCGGGCATCGGCATGGGACAGGATCCAATCGAGTACGGCACGCACACCTGGCATACAAACTTCGACACTTACGAACGCATCCTGGAAGACGATGTGAAGAAAGACGCGGTTGAAGTAGCGTGGAGCGTCTATCAACTCGCGATGCGCGACGATCTGCTGCCGCGATTCAAACGAGAGGACATGCCGCCGCCACCGCCGGCGCCTTCGCCGAGCCCCACGCCGACACCCGCTCAGACTCCGCGAACCCGTGGTCGAAGGCCATAATACGAAGATGGCAACCGACGCGAACAAGCAGACCGTGCTGGCCTACGTCGACGCTTTCAATCGGGGCGAGCTGGATCAGTTACGAGCGCTTTTCACCGAAGATGCGCTGGTCTATGGAGTTCTCGGTTGGGGCGGGATGGATCAGGTTGTTCCCATCTGGCGTGAGATCAAAACCGCGTTTGATCTTCAGTTAACCGTCGAAGAAATGATTGCCGAGTACGACATTGTTGCAGTTCGCTACATCGAACGCGGCACATCGCGCGGATCATTTCGTGGTGGGCCAGTGACCGGCAAGTCGTTCGAAGTCGTCGCGATGGAGTGGTTCATCATGAAAGAGGGAAAGATTCATCGCCGTTGGGGTGCGCGCGATAACGCCGCGCAAATGCGGCAGATGGGTTTGCCGTTGAGCTAGCCAAAAGCTCGGAACTTCTGTTTGATTTGAAGCGTTTTCAGTTCTGCAGTTCCAAAATCGAAGCTCGCCCTTAGACAGCCATGTCCCTTAATCGACGCAGCTTCATTGCCCAAAGTAGCCTGGCGATTGCGGGCGCCGCGTTTGCGCGCTGGCCAATCATCACCGTCTCAGCGGCGCCCAAAAAAGTCATCATCATCGGCGCCGGCATGGCCGGACTATCGGCGGGATATGAGCTGACGCAACTTGGTCACGATGTGACGATCCTCGAAGCGCGGGCGCGGCCCGGCGGTCGCGTGCACACGCTGCGCGAACAGTTCGACGACGGCTTGTATGCCGAAGCCGGCGCGGCGCGCATTCCTGAAACTCACAACCTCACTTTGAAATACGTGAAGCTTTTCAACCTGCCGCTCGAGCCGATGTATCCAACGCAGTTGTCGGCGCTGCGATTCAACTCGGGCACGATGCAAAAGGTGGCGATCGACGGCTTCACTGAAGCGTTGGGTCAAAACTTTGGGAGCGAACTCGGCGGATCGCCGGCGCGCTTTTCAAAAATAAAAGGCGGGAATGATCTCTTGCCGAAAGCATTCGCCGCGAATCTAGCCGCCAAAATTTATTACGAGTCGCCAGTCGTCAAGATCGATCAGGATGAGAAGAGCGTGCGCGTGACCTTTGTGCGCAAGGGCAAACAGGAAACAATTACGGGTGATCGTCTGCTCTGTGCGGTGCCATTTTCGCTGCTGCGCAATATCGAGCTGCCGGCTAACTTTCCCGAGAAAAAGCGCAAGGCAATTAATGAAGTCAGCTACGCCAACGTTTCGCGCGTTTACTTACAGGCGCGAAAACGATCCTGGGAAGAGAAGGGTTTGAACGGCTTTGCGTTCACCAAAGACGCGGTCGAGGTGTGGCAACCGACGTGGAACCAACCGGGGCCGCGCGGAATTCTGATGACTTACGCGCGACCCGGCGAAGCCGAAAGAATTGCCGCGCTCAAACCAGACGAGCGGATCAGCTCGACGCTGACTCAACTCGATCAGTGGTTCACAGGTTTGCGCGCCAACTTCGAAAAGGGCACGTCGAAAGTTTGGATGGAAGACGAATGGTCGCGCGGCGCGTGGGCGTTTGCGGGCGTGGGCAACTTGATGGTGTTTTCCCAGCCCGAAGGACGAATTCATTTCGCCGGCGAACACTTGTCGTTCAACTTTTCGTGGATGCAGGGCGCGCTTGAGTCAGCCGCACGCGCCGTCAAGATGATTCACGAAGCAGCGGAAGGAAAAACCAGCGCCGCTGGGCGAGTTGTTCCGTTCTCACTCAATACCCAGGTCGCGCACCGCGCGCTGTAGGTGTTCGTTTGCCTGGCGCCAATTTGTCATCACTATGTAGGGAATGCCGGCGACGAAGAATGAATCGCTGGTTTCATCTCGCACCAATCTCATTTCCAAAACATTGATCCCACGTGGCTGGTAGATCTTCTGCCACCAGAACGCGCCTTCTCGATAACCAGCCAGTGCCTTGGCGATTTCCATTTTCAATCGCGTATCGCCCAGACGGGATACCGCGGCTTCGACTTCGGCTGAGACATCTTGCAGGTCGGCGTTGAAGGTCTCGAACGGGACGCGCGAGAGCTTGCGGCCCTGCTCGAACTCTTCCAGCGAGCGGTACACAATCACATCGTCATCCAGCCGCTTCAACAATAGTATGGCCTGCGCAGCCACAACCTGGTCGGCAGTTGCGTTTTCGATTATGCGCGGGCTGGAATGACCCTTAGACGCCAGCGACTGGCCGTGCGCGAGGGCACACGACGAGCAGAAAATGAGCAGGGCAAGAAAGGACTTCATGAGTTTCGCAAGCCACCGGCTTGCGCTCTCCATGTTTGGGGCTGACGCAAGCTGGCAGCTTGCGATACCTGATTGCGTTGCAAGGCTAAGAAACTCGCAATATGATGCGCGTTCCGAAGCGGGAGGTCTCTAAAAATGTCTCGACCACTTGAAAACGAATACGCGCCTTACTTTGAAAACTATATTTCGAAAGCGACGGAAGAGGACATTCTGCCGGCGATGCGGTCGCAGGTTGACGAGCTCGACGTCTTGCTCGATCGCGTGTCGCCCGAGCACGAGACCTTTCGTTATGCCGAAGGCAAGTGGAGCATTCGCGAGATCGTGGGGCACTTGATTGATGGCGAACGCGTCTTTGGCTATCGCGCTTTGTGCATTGCGCGCGGCGAGACGCAAAACCTGCCCGGCTTTGATCAAGATCAATACATGCTTACCGCTCCTTTCGATGGCGTCGACCTCGAAGACTTGTTGAGCGAGTTCCGGCTGGTTCGTCTCTCCAACATCGCGATGATGCGAACATTCGACGAAGCTGCCTGGACAAGGATAGGAACGGCCAACGGCAATCCGGTCTCGGTGCGCGCGCTGGCTTATGTCATGGTCGGCCATACGCGACACCACATGGGTGTCTTACGTGAGCGGTATCTGGTCGCGACGTGAGCAGACGTTTTGAACACAGCGAGGTCTTATTCACCCCTGGCTTCAGCCAGGGGTTTCACCCGCAGCACGATACAGGAAACGGTTTTAACCGTTTCCAGGGAAAACCGTTGAAACGGTGCGTCAAACAATCGTTGATTTTGATCACCGCACTGAAGTGCGGTGTGAATAAAACCGGTAACGCACACCGCTTGATGACCCAGCCAACTAAATTATTTTTCGCTGTCTTCACCGTTGGCATCGTTGCCTTTTCATCATTCGGTCAAGCGGCTCGCGACTATCGGCGCGCGCACGAGCGGCAAATCCTCGACGAGTTCACCCGGCTGCTCGCAATTCCCAACATCGCTTCGGATCGGGAGAACATTCGCCGCAACGCTGAATTCATCCGCGAGATGATGCAGCGGCGTGGACTAAGTCCACAGTTGCTCGAAGGTAAATCATCCGACACTCCGCCCGCGGTTTATGGTGACTGGAAAGTTCCGGGTGCAACGCACTCGATCATTCTGTATGCGCATTACGATGGCCAGCCGGTCGATCCCAAAGCCTGGACCGCGTCACCGCCATTTCAACCAACGTGGCGCAGCGCGGCGATGGAATCGAGTGGCCAGATCGTAACGCTGCCCGCGAGCGGCGAGATCAATTCGGAGTGGCGGCTGTACGCGCGTTCGAGTTCAGACGACAAAGCTGGCGTGGTGGCGATTCTCACGGCGTTCGATGCTCTGCGGACGCAGAACGCGACGCCGTCCCTCAACATCAAGTTTCTTTTCGAAGGCGAGGAAGAAGCGGGGTCTCCTCATCTCGGCGACATCATTGATCTGCACAAAGAGTTGCTGCAATCCGATGCCTGGATCATCTGCGACGGTCCCGTGCATCAATCGGGTCGCAAGGAAGTTGTGTTCGGTGCGCGTGGCGATCAGAACGTAGACATCACGGTTTATGGCGCGAAGCGGCCTCTGCACAGCGGGCATTACGGCAACTGGGCGCCGAATCCGGCGATGACGCTCGCGCGTTTGCTGGCGACGATGAAAGACGATGCCGGGCGCGTGACGATTGCCGATTGGTACGACGGAGTTGAGCCGCTCGGCGAATTTGAGAAGCGCGCGATCGCCGAAGCTCCCGCTTACGACGATGAGTTACGCGCGCAACTTGGGCTCGCTAAAACGGAAGGTAATGGCAAGCTCTTGATGGAATTGATCAATCAGCCGTCACTCAACATCAATGGCATCAGCAGCGGTGACGTAGGCGCGCTCGCGCGCAACGTCATTCCGACGACGGCAACAGCGGTGCTCGACCTGCGTCTGGTCAAAGGAAATGATCACCGACAGCAGGTGCAGCGATTGATCGCACACATTAGCAAGCAGGGGTTCCATGTAATCGATCACGATCCGACCGAAGCTGAACGTAAAGAGCACGGGCTGATTGCGAAAATCGTTGTGCGGAGCGGTGGCTATAACGCCGAGCGCACGCGCATGGATCACCCAATCGCGATGGCAGTGGTTGAGGCGGTGCAATCCACTTCGAAAGATCCGATCGTGAAGCTGCCGACTTCCGGCGGCAGTCTGCCGCTCTCGGTAATCACGGATCATCTGTACACAGTGACGATGTCCGTGCCGATTGCGAACTACGACAACAACCAGCATGCGGAGAACGAAAACATTCGCTTGCAGAACCTTTGGGACGGAATTGAGACGTGGGCGGCGGTAATGATGATGAAGCCCAAGATGTAATTAGCCGCGGATTAACGCGGATAAATGGTTCAAACCTAATCATCTCAAGGTGAGGAAGGGTGGCTTGCCCCCGCTCTTAGCTGTATAAAGTCAGCGGGCGCAAGCACCCCTTCCTGACCATGAGGTTTCTCAGACATTTTTTGAATAGCCGAATATTTCACTTCCGGTTGTTTTCTTATCCGCGTTCATCCGCGTTCATCTGCGGCTTATTTTTCCTGGTCATCGCCAGCACAGTCACTGCTCAACGCGGGGGCAAAGCGGAACCCAACCGCATAGAATTCAAGCGCGGCACGACGAGTACTACGCTTAGGGACGTCGTGCACAACGACGAACAAGCTGAATACGTTCTATCGGCGCGACAAGGACAGCGCTTGATTATCAAACTGACGAATGTGCCTGCGAAATCTGCTTGTTTCGATCTGAAGGGTCCTGATGGGGTCGATGTCGGATTGGAATACGACTGCAACTGGAATTATGCGAAGGTGCTGCCGGCGACGGGTGAATACTTCTTGACGGTGTCGCGACCGTCACAAGCGAAGGGCACGTCGCGTTACAAAATGACGGTTACGATACGATAAGAAAGTCAGAACCACCTGCGGTAGCGGGTGGTTGAACCCGCCGGTCTTAGCCTTGATATTCATAGATCAACCGCCCGCTACCGCAGGCGGTTCTGACAATCATGCGAAAAATTATCGTCTACATTGCCACCAGTGCCGATGGCTTCATCGCGCGCCAGGATGGTGCGGTTGATTGGCTCGACCGGCCGGCGCCCAAAGGCAATTACGGCATTGGCGAATTCTACAAGTCGGTCGATACCATTCTTTACGGACGAAAGACGTATGACACGGCGGTAAAGTTTGTCGAGCAAGGCCTGGAGATACCCGACGATGGCAGTGCGATGGGTAATTACGTCTTCTCGCGTCGGCGCCCACCGAAGAAGGTTCTGCCGGGTTTCGAGTTCGTCAACGAACCGATCAAGAAATTCACGAAACGCCTGCGTGCTCAGAAGGGCAAAGACATCTGGATGATGGGGGGCGGCGACATCATCGCTTCATTCCTCGATGAAGGTGAGATCGACGAGTTCGTTATCAGCGTGATCCCGGTCTTCATCGGCGAGGGCATTCCGCTGATCGCGCCGAGCCGTCGCACCGTCCAGCTGAAATTGCTATCGACCAAGAAGTATTCGGATGGAGTGGTGAAGTTGCACTACCAGGTTGTCAAAAGCTGAGGACGGCCCCTCGATTACCTCAAGGTTAGGAAGGGTGGCTTGCCCCCGCTTTATAATTGCGATCGAACCAAGAGCGGGCGCAAGCACCCTTCCCGACCATGAGGTTTCCTCCATCGTCCCGTTAGGGACGAAATATTTATAGAATTGCGAAGCTCTCTTAGATCTCTGAGCCCGTTTACGGGCGACAGAATATCGCGCTCCTACGGAGCTTTGAAATCTTCTTGCGCTCTCGTGCTATAAATATTTCGCTGCTACGCAGCTTAGAACAACCTCATGCTTCCGCAGGCTTCAATTTCTTAGCAGGTTTTTTCTTCGCGCCCTTCACGTCAGGCGGTGGCGGTTCTTCATCGGTCTTGGTGAGACGATTTATGATCAACTGCTGCGAAAATCCCACGATGTTTCCCACCAGCCAGTAAAGCAAAAGCCCCGACGGCGCGCTCCATAAAATGTAGAGCATGAAGAGCGGCATGCCGACTGCCATCATCTTGCGCTGCAGCGGATCGGCAGAGGGTTGCGGCGTCAACAACTGCAGAAAGATCATCGAACCGCAGAAGAGAAGCGGCAGGATACGCAGGAAACCGAGCAGGTAAGGTTCGGGCGACGACAGATCCGGAATCCAAAGAAACGATGCCTGCCGAAAATCGATCGAGATGGTCAGCGCCGTGTACAGCGCAAAAAGAAAAGGCATCTGAATCAACAAAGGCAGACATCCGCCCAGCGGATTGGCCTCTTTCATCAGGCGCAGTTGCTCCATCTGCAACTCTTTCATGCGCGGATCGGTCTGCTTCATCCCTTTCAGTTTTTCTTGCAGCTCTTTCATGCGCGGCGCGTACTTTTGCGCTTTCTTCATCTTGCGCGATGACTGCCACTTGAGCGGGAAGAACAACGAGTAGATCAAAATCGTGAAGAGGATGATCGCGACACCGTAGCTGTTGGTTAGCTTCTGCAGCGCGTTGATGGACCAGAGAATCGGCACAGCCAAGCCACGACGCATAAAGGCGAGGAAGCCGTAATTGATCGCTTCGCCCAGATCGACTTGCGCTCCGCCAACTTGCTTCGTTTGCGCGCTGGCTTCGGCGAGCAGCTTGTGATCTTTCGGTCCCACATAGAGTGCGGTGAGCGTGCCATCTGCTGGAACCGGGATGAGTCCAGTGATCAGAAAGCGCTGTTCAGGTTTGCCGTTTACTTTTTGTTCGTAAGGAACGGTGCGGTATTCAAGGCCCGCAGTTTGTTTCGACGGTACTGCGATCATCGCGAAGTAAGTGTCGCCGACACCCGCCCACTGAACCGGCCCGTCGATCGGATCGCGATCGACAGGCTTTGTCTGCACTGTCTTCAGGCCGAGGCCTTCAAAAATCCACCCGAACAAGCCGCTGCTGCGACGGTCCGCGTGCACTTCGGTTGCGGGCACGCGCCGGGCCTCCCCATTCACGACGCTGATTCCTTCGGGTGCGTAGAGATAAAAACTGTAATGATCGATGCCTTGATCGCCGATGTTCGGACCAATTGCGAGTTGAGCTTGCGGTACTGACTGGCCGCCGCGCGCCAACGTCAGGCTGAAGTTTGCGATGTAACGGTCCGCGAAGAAAACCATCCGCTTGGTTGCGTCCAGACCGGTGGCATCGTCGTGCACGACGAAGTCGAGTTGTTGAGAGCCGCTGTCGACATTGATCGTTTCGTCACCGGATTCAGATTTGGATCCGACAACTTTGAAGTTCTTGTTTGCCAGCGCCGCGTCAACGGTGGCATCACCCGTGACGATTTGCAGGGTGCGAAAAAGTTGATCGGGCGACACGCCGGCCGGCGGAGATGAAATTAGTTCCAGACGCTTCGGATCGTTTTTCGTGGATCCCGAGGCATGTATGTCGCGCCCGGTATTCTTGTTCCTGGTGATGATCCAGCTGGTGGCGACTGCGCCATGTGTATCAAACGTCGCTTCGTACAGCGGGGTGACGACGTGAATCTTTCGCTGTGGAATCGTGTCCGGAGCCGGCGTTGGTGACGCGGCGCCTTGGGCAATCGCCGGTGTAGCGGTCGGGTTGGCGCTGGGTTGCGCTGTCGCTTGCGGAGAACTTTGAGCGGCACCTGCGCCGGTAGCCTGGGGCGATGCTTGCGCGACTTGCTGATTGGCGTTGGCGTTCTGCGGCGGCTTTACCGGCGGGTACAAGTAGTTCCACAGAATCAGTACTGCGGCTGAGGCGACTAACGCGAATATGAATCGTTGTTGTTGCTTCATTAACTAGTGTTCGACAAACTTCAGTTTGTCGTTACTGCTCAGGACATAACCATCAAAACCAGCGACAAACTAAAGTTTGTCGGACATTCACTTCACCGGATCGTAACCACCTGCGCAGAACGGCTGGCATCGCAACAGACGCCAAATAGACATGCCAGTTCCCTTGATCGCTCCATGACGTTCGATGGCTTCACGCGCGTATTCGGAACAGGTCGGAGTAAAACGGCAGGACGGCGGTAACCACGGCGAGATTACTGCTTTGTAAAATTTCAAAACCGAAATTAGAACGAACCGCATGAACATTGCCGATTGCCAATTTCCGATTTTTGATTGAACTGCCGAAGTTGAGTTGGATCTCCACTAAGCTGGATTTCAATCGGCAATCGACAATCAAAAATCGGCAATGATTCCGTCCCTCACCCTGGCCCTCTCGCAAGAGAGCTAAGCACGCTCACTCCGGGCCACTTGCTCAATGATCCTACGAAATTCGCGGAAACGAAGTTCTTCGGTTGAACTCAGTACGGGCCGCTTGGCGTTGATGACCCAGTCGTAGCGCCGGGTAAGCGCGGCTAAGTCGCTAGTGCTGCGGCGAAACAGTTCGCGTAAAAGCCTTTTCGCGCGCACCCGATCGACTGACTTGCCAATCGCTTTGGTTGAGGCCGTGACGCCGAGTCGATGTCCCTGACCGTCATTTGCGCGTAAAAAAGCGGCCATCAAACGGCCGTCGTAGCGCTGCCCTTCGGCATATACTTTTTGAAATTCCGCTCGCGCGCGCAGCCGGTGCTCTTTCGGCAGCGCAAAGCTTAGTTTCGCCGGCGCGTCATCGGTAGCGGTCAACTTCTTTAATAATGTGACGGCGTCAGGCGCTTGCGGCCCTTCGCGCGGCGCCGCTTAAGCACCAGCCGGCCATTTTTGGTGGCCATGCGCGCGCGAAATCCGTGCGTTTTGGCGCGGCGTCGGTTGTTAGGTTGAAACGTTCTCTTCGGCATAGCGACGAATTCCTCGACTAACGAAAACACCAAGCCTAACGGCGCAACGAAACGATGTCAAGGAAGCGTCTAACCTTGCTTGACGCGTTGGAAAATCGCATGTTAGCCTCACCTCTTTAATGCAGTCGCAGTTGGGTCGCTATGGCTGTCCCGATGACATCGGGATTAACCAAGTCGCCGTCAGGATGCCGCACCGCCACTGAGCCGGACGCGCAAATCTGACAAACCACCCCCAGCTTCCAAGTTACCAAAATGATGTTTGTACTCGGCTTTGCCGAAAACTCAATTCAACTTGTGCCCGACGGCACGCTGATTCTGCACGTGATCATTATCCTGGTGATGATCTTTGTGCTGAACGCCACGCTTTACAAACCCATCAATCGAATCCTGGAAGCCCGCGAAAAGCGCACCCGCGGGCGCATGTCTGAAGCGCAGGAAATCATGACCGATGTCAGTCAGAAGCTCGCGAATTACGAGCGTCAGCTGCGGCAAGCCCGTGCCGAAGCGTACGCTTTGAGTGAGCAGGAACGAACCGCGGCGATGCAGGAGCGTCAGCGCAGGTTGAATGAGATGCGCCAGGAACTGTCAGAGTCGATCGCCAAAGAGAAACAAGCGATCTCGCAACAAGCTGAAGGCGCGCGCGCGACTTTGGCAGACGATTCGCGACGCATTGCCACGGAAATTAGCGCGCGGGTTCTGGGACGAACTCTCTAATGCAAATGCCACAGAGACTGAGAGACACAGACGAAATTGCCCAGGGTCGTCCCGGCGCACTGAAAAGTAGTTCGACGTTTCTCAGTGTCTCTGCGCCTCTGTGGCTTTTGCTCTTAATGCAAGAACCTCGGTGGTGGGACTATCCGGGATTCGAATTGTGGAAGTTCGTCAATCTTGCGTTATTCGCCGGCGGACTTGCCTACGTTTTGATCAAGAAAGTGAAACTTGGCGAAGCCTTCAAAACGCGACGGGAAACGATCAAGCAGGAGCTGGCGCGCGCGCAGCAGGAACGCGATGCGGCGCTGGCAAAGTTGAAAGACGTCGAATCACGCCTGGCGCGACTCGACAGCGAAGTTTCGACGATTCAGGAACAGTCCAAGCGCGAGGTTTCCGAAGAGCGCGAGCGCATCGCAAAAGCAACCGAGGTTGAGATCGCGAAACTCGGCGAGCAGGCCAAGCGCGACATAGAGAACGCCGGCAAGACTGCGAAGCATGAGCTGCGCAACTATGCCGCGGAAACATCAGTGCGGCTGGCGGAAGAAATCATTCGGCGCGAAATGAAACCCGAAGATGATGCTCGTTTGATTCAACGTAACGTTCAGGAACTGGGAGGCGCGCCGCAATGAGTGTGCAAATGATCGCGCGCCGCTATGCATCGGCGTTGGCGGATGTGGTGGTCGATCGTGGCGAAGTGAACGAGGTTCGGCACGAGCTTCAGCAATGGGAAGAGGTGCTGCAAGCAAACGCCAATCTACTTGAAGTTTTTCGCAACCCGACGATAGCTTTAGATAAGAAGCGCGCAGTTTTGAACCAGTTGATCGAGCGCGCGCGGCCGCGGCCGACCACGACGAATTTTCTAAAAGTGCTGCTGCAAAACCAGCGACTCACAGAACTTCCCGACATCAACCGGAAATTGACGGAAATTCTGGACGAGCGCGCCGGCATGGTGGCCGCCATCGTAATGACGGCGCGACCGGTGCCGCCAAACATTCAGCAGAGCCTGGAACAGCGGTTGAACGGTCTGACACAGAAAAAGGTGCGTCTAAATTTTAAGCAAGATCCCGAATTGATCGGCGGCCTCGTCACCCGCATCGGTTCGACCGTCTACGACGGCTCTGTGCGCAATCACTTGCAGCTGATTAAGGAAAGAATGGCCGGCTGAACATTTTTGATTTGTGATTTTTTGATTGGCTCCGCGCCAGGCAAAAAAGCGATCGCAAATCTAAAATCGCAAATCTAAAATCGTTATGGAACCAATCAAAGCAAACGAAATCAACGAAATCATTCGCCAGCAGATCGAGAACTTTGAAGCCGGCGTGACTGTGATGGAAGTCGGCACCGTGATCAAAGTCGGTGACGGTATCGCCGAGGTGCACGGTCTCGAAAAAGTCATGGCCAGCGAGCTGCTCGAGTTCCCGCACGAAGTGCGCGGCCTGGCATTGAACCTCGAAGAAGACAAAGTCGGCGTGGTGCTGTTCGGCGACTTTCAAAAGATCAAGGAAGGCGATCTGGTAAAGCGCACCGGCCGCATCATGCAGGTTCCGGTGGGCCAGGCGCTGGTCGGACGCGTGGTTGACGCGCTCGGAAATCCGGTGGACGAGCGTGGACCAATCATCACCGAGGAATACAACCCGGTTGAGCGCATCGCTCCCGGCGTGGTCGAGCGGCAGCCGGTGAAAGAAGCTTTGCAGACGGGTCTGAAAGCGATTGATTCGATGGTGCCGATTGGTCGTGGGCAGAGAGAACTAATCATCGGCGATCGGCAGACTGGGAAGACGGCCATCGCGGTCGACACCATCATTAATCAGCGCGGCAAAGATGTGATTTGTATTTATGTGGCAATCGGCCAGAAGGCTTCGACCGTCGCGCAGGTGGTGAAGACGCTCCAGGATTTCGGCGCGATGGATTACACAATCGTGGTGAAGGCAACTGCTTCAGACCCCGCGGCGATGCAATATCTGGCGCCTTATTCCGGAGTCGCGATGGGCGAGTACTTCCGCGATCGCGGTCAGCATGCGCTGACGATTTACGACGATCTCTCGAAACAAGCCGCTGCCTATCGTGAGATTTCGCTGCTGTTGCGTCGTCCGCCGGGCCGTGAAGCCTATCCCGGTGACGTCTTCTATCTGCACTCGCGCTTGCTTGAGCGTGCGGCGAAACTTTCGGATGCTAAGGGCGCCGGCTCCCTGACGAGCCTTCCCGTGATCGAAACGCAGGCGGGTGACATCTCGGCCTATATTCCGACGAACGTGATTTCGATTACCGACGGTCAAATCTTTTTGGAAGCTGACCTCTTCAATGCCGGTATTCGGCCGGCAATCGACGTTGGCAATTCGGTTTCGCGCGTGGGCGGCGCGGCGCAGGTGAAGATGATGCGGCAGGTGGCCGGCGGCTTGCGGCTTTCGCTCGCACAGTATCGCGCCCTGGCGGCATTCGCGCAGTTCGGATCAGATCTCGACAAAGCGACGCAGGCGCAGCTCGCGCTCGGCGAACGTCTCACCGAAATTTTGAAACAGCCGCAGTATCAACCGATGGATGTTGAGAAGCAGGTGCTGGCGATTTGGGCAGCTAACAACGGCTACACGGACGACGTCGCGGTTTCTGACACGCGCACTTTCGAGGCTGAGTTGTTGCGCTTCATCGAGAATTCGCATCCCGGCGTGCTGCAAGCATTACGAGAAAAGAAAGCCCTCGATAAAGACATCGAGAAGGATCTTCATCAGTCGTTGAAGGATTTTAAAGAGACGTGGACGGAACGGGCTGCGGCCGTCGCGGCGTAAACGAAAGTAATGAGTAATGAGTGATGAGTTATGAGTGATGAGTGATGAGTGATGAGAGAGTCATGAGGGATTGAGTGATAAGTAAACGCGACGCCTGGTCGAGATGTGGTTTTTACTCATGACTCATCACTCATACCTCATCACTGAGATTCATCACTGAATTTGTATGGCCAATCTTTTAGACATTCGCCGGCGCATTAAGTCGGTCAAGAACACGCAGCAGATCACCAAAGCCATGAAAATGGTTTCGGCGTCCAAGCTAAGGCGCGCTCAGGATCGCGTGATCAATGCGCGTCCGTTCGCCGACAAAATGAATCAGGTGTTGAGCGAGTTGGCCGCGCAGACCACCGACGATTTTCATCATCCATTGTTGGACAAACGCGGCGACGAACGCTATCTGGTGGTCCTGGTCACTGCGGACAAAGGTCTGTGTGGTGCATTCAACGCGAACCTCATCAAGGCTGCACAAGTATTCGTCAAAGAGAATCCTGGCAAACAGATCGAATGGATGGCCGTAGGCCGCAAAGGCCGCGACTTCTATCGCCGGCGCGGCAACATCGTTTCGGAATACATCGGTCTCACCGGCAAAGGCCGCGTCGACTTCGCAGAAGCTCTCGAGGTCGCCAACGACATCATCAAGCGCTTCACGGAAGACGAAGGCATCGACAAAGTCTTTCTGATTTTTGCGGAGTTCAAATCCGTGCTGACGCAACGCGTCGTGACTGAACAACTGCTGCCGATTTCCAAGACGGAAACGGAAGCGGAAACCTCACCGGCAGCGAACACCAAAGACTACATCTTCGAACAGCCTCCTGCGGAAGTCTTTCGCCGCTTATTGCCGCGCTTGATCGACACGCAGATTTTTCGCGCGTTGCTGGAATCGATCGCTTCGGAACAAGGCGCGCGCATGACCGCCATGGATGCCGCTTCAAAGAATGCCGGCGAACTAATCTCCACGCTGACTCTCAACATGAACCGTGTCCGTCAGGCGGCAATCACCCGCGAGATTATCGAAATCGTTTCCGGCGCAGCAGCTTTGTAGTTACAGAACCGCGAGCAGTAGCGAGCGGAATAAAGACACGACTTGCTCTGAAGTTGAGCCCTTAACCCGCTCGCTACTGCTCGCGGTTCTGTAACGGTGCTCTAAGGCCGTTCGCTGCGACCGCGCCGCGCGCGCATCTCGCTTCTCATCTGCTGAAACTTTTGCCACTGTTCGGGTGTGAGGACTTGCTGCATACGCTGATCGGCTTGTTGGCGAATGTCGTTGACGCGCGGCTCCGATTCTTTCCGCAGTCCCTGTAATTGCTGGCGGGTGTCCGAGAAGATCTGCTGCACTTTCGTTTTTTGATCATCGTTGAGTTGCAAGCGGCTGGCCATTTGCTCAAACCGGTTTTCCGGCGGCCGCCGATGTGCCCAACGGCCGTAAGCGTGCAGTGCGAGCATCCCCGCCACGAACCCGAGGACGAAGATTGCGACGGTCGCGATGCGGACCTGCCACTTGCTGCGAATCTTTTCAGTCATGGTCATCTCGCCTCTTCATCGTAATAGATCGCACTCAGCGCTTGTTCGTTCGTCATCTCTTCTTCGCCCTGGTCCAACATCACCGACTCCGCTGACGAAGGTACTAAAGCGGCTGTCTGCGCTGCTGACTCTTCAGCCGGAATTACAAACGCCAGCGCAGCCAGGACTGCGGTAGTCGCAACCATGGAGCTGATCAATGTGCCGGTGGTGTTCCACAAGCGACGAAGGCTCCACGCGCCGGCCGTGGCCTGCTGTTCCCGCCAGGCGGCGAGCACGCGCGTCTGAAAGAACGGATTTGCGTTGCGCGCGCTCTGAGCGGCTTCGCTGGTTCGCTCTTTGAGCAACAAACCCGAAAGCTGAGCAGCTTCAAAATTGCGCGCGCAATCATTGCAGCCCGCGATATGTACGCGCACGGCAGCCAACTCGCTTTCTGACAGCGCCGTCAATGGCTTGTCATCGAGGATTTTGGTGATGTGGTTCTTGTCCATCGCTATGCCCTGCCTCTGTCTACTGCCTTCTGCCTAATAGCTGTTTCAGCACTTCTCTCGCTTTCTTGCGCGCCCGAAATGCGCGAACTTTAACTTTTGATTCCGACCATCCCGTTACTTCCGCCACCTCGTTCACTGAAGCTCCTTCGCCATCGATCATTGTCAGCGCCAAACGATCTTCAGGGTTCAACGTCTCCAAAACCTTGTCCGCCAGATCCACCCCAATCACTCTCTGTTCCGCGTCGGGGGCCGGCGCTCCTATTGAGTTAGACACTTGTTCGAGCCATGCCGTTTCATCTTCAGTCAAATCCGACGTGACCAACTCAGGCCGGCGTTTAGCGCTGCGCAGCATATTCAAGCAGGTGTTGGTCGCAATGCGTGTCAGCCATCCTTCCATCGAGCCGCGACCGGCGAAACTTTTTATCTGTGCGAAGGCTTTCAGGAAGGTTTCCTGTGCGGCCTCTTCGGCCTGGCTGCGATCCCGAAAGAACCGGTGAGCAACGTGGAAGACTCGCGGGCTGAAGCGTCGAACGATTTCGGCGAAGGCATACTCATCTTCGTCGCGCGCGAGGCGGGCCAGTTCAACTTCGGACGCTTGTTCGTAGTTGTTCGACAGAAGCGGATCCTCAAAAAGAGTGTCAGAACCGCGAGCGGTAGCGACCGGATCAATGCGCTTCTGTCATGAAAATCTGAAACACAGACCAACTTTGATTGAACCTGGAACCTTGATCCGGTCGCTACCGCTCGCGGTTCTGTCACGTACGCTTACTCGTTCTCGCGCTGTCCGCCGAATCCGCCACGGCGTCCGCCGCGACGTTCTTTGAACTGCGTTTTCAACTGATCGAGCTGCGTCTTCTGCTCAGCAGTCAACACACTCAGCATTTCCTGATGGAGCTGAAATCTCGCGCCCATCAGCTTGGCCTCGAGGCCTGCCATATCCGTCAGTTTCTGAGTAGCCAGCGCTTCGTTGAACGTACCGCCTTCGCTTGCCTGGCGCAACTCCTGTCGCTTTGCGCGCAGTTGTTCCATCAGCGGTTTGTTCGTCGAGCGGAAGCTCTCGCGAATTTGTTTCAGCTTCGCTTTCTGATCGTCGGCTAAGTTCAGACGATTGAAGAGAGCGTCACCTTCACCACCACCACGCTTCATGCCTTCGCCATGCCACCCATGACGTCCGCCTTTGCCATCCTGCGGTCCGGTTTTCACCGACTGCGCGACGGCAATCGAAGCAGCCAAAACAACAGCAGAGAGAGAGGCTATTGCCAACACTTTTACTTTTCCAAGTTTCATACCCTTAACTCCTTGTTCTACAAATGTGAGGCCCATAGCCTCTCGAACACCCAGACACCGGAAAGACCTTGTTCGTTACATATATGACGAGGCCAAGCGTCAGCCGGGCCAAATTTGCCCATAAAATCCGTAAAAAGAGGGGATCGGCAATTGCTGTCTCTTCTAATGTGGGGACTTCTGAGAAGTGTAACGAGAATCGCCCCGGCGGTGTCTAGTTCGATAGCGCCGCATGGTGACCGTTCGCGGCGTACTTACTTAATCACAGGAAGAAATCATGGCGACTGAATTTGTTAGACAACAACCGGTGGTCGGCGGTTTCAACCCCTCAGCAGTTTTGGGCTGGGTGCGGACCGCATCGGTAAAGTTAATCAGCAACAAGAAATACTTGATGATTGGAGCCGGCGGCCTTGTGCTGCTTGCGGCTGCTGCCTATTACTTTTGGGGCGGCAACTCGCCCGCGCAGTATCTGACTGCGCGCGTTGATCGCGGCAGTCTGCGCAACACTGTGACCGCAACGGGAACGTTGCAGGCGGTGACAACTGTGCAAGTAGGCAGTCAGGCGTCGGGAACGATTTCCGCTTTGTACGCCGACTACAATTCCGTCGTTAAGAAAGGCCAAGTGATCGCGCAGCTCGATCCGTCCGTCTCAAAGGCGCAGGTCGAACAGGCGCAGGCGAATCTTCAGCAGGCGAAGGCCGCTCTCGAGCAAGCGCGGGCGGCCGTTTCGAATTCTCGTGCCGGCGTAAGCGGCGCCCAGGCGCAAGCGCAAGCGGCACAATCGACGGCTCAAAATAATCAGGCTGGTGTCAGCGCGGCGCAGGCGAATCTGGCCGTACTGAAAGCGCAGGAAGATGACGCCGCCAGTTACTTGCGGCAACAGCAATCGTTACAGCGAGCCGGCGTCATTGCCCAACGCGACGTCGACGTGGCACAGACGGCTTATCAGACTGCGAAAGCCAGATACGATCAGGGCGTCGCGCAATTGAATCAGGCCCAGTTGAGCCAGCAATCAGCGGCGAGTTCCGGCGTCGCCCAATCGCACGCACAGGTGCAGCAGTCGCAGGCACAGGTACAGCAATCACAGGCGCAAGTCGCGGCCGCTGAAGCTCAGGTACAGCAGACCGCGGCGGCTTTGCAGCTTGCCCAAGTAAACCTGGCGCACACGACGATCACTTCGCCGATCGATGGCGTGGTTGTGTCGCGTGACGTAAACGTTGGACAGACCGTTGCTGCGAGCCTTTCGGCACCGACGCTGTTCACGATTGCCAACGACCTCACCAAAATGCAGGTGATCGCGAACATCGATCAGGCCGACATCGGGCTGGCGGAAAATGCGAAATCGGTGAAGTTCACCGTTGACGCGTTTCCGGGAAAAGACTTCGATGGAAAAATCGAGCAGATGCGTCTGAATCCACAGAATGTTCAGAACGTGGTGACCTATAACGTCGTGATTGACGTAGACAATCCGGAACAGAAATTGAAGCCGGGGATGACCACGAACCTGACGTTCACGATCGACGAACGCAATAACGTTTTGAAGGTGCCGAATGCAGCGTTGCGATTTACGCCGCAAGACACTAACGCCCAGCGCAGCGGCAATGGCAATTGGCAGGGACGGCGTCAGGCGAATGCGGGTGCTGGGAATGCAACGCAAACATCCAGCAACGGTAGCCGTGGCGACGTGCAATTTGCGCGGCCAACTGATCCAGTGCTCGCCGGACAGACGCGTGTCGTTTGGGTGCTCGGCAAAGACGGCAAGCCGGAACGCCGGGGGATCACGATTGGTTTGACCGACGGCATCTCGACCGAAGTTGTCGAGGGCAATCTGGTCGAAGGCGAGATGGTGATTACTGGTCAGACCCAGTCGAGCAGTGCCGCTAGATCGAATTCCAATCAGACGTCAGCGCCTGGTTTCGGTGGCGCACCACGCGGCGGAGCCGCTGGCGGCGGACGCGGCGGGCGGTAAACGTCATCGCGGGATTTAGAGGCGGGCCAGCGTCCGCCTCTGTAGGTTACACACGGGCAGGGACAAGCCCTGCCCCTACAGCAAATCGAAAGAACCATGCAAGCAGTTCAGGAAATCACGAGAGCAACCCCAGCCGTCATCGGCGCGGCGCAGATTCCCGACGCGCGTCCGGTGATTGAGCTCGAGCACATTCACAAGACTTACACGATGGGGGATGTGCAGGTGCATGCGTTGCGCGGCGTGTCGCTAACAATTCGCGAAGGCGAGTTTGTCGCGATTATGGGTGCCTCTGGTTCCGGCAAATCGACGACGATGAACATCCTCGGTTGTCTCGATCGGCCAACGAAAGGAACCTACATTCTTGATGGCCAGGACGTCTCGCAGATGTCGAAAGATGAGCGCGCAGACATTCGCAGTCAGAAAATCGGCTTTGTGTTCCAGGGTTTCAATCTACTATCGCGCACCTCAGCGATTGAAAATGTCGAATTGCCCATGCTTTACGCCGGTC
>Ga0134126_10000215_pt1 | contig 75540 bp, 67 predicted proteins | sample KB31752_FD_96881 | JGI IMG/M metagenome (GOLD analysis project Ga0134126, IMG submission 96881) | Terrestrial soil microbial communities with excess Nitrogen fertilizer from Kellogg Biological Station, Michigan, USA - KB3-175-2 | ecosystem: Environmental > Terrestrial > Soil > Unclassified ...
CTGAGCCTCCACCAGAGGCTTCTGCACGGAAACGCTCATGCGGGCACCTCAGGAGGCGAGCACGATCTCCACGCGCTTGTTGTGCTTGCCTTCATTACGGATGCGTGTCACACGGATGCCGCCGATCTCCGCAATATTGCGCACGTGCGTACCGCCGCACGGCTGCAGATCGATGCCTGGGATCTTGAGAAGCCGCACGCGGCCGACGCCGCGCGGCGGCTGCACGCTCATGGTCTTCACGAGCTCCGGCTGTGTATCGAGCTCCTCATCGGTGATCCACACGGTCTCGGTGGCAACGCCTGAAGCAATCAGCACGTTGGTCGCGCGCGTGATGCGATCGGCATCGAGCAGAGCGATGTCGATGTCGAAATCGAGGCGAGCCTTGTCCGGAGAAATGTTGCCACCGGAGACGGGCGCGACGACGACGCAGGACAGCAGATGCAGCGCCGTGTGCAGGCGCATGAGCGAGTAGCGGCGCTCCCAGTCGAGGTGCAGGGAAACGGTCTCACCCGCCTCGGGACGTGGGAGGTCGGGAGCCGCAATGTGCACGACGGTGCCGGGCTTCTCGCCTTTGCGGGTATCGGCGATCGTGATCCGCTCGCCGCTCTGCCGCACGAGCACGCCGCTGTCGCCAGGCTGCCCTCCTCCGAGCGGATAGAAGATCGTGCGATCGAGCTCGATGCCACGCTCGTGGACCTCGAGCACACGCGCCGTGGCGCTCCTGAGATAGGCGTCATCCCGGAACAGAAGCTCGGTGCTCAAGCGATGTGCCTCCTGGTGCGGCTCACCCCGGATCCCCAATCGACAATTGTTCCATGCGTCGGTACCGCCTGGGGCACAATTCGATGGTCCTGGCCCAAGCGTAGGCCGAGGCCGCCGAAGACTTCAATATAAAATCAGAAAGTGACTGCTTTGCACGGGCCTGTCTCTCCGACTGTTCGACCTCTGACGGCCGCCTGAGTGGCCATTCAGGTCCTCAGATACGGGCGCTATCGCTGGATGCCGTGGCGCAATGGTCGCGGCACGACTCTCGAGATCGCCCGCGAGCCGGCCACGGGCGAGGAATTCTCCTGGCGCCTGAGTCTCGCCGACATCGCTGAAAACGGCGACTTCTCAGCCTATCCGGGTTATAGCCGGGCCCTCGCCCTCGTCGCCGGAGAGAGCCTGCAGCTTTGGTACCGGGGCCACGGACACTGCTTCCTCGACCCGACGCGGCGCGGCACTCGCTTCGAGGGGGACTGGAAGACGCGCTGTGCAATCCCGAAGGGCCGTTGCACGGATCTGAGCCTGATCGTCCGCCGGGGCCCGGTCGGCCGGCCCGCAACCGCCGTCCATGCGCCCAGGGTTCTGCGTCTCGAGGCGAGCCGGCAGGTGTTGGTCTCGAGGAACCTTTACGGCGCTCTGTTTGTGCTCGAGGGGTCGGTCGCGATCACCGAGTCCGCCCGCGCCCGCGACCGCCACGCGCGGACACGAGATACCATCCTCCTCTTCCCCGGACTTCGGCAACTCCTAACCCTCCGCAGTCTGGGGCGGTCTCCGGCGCAGCTCATCTTCCTGCGCTGGCGCGCCGGCAAGCCCGACACGCTCGAGCCGTAACGCCGGATCGTACTGTACCCGGGAGGCCGAGTCCCGGTTCAAGACACTTCGGCGTCCCGCGCGCGGGTCTTCACCGCTGCGGCTCTGCTGCCGGATCCGACGCCGGTAATGCGACCGGACTAGAGCTCGACCTTACCGCGCCACCGCACCAACAGGAAGGTAGATGTCACCAACATCCGGCTCGTTCCCGCGAGCAGGCTATTTAAATCGCCAGAATAAATGGCAGAACCGATACATCTATCCAGGGGAACTGACGCGCACATCCGCTTGCGCGCCGCGCAACAGCAACGGTCATTTTCGAAAGCTCACTTCGAGTCCCCCCGCCAAGAAGAGGTTCTCCCATGCCAGCCAAATCGTTCCCGCGAGGCATCCGGCCCCGCAAGGCTCTTACCATCGTGGTGGTGAGTACCCTGGCGCTTGCAGCCGGCTGGTCTGCGCACCTCCGTGCGGAGGGTGCCGACGATTCGCATGACCGTGCGAGAGGACAGACATTCGACCAGCGCGTCCGCGACAACGCGATCGACGCATTCAAGCAGGGCCGCCACACGTTCCGCTTCGATACCTTCGGCGATGAGGACTTCTGGGGTGGAGAGCTGCAGCTGCACCGCGCGATCGCAGGCGCGAAGTTCGGCGGCGTGGGACCGGGAATCAGCCCGGCCACAGCCCTCAGCCTCGGGCTGAAGGTGGATGTGGATGCACTGCCGGGATCGGTGGTCGCCGGGCTGCGGGCCGGACGAGTCAACCTCAACGATCCGGCGACCACGCTGCTTCTCCTCAAGCTCAATGCCGTCGTGGGCGTCAAGGGATTCTTCACGGGCGGTCAGCTGACATCGATGGGAATCACCTGTGCCTTGTGTCACTCCACCGTGGACAACTCACTGACATTCGGGGTCGGTCATCGGCTCGACGGGTGGGCGAATCGCGACCTCAACGTGGGAAGGATCATCGGAGCCGCGCCTGATCTGAGCGCCGTCACCAGCCTGCTGAACGTGGACCGCCCGACTCTGGAGACGGTATTGAGCAGCTGGGGCCCCGGCAAATTCGATGCCGAGATCTTTCTCGATGGCAAAGCCTTCAACGATCACCAGATGACCGATGGTGTCCTCACCGGCACGCACGTCCCCGGTGCGGTGCTCATTCCTGATGCGTATGACCTCGCCGGCTACAACCAGCACACCTGGACCGGAGCTTGGGGGACGGTTACCTACTGGAACGCGTTCGTGGCCGTGCTGGAGATGCACGGCAAGGGTCGGTTCCACGATCCCCGGCTGAATGACTCAGCCAAGTTCCCGATAGCCGCCGCGAACGGGTTCGCCGATGCCAACAAGGACCTATCGCCCGATGACGACCAGGTCACGAGCAAGCTTCCCGATCTACAGTTCTATCAGCTCGCGCTGCCCGCGCCCAAGCCGGTGGCAGGCCGCGACTTCGACCCGGCCGCGGCGAAACGCGGCGATGACCTCTTCAGCGGCAAGGCACGATGCAACTCATGTCATGTCGACCCGCTGTGGACCGAGCCCGGCTGGAATCTGCACACGGCGCAGGAGATCGGCATCGACGACTTCGAGGCCAATCGGGCGCCGGACGGTCAGTACAAGACCATGAACCTCAATGGGATCTTCGTCCGCGAGGAAGGGCTGTTCATGCAGCCCGCCAACAGGGGTCGTTACTATCACGATGGCCGCTTCGCGACGCTGATGGATGTGGTGGATCACTACGACACGCTGCTTCACCTTGGACTCACGGACCAGGAGAAGCACGACCTGATCGAGTACCTGAAATCACTTCCGGAAAAGTGAGGCAATTCTGCGGCGCGAGGTACGGGCTCGAACATCGCGGTGCCGCCCGCCGGGATCTCCCCCAGGCTCGTCACGGCGGCCGGCGCATCCTGTCCCAGTCCGGAACCTCGCGCCGCAGGAGGCGCTGCAGATTTGAACTGACGTTGCGCCGGAAAGCAGGCGCCGGCGAGGCGGGGCGGGGTTGCACCGTGGCCGATCTGAGGGCCAAAGCCGCACCCGTCTGCGGCGGCAGTGTGTAGACGTCCGTGGGATTGGCCGTGCCCTCATTGTTGGTCTGGGCGTAGAAGGGCACGAAGGCGCCACCGGTGCTTACCAACGCCTGGTAATCGCCCAGAAAGAGACCCGAGGAATCCGGTGCGAGCTCGAGATCGAACGGCTGCGCGATGCGGCTCTCGCGCCAGTGCACCCCATCCGCCGATTGCGCCAGCCAATAGCTCGTCAGCAGCGTGCCCACGTCGGCGCTATCATCCCGAAAATCATAGTAGCTGACACCGATGGTGCCATCCGGCTGTATCTGCACGCTTGGTGTGAAAGCCTGAGTAGTGGGGTCCCCGTTCAGTTGCGCGGGGGCCGACCAGGTGAGACCGCCGTCCGTGGAGCCGGCGATGGCGATGCCGTCGCGTTGCCCACCGCTGAAGCGCGCGTCCTGCCAAACCGCGAACAATTCGCCACCCGGCCCGAGGGCGATCTGGCCGAGGCCGGCGCCATCCCGCACCGGCTGTCCGGTTTTGGGATCGGTGGTCCCGATGGCAAGGTCGGCCGCGATGAGGATGGGCCCGGACCACGTTGCGCCATGATCGCTCGAGCGGACCATTCCGAGGGACGAGCTCATCGTGCCGTTGGCCGCGGTGTCGATCTGCGTGAAGAAATCGACGACCGTGCCATCCGGCAGGACCACGACCTCGTTGCCAATGGTTTGCGATGTGCTGCCAGGATCGTAGATTTCACGTGCAGGCTCCCAGCTCTGCCCGCCGTCGATGGTGCGCGCAAAGTAGCTCGGTCCGGAAGACTGGGACACGAGCCGGTCCCACACCGCGTAGACGAAACTGGCATCGCGCGGATCCGCGGTCATCGAGCACTTGTCGTCGAAGGCCGCACTGCCGTCCACGATCAACGGCACCGCCGCACCCCACGTCATCCCGCCATCAGCCGAGCGCACCACGAGAATGCCGTTCTTCGAGTTCGGCTCGAGTGAGCCCCCGGTGAACGACAGCGATAGGGCGTACACCACTCCGTTCGGCGAGAACGTCAGCCAGGGGTCGGAAGCGCGGGCGAAGGCGCCGTCGCCGCCGCATTGCGACACCGGCAGCGCTTGCCGTGTCCACGAATGGCCCCCATCAAAGGAGGCTGCGACCATGAGACCTTGAGCGCCCCCGCTCGCCCATCGATCCTGCTGCCAGATACCTACCAGGTTGGCAGGGTTGGTGGGATTGGTGGCCGCATACGACTCGACCTCCGCGTCGAGATAAACCGTGTCGCCCATCAGCGGGCCACCGCAATTGGCGGTGAACGGCGTCGATGCCGACACACGCACCAGTGGAGGTCCGGGTGCCGGTAACTGCGGTGGCGGTGGTGCCCCAGTGCTCGACGGCGAAGTGCCTCCACCGGAGCCGCCGCACGCGCTCAAGGCTGTCGATGCCAGCAACAGCATTGCCACTCGAGAGCGTACGCCACCCATGGAGCACCCCGCTGCCTGTGGCTACTCGTGCACCGCGCCCTGACCCGGGTGATACTGCCGCTCGATGTGGCCCTGAAGCTGCGACTTGTAGTAGTACACCGGCCGCAGATCGCCCATCGCGTACTGGGACGCTTCGTCATCGAAGTGCGGCGAAGCCGGATTGCCGCTCTCCCCGCCGGCGGTGATAGCCCAGGCGCTCACCTTGGGGCCGAACTCCACCACGGCAACGAAACTGTTGCCGCTGCTGCCGTACCACTTGCTGGTGTTGGGGTATGGCCGCGCGCCAAAAGAGGCCAGTGAGCCCCATGCCGAGGAAGTAAAGGGCACGGGGATGCTCGGCTTCGAGTCATCGAAGCTCGGATCGATGTTGTCGTTGATGCGCTGGAAGCGGTTGATGCGGCCCCAGGGGGTCTCCCAGGTGCCAAAGCCGGCGGCCAGCCGGTCGGTCGCCGCCGCGAGGGACTTCAGCAGCTCCTCAGGCGTTGCCCGCTGCACCACGTAGTCCTCGGGCGAGATGCCCGCAGCCCGAGCGCGCTGCTGCACCTCAGCGAAGATGTCCGTGCCCCAGAATACGGCGAGGGAAGTGGCGACGGAGTTGACGCCCCAGCGGTAATTCCAGACGCGCAGCAGCGCGACCTGGCCGGCCAGCCGCCCCTTCAGCGGATCGGAGCCGGGCATGGCGTCATATGCCTTCAGCAGGACCGGAATCATGGTGGCGAACGCAGGGAGGTAGCTGTCGAAGGCAGCCGCGGTCACGCAGGCCATGGTCCAGTCCCTGCCGCCCGTCAGCACTTTGAGGGCGTGGTAGCCCCGCGGCGTCTCCTCGAAGTTGCGCTCCACGTATTTGGGAAAATCCTGGCGTCTCGGGCTGTACGGTCCGGCCGCTGACCAGGGCCAGTTGTTCGAGTTGTAGAGCCAGCCGTTGGGCGGATTGAGCAGATGCGGCGTCTCGGCGAGAGTCAGGACGCCGTGGCTGGCCGTCGCCGGGTTGCTGCCGTCGACAGGCTTGCCCCAGTCGAAGGCATCGCTGCGCCGTGGAATCCAATCGGAGTGCCAATAGGCGATGTTGCCCTCGGCGTCCGCGAAGATCGTGTTGTTGGATGAGTCGGTGTGCAGAAGCATCGACTTGCGAAACTGCGCGTAGTCCTTCGCCTTGGTGCGGGTAAAATCCTGGACCAGCGCGCGGGTTGGCGCCTGCATCAGGTTGATGCTCTCCCATTTGCCGCCGACCCGCCCGATCACCGGTCCGTGCTGAGTGTAGTAGGCGGTGAAGACCTTCTGCGCCATGCCGGTCGGCGCCTTGTAACGCACCACGATGCGGCGGGTCCTGACCGGCAGCTCCTCGTTGCCATAGCGGTAGTAGAAACGCCCCTGCTTCGAGGTCACCGCCTCGAGGTACCAGGATATATTGCGGACCCCGCTCGAGGTATGCATCCAGCCGGCGGTGGCATTGAATCCCTGGTAGATGAAGAACTGTCCCCAGGTCACCGCGCCGTATGCATCGAGTCCCTCGTCGCTCGCCATCTGCAGCTCGGAGCGAAAGTAGAAGGAAGTATGCGGGTTGATCCAGAGGATCGCGTGATGATCGAGCGTGATGGAGGGAGAGAAGGCGATGCCGTTGGAGCCCTGCGGCTCCGGTGGCGGCATCGGCACGGTGGCGACGCGCGCGAGCGCGACGGGCGCGCTACCGTAGAAGGCCGCGAGCTGTGGGATGTCTACCCCAACCTCGATGTCGCCTCCGATGCTGCCCTCGGTGAATGCGAGCGCCATCCAGGGCTCGAAATGACTGATGACCCGTGGCTTCACCTCCGCATGAGTGTAGAGGTAGTAATTGAGCCCGTCGGCGAACGCGTTCATCAGCTTCTTCAGCCAGGGCGGGCATGCCGCGTACTCGACACGGAGCGCCTCAGGATCCACGAACAGCTGACTGCGCAGATCAGTGTAGATCGCCGACTCGCCGTCCGCCTGCGCCCGCCATCCGAGCGCATCGATGTAGTTGGCCTCCACCCGATTGAAGTCGTCCTCGGCCTGAGCGTATTCCATGCCGAAGACCGCGTCCGCATCGGTCTTGCCGTACACGTGGGCGATCCCCCAGTTGTCCCGGTAAATGGTGACGTTCCTGGCCTCCTGCCGCCAGCGGCCGAGGTCGGTAGTGCCAGCCGTGCGCGCAGCCGACGGCAGCGCGTAGCTACCCGCTGAGACGAGGAGGAGGATTACGGCAATGACGGGCGATCTCTTCACGGCTTGCAACTGAGCTTCCTCCTGGCCCGCGCCCCTTTGGCCCGGCCACGTGCATGAACTGAGCGGTATTGAGTTTACGTCATGCCCATCGTTACGTGACAGAGACGACGGCAGGCAACTTCACTCACCGCGCGGAGCGCACGACTCATCGACTCGCAGACGGCGCAGGCCCGTGCGGACGGCCCTGCAAGCGCCACGCGGATGACCCGGGTGCAATGCGGGCCGGATGCGACCGGCGCGTCATTGACAGCACAGGCATTCCGATCAAACATGCAGGACCCGCGCCATTCCAATACATCAAGCGGAAAACCCTTTCGTAAGGAGGAGCCGTCGTGAGATTCCCTGCCCTCTCGATTTCCCTGTTCTGCGGTCTGCTCGCGGCCGCCTCCCTGGCGAACGCCGATCCGCCACCGGCGCCTGGCCCCGTGGTGCTCAAGGCCGCCCATATCTTCGATTCCGTTTCCGGCAAGCTCGCCGACAACGGCGTCGTCGTGGTACAGGACGGCAAGATCGTCGGCGTCGGCGCCGACGCGCAGATCCCCGCCGGTGCACGCGTCATCAATCTCGGTGACGCCACTCTCATGCCCGGCATGATCGACTCGCATGTGCACCTCAGCGACGAGTTCGAGGACAACTGGTACAAGGGCTTCTATCAGAGCCTGATCCGGGTGCCGGCCGAACAGGCGCTCTATGCCTCGCGATACGCAAAGGAGACTCTGGATGCGGGATTCACCAGCGTGCGCGACCTGGGCTCGACGTACTATATTGCCGCAGCGCTGCGCAACGCGATCGATGCCGGTGTGATCGACGGTCCACGGATGATCGTTGCCAACTACGCCATCGGATCCACCGGCGGCCACGCCGATAGCGACCCGCTGCCGCCGAACGTAACCAAGCCCTTCGGCCCCGATCGGGGCGTGTGCAACGGGCCGGACGAATGCCGTGCCGCGGTGCGCTACCAGATGAAGTATGGCGCCACGGTCATCAAGTTCATGCCCTCGGGCGGCGTGCTCTCGCTGACCGATCCGGTGGATGTGCCGGAGCTCAGCCAGGCTGAGATGGATGCCATCGTCTCCGAGGCCCACGCCTGGCACCGCAAGGTCGCCGCCCATTGCCACGGCGATCTGGCCGCCAAGATGGCAATCCGCGCGGGAGTGGATTCCATCGAGCATGGCACCTTCCTCCAGGACGATACGCTCAGGCTCATGAAGGAGAAGGGCGTCTATCTGGTGCCGACGCTCTACGCCGGCTACTGGGTGGGCCAGAGGGCCTCGAGCTATCCCCCCGCGATCCGCGCCAAGGCGCTGGCCGCCGCTGCCCAAGCGCAGATCATGTTTCAGCACGCGGTGAAGATCGGGGTCCCCGTCGCTTTCGGCACCGACTCGGCGGTGGAGCCCCACGGCACGGATGCGCAGGAGTTCTGGCTGATGGTGAAGAACGGCATGACCCCGGCTCAGGCGCTCATGTCAGCTACGGCGCGCGCTGCCAATCTCCTGTTCGGCAAGCGTGAGGACAAGAGCTACAAGCCGCCGGTGGGAACCCTACAGGTCGGCAAGTACGCCGACATCGTGGCTCTTCCGGGTAATCCGCTGCAGGACATCCACGCCACCGAGCACCCGGTGCTCGTAATGAAGGGTGGCGTCATCTACGTAGGCGGCAAGTAACTTCATAGCCACGCTCCGCGGGCGAGGCGGGCTCTTTCGGAGCCCGCCTCGTTCATTGCAGCTCACTCCCTGATTCGTCTGACGCTCTTCTCCTCCCGCGCACGCGCCTGGAAGCGGCGCGACTTGGCGTTATTGCCGCAGACCGCCATGTCGCACCAGCGCCGGCGGCCGGCCTTCGACCGGTCGAGAAACAGCCACGAGCAGTTATTACCGGCGCAGATGCGCAGCCGCTCGAGCGGCTCGGCCAATATGCTCTCGACGAAACGATAGGCGATCAGAGAGGCGATGAGCTCGAGGTCCACCGCCGCCGCACTCATCTGCAGCCGTACCCCGGACGCTTCATAGCGCAACTCGTGGGCAGCAACGCCCGACCGCCAATACCGGCTCAATGCGTCCATTGCGCCCTTGCCTGGCGTCTTGCCGGAGATCATCGCGGTGATGATGACGAACAGAGCCTCGCGCAATTCCTTCGCGTGCTGCAGTGCCTCGGCCGCCGCCGCCGGGTCGGCGCGCGCCATTTTCTCGAGCGAGTGCAACGCCTTATCGGGGAGCAGCTTCGCATGGGCCGCCCATTCGAGGAGCCGCGGATAGCCGTCGAGCCAGTCGCGGGGAACCTCGTCGCGGCCCGTTACGGTATTGACGAAATCCAGCACGGCATCGCCACCCACGAAATCCTTGGGCGCGAATGAATGCGGCTCGATAACCGGATAAACTGCTTTCACAGGTTGACAACCTTAGATAACCAGTGTAATACTTTTTACAGGTTTCTGCGTCCTCATCATGATCACACGGCGCGGATTCATCACGTCGACCTCGACGTGCTCGATCAAAGGGTAATGCCCGCGGTGGATTCGCCGGGAAGCCCGGGATTCGACTTCGATCAGCTTGCCAATCTGGTACGCAAGCTCCGCCTCTCCGGACGGATCGCGGGGGCCGACTTCGCAATCTATGACCCGGAGTTGGATCCGGATCGGCGTTACGCACAGCCCATCGCCCAGTGCATCGCCCGCGGCGTCCGCGGATGAATGCAATGGCTGGAGGGTCGAGAGTCCAATCACGTCCGCGAGAGGAGCTTTGCAACATGCGCATACTGTTGTCCGCCCTGGCCCTGCTGATCCTGGCCCCACCCGCCTCGGCGGCCGCTGCGAGTCCCGAGCAGGCGAATCGACGGCCGGAGCAGACTCTGCTCGATCGTCTGATCGGGACCTGGGATGTCGACTACACCCTCTACGATGAGAACGGCTCCGTCCGGCACTACCTGGGCACGGCCGTATATCAGCCGATACTCGACGGCGCGGCGATCCAGGAGATCTGGTCGGACTCCCACGGCCGCAGCTCACAGCCCTACGGAACGACCCTCGAGTTTTACGACGGCAAGCGCAGTCGCTGGACAGCGCTCTGGATCTATCCGGCGCAAGGTATGTACTACTCCGTGAGCGGTGGCGAAACGGGTGGCCGCATCGTGCTGACCGGTGAGGATCAGGAAGGGGTCATGCAACGGTGGTCGGACGAGGATTTCCGCAGCAACTCGTTCGTCGGGCGTTTTGAAGTGTCGAAGGACGGCGGCAAAACGTGGCGGCTGGTGGGCGTGAACCACATGCAGCGTCACGGTGCGCACTGAGCGCAGCGCCGGATACGCTGACCCGTCTGCGCTTACCGCGTGCACCCGCCCCCGGGCGGGTGCACGATCGCCAGATCAGGACTCCTGCTTTTCGCCCGTGCCGCTCGCCGTCGTCTTCCAGTGCGTGCCGTCCGCGGATTGCTGGAACATCACCGTGACTCTGTCGGGCGATGCGAATTTGTAAACGATCCGCTGGTGGACGGATTTCCCCTTGCGCGTCTCGGACCAGGATTCGGTCCGCGTGTTGCCGTCGATCGCCATTCTCGAGGCGAATGGCTTGCCGGCGGACTCTCCGCTGTTGAATATCTCGTAGTGCCAGAACGTGCCGCCCTTGCGATCGTACGTATCGATCACCACCGAGTCGACGTGTCGCCCGCCCCAGGTATTGGAAAAGCTGCACAGCATGAACACATGGTTGTCGGACCAGTGACAGTCCTCGTGCCAGGTCCAATCGCTCGGACGCGCGTCTTCCCCCCCAAGGGAATGCCCGTGATATACCCAGCGGCCGGCTGATACTTCGAGCTGGTGGAGCGCGGCGCCCTCGGCGGACGGGGCATCCGCCGGTGCCGCGGTAGCCATGCACGTTGCGAGCAACAGCAGGAAGCCAGGCAGAAAATGGCGGCTATTCATCTATGAGATCCTCGGCGTCAGAATCCAGAGCGGCGACGCTCACGAGCCTCGCCGGGCGAATGCCCGAAGCGACGGCGGAACGCCCGGTTGAAATAGGACAGGTCGTTGAAGCCGACCCCATACGCGATCTCGCTGATGCGAAGATGATCGAAGCGCACGCTGAGCAGCTTCGAGAGCGCGCGCTGCAGCCGCTGCTCGCGGACGAACGCGGTGAAACTCGTACCTTCGCTTTCGAACAGCATACGTATGTAGCGCGGACTCAGCCGGTACCGGGCCGCAACAGCGCCGAGCGAGATTTCGCGGTCGAGATTGCCCAGGAGGTCGGACTTGATTGCCTGAAGGCGTGCTGCCCGCATGCCTCGGCCCGCCGCCCTCTCCTCGGCCTCACAGTTGGCCCCGAGCACCAACGCAGCCAGATCGTAGATGTGCGCAACAGCCAGCGGCTGGAGTGCTGACGCACTCAGGCCATTACTTGCATGCAGCGCATTCAGATAATGCCGAAGGAGCTGCAGGATCGGCGAGTTGCCCGGTATGCGTCGGCCGCAGGCCGTTCTGACGTCTTTCAGCATCGGTATGAGAGAGCCGCCCGGAAACTCGAGAGTCGCGACCGGTCCGCCCCGAGAGGTGGTCAGGCTTCCCGCATCCGCGCCCGACAAGGCGATCGCATCCCCCCGCTCCAGGACTACTTCGCGGCCAAACTGTTTTCCGAGGGCAGCGCTTCCGAGGCTGAACACGAGTCGGTCATGCCCATCAGCGAAATCCGAGCGCAACGCGGAGCGGTGTCCCGAGAGCATCCCGAGTCCCGGCACTCTCGTCAGCGTGGCGTCGATCTCGAGCGGCTCGTCCGGAGAGGGTAGTACCCGAATACCACCTCGGCCGAAGGTCTCGCGAAATCGCGCGACGCGGTCGCGCTCCGGCCACTCAGCGGTGCAGATGGTAATGACTCGAGGAGGCTTTGGCGCCTGAGGATCGTGCGTTGTACCGGCCACCGGTCACCCCTGCTGAATGACGGCTACTCTAACGCGATCGCTTCCTCCCTGTCCAAGAGCGCTTCCGCACCGTCCAAGACGCATTCCCGCCGCTTCGGTAAATCCGTGGGCAGGCAAACTGAGTGGGGTCGCCCAATGGCCACAGCCGTCCTCGATGCGTCCGCAACCGCGAGACGGTCCGACCGACTCCGTGAACACTGGTTTTTCTGCGGTATGTCGGTGCTGCTCGCGCTCGTGGTCCTCATCGGCTTCGCCCGCACCTATTTCCTGGCGGGCCTGTTTCATGCGAGGCCGCTGCCGTCCCCGATCGTCCATATCCACGCCGCGGTCTTCACCAGTTGGATCGCGCTGCTCGTCCTGCAGACGTCGCTCGCTGCGAGCGGCCGAGCCGACATTCATCGACGCCTCGGTGCCGCAGGTCTCGTCCTTGCGCCTAGCATCGTCACTCTCGGCATCCTTGTCGCGAATGAGATGCTGCGGCGTCTCTGGGCAGTTCCCGGGTTCGACGCCGACGCAATTTACGCCGTGGCCCTCAGCGAGGTCCTCGGCTTCGCCGTTCCCGTGACCCTTGCCTTCCGGTTACGCCGGAATCCGGCATTCCACAAGCGCCTGGTTCTGATCGGCACCATCGCGATGATGACCGCGGGCTTTGGCAGATGGCCGGTGCATTTCCTCCTGCACAAGCCGCTCCCCGCGATGATGGCGACTTTCGGCCTCTTGCTCCTGCTCGCGCTCTACGACCTGTTGGCACTGCGCCGAGTTCATCTCGCCACGGCGCTGGGCGGCATATGGGTCGTATTCATCGAGCTGACTGCCGTCGCAGTCGGCCACACGGCTGTGTGGCAGAGCCTCGCAAGGTACTTGCACTCGGCCGGCGTCTGACACCGTGGCTTGGAAACCCGCCCGCCGCTCGAATCAGGCGCTGGGCTGCTGGTCGCACTGCAGCGTGTCGACGATGACCCAGTTGCCGGTGCTGGCTGGCCGCGAGTAGTCGACCTGAAAGTGCCCGGCGCCCTTGCGCTCGAATACGAACCGATCCGATTGCTTTCCGTTGGAGTCCGGCGTCCACGTCAGTCGCACGCCGTCCCAGCCGGGGGAAGTGTAATGGCGGACGCCTGAAGCGTTGTCGAAGACGTAATTGTCGAAGCGCCTGCTCGCGGCATCATAGCGCCACATCTCGACGGCCTGGTAGCCGAAGGGCGGCAGGTCGACGTGCCTCATGGTGAGCCAGTGGCCGAGCAGCTCGGGTGCGAACCGCTCCGCCGAAGCGATCGCCCTGCCATTACCCGGAAACCGGCCGTGACACGACCAGTTGCCCCGGAAGAATGCGAATGGCTGCAACTCGTCCGCCAACACCGGATGAGCCGCATCAGCGGCTGCCACGTGCGGACGAGGCTTCAGGAACGTATCGAGCGCCGCCATGGCCGTCTTATACGGCGTTGGATCGTAATGCATGCCGAAAATGGTATCGACGTCGAGGTGTTCGCGGGCTACGGCGTTGCGCAGCTCCAGCAGATACTCGGGCGTGAACCACGTGTCCTTCTCATCGGGCGCGAACAGATCGCTGCTGTACAACAGCTTGTAACCGGGCAGATATACCATCATCTGCCGTTCGCCCGTCTCCGTGCGGTAGGGGATCAGCTCGAGGCGGTTGACCCCATCACCCAGGCTCATCCTGGTGGCGATCAGGTGCCATCTCGGCCTTCGCCGGTTTCTTTGCAGATCGTCCGGCATGAAGGTATGCGGCGCATTGAACAGCCGGGTCAGTACGGGTCGGTCGAGGTCCACGGCATAGATCGGGATGCCGCGCGCAACGTATTCGCGCAGGCCGCCGATGTGGGGCCACGAGTCCGAAGTCGTGATCACGGCCTTTATCGGCAGGTGCGGGAAGCGCCGGCGTGCCTCATCCATCACCTTGATGGAGTAATCCGATGAGAGCGGCCCTTCCAGGACGACGATGCCATCACGTTGGCGAACGAGATTCACGTTCCACAAGCCGGGGATATGAAGAACACCGGGATCGACTTCGGTTGCCGGTTGCCCCGGAATACCGAGAGGAAGGTCTGCGATCGTGCGCCGGTGCGTCAGGATTTCCGCGCGGGTTTGCGTGGGGATCGTGACCTCTGCGGGCTCGACTGGCGGGTTGACCGTCACCGAAGTAATGCTGACGTCGGACTCCGGTAATCCGTTCCGCTCTGTCGTCCATTGCCGCGGATACCGCAACCCGTTCGGCTCCAGCGACCACATACCGTAACTGATACGCGTGCTGACGTCGCCCCAGACACTCCAAAACACGTCGTATGGACGCGGGGCGGTCCATTCCACCATCTCGGGAAGGCCGGTGTACCCGTTCAGGTACAGTCGCACCGGATAGCCGTGCCACGTAAAACCAACCACGTGGTGGCCATACCCGTGCAACCGCGCATCAGGTAGCGAATGCAGATCGGACGCTGCCAGCGCCGTGGAGAGTACGCGCAGAGGGCCAAAGGCGAAATCCTCTTCGGCTTCCTGCAGATACCTGAACGATGCCCGCGAATATTTGCCGTCCGCGACCTGTGCGACCGCCCCGCCTGAGACGATGTACGTCGGATAGACAGGCGCGCCATCCCATTGCGGGTGCTGCAACCACCATTGTGACGAAGAATACCCGCGATGTTGCTGGGCGATGCGCTCGCTGTCACTGTCGAAATCCCGAATCACATCGAGCTCCATGTAATCCTGCCACCATGGTCCCTCCGGTCGCAGCGACTGCTCGAGCATGTTGCGGTGGCCGACGGCCTGCAGCCGCAGCGCGTGCACGGAGCTCACCACGTCCTTACCGCCCATCGCGACAACCGCGGCCGCCAGCTCCCGCGAGGCATCTTCGGCGCCGGGTCGAGCGTGGGCGACCGGCCCCGATCCTGCGACGAGGACTGCGGACAAGGTGAGAAGACGGAGTGAGTTTCTCATGACTCGGAAGCCCCAGTGGCGCGGGGTAGCGTATACGTGTCAGGACCTCGCCACCAGACAGCGGTTAACCCCCACTCGCCCTATTCGACGGCCCGACCGCCCGGAGCGACGAGTCGCCGCTGCCGCCACTGCGTAGTGGCTCGAGCGGCCCAGCGCCTCAGGAAGCGCCGTCCCGTACAGCTCTTCTCGCTGCGCGCAACCACTCCCAAAACACAAGTGCGGCGAGGAGCCGCGGTTCGGCGCCGCGGGCGCATACTTCGATTGCGAGCGAATCATCCCGGCAGCAGCAGCGGTTACAGTTGCGCATCGGACCGAGAAGGATAGCGAAAGATGAGAACGCGTCTGCCGTCGCTCGTACCACTCATGCTCGTCGCAGCAACCGCTACGCCCATGGCCCCACGGGCGCTGAGCGCCGACTATTCGCACTACGTATCTCCCTGGAAAACCCCGTGGACGTACCAGGGTCCGCGTGGGGCGGCGCACTGGAGCTCCCTGGACCCGGCATACGAGATCTGCAATACCGGCAAGGCGCAGTCGCCGATCGACATCCACAACGCCCGCAAGGCACACCTGCCGCCGCTGCGATTCGAATACAAGAGCGAGCCTGCCAGATACGTGATCAACAACCGGTGGACGCTCCGGGTGAACTACCACGACGCTCCCGGCACCGGCAGCTTCCTCGTGATAGGCGACAAGCGTTACCAGGTCATCCAGTTCCACTTCCATCATCCGGCCGAGGAGACCATCGACGGCAAGCGATACCCGATGATCCTCCACATCATGAACAAGAGCAGCGACGGACAGGTCGTCGGGGTCACCGTACTGCTGAAGAAGGGCCGAGCCAACCCGCTGTTTCAGAGCATCCTGAAGTATGGGCCGGCTACCGAGGGGCAGGTGGCGGTCCCCGGGCTCGAGGTGAATCCGGCCGCAATGCTACCGCGTGACAAGGCTTACTACCGGTACATGGGATCGGTGTCCGCGCCACCGTGCACGGAGGGTGTCCTCTGGATCGTCATGAAGACCCCGGTCGAGGTTTCCGAGGCTCAAATCCAGGCATTCGCCAAGCTCTTTCCGGACGATGCGCGGCCGCCGCAGCCGCTCAATGGGCGCCTCGTCGAGGAAAGTGAATGACGCGCCGGCAGCGGTTGCCCGCCGTGACCGCTGCGCCCCGGCGCACTCAGCTCGAGGTCTTGCCGAGACGGCGGGGATCCGCGACGTCGTGAATGCGGCGAGCCTCGATGTCGGCGAGGAGATCCTTCAACCAGGCGCGGTCGAGTCGGCGCTGCCTGTCCAGGTGCCGCAGCAAATAGTCGCCGCCCGTCGAGATCACTGCGCTCATCTCCTTGCGGATCGGGCCCAGCTTGGCGATGAGCTCATCGAGGCGCGTGATCTTGCGGCGGACCAGATCCTCCAGGATCGCGGGGTCGCACAGATGCAGGAACAGGAGCGGTCCGTACAGCGTCTGTGAGGCTGGCCCGTCGTCCTCGAACTGGGCGTAGAGCTGCCGGAGGAATTCCGCTTTTCCCTCCGCCGTGACTCTGTACACGGTACGCACACCGCCGCGCGCCACTCGCTCCCGGCTCACCGCCACGATCAGCTTCTCCTTCTCGAGCTGTCGGATGGCGTAATAAAGCGTCCCCACATCGACATCGGTGTAACACTCGATCATGGCGTTCTCGAGGCGGCGCTTGATCTCGTAGGGGTGGAAATTCCCCCGATGCAGCACCCCGAGTATCAGCAGGCTTGCCTTCATAGTTTAATTAGACTATCATATTTAGACTAATAGAATGCGGAGGTGCCCCATGTGGCGGACGGTCGCCGGCGTTGCCGCCGGGTTCGTGGCTTGGGTCGTGGTGGCAACGATTCTCAACTGGGGCCTGCGCCTGTGGCTTCCGGGATATGCGCAGGTCGAGCATGCGATGGTCTTTACGCTCACGATGAAAGCTGCGCGTCTCCTGATCGCAGCGCTCACGTCCGTCGCGGCAGGCGCAGTGGTCCGCGCCATCGCGCCTGTGAGCCGCTGGGCGCCCTGGATCCTCGGTCTGCTGATGCTCGCTCTATTCGTCCCCGACCACATCCAGCTCTGGACCCGGTTTCCGGTCTGGTATCACCTGACCTTCCTCATCACCCTGGCGCCGCTCGTGGTGCTCGGCGCGATGCTCGTGCGGCGCGGCGACACGGCCGTCGGCAGCGATGCCAGCGCGGCTTGAGGGGCGCGGGCAAACTCACTTGAGATTGTCGGTGCTGCGGATGAAGGCGGCGACGTTATCGTGCAGTTGCTTCAGCGCCGGCAGGTGCAGATACACCATGTGCCCGGACTGGTAGTAGCGGTACTGGATATTGTCCTCGAGCTTCTGCGGGATCGGCAGGTGGTGCATCTCGAACCAGCCTTCATAGAAAGGCGTCGAGACGTCGAAGTAACCCCCGTTGATCATCACCTTCATGTCGGGGTTCTGCTTCATCGCGGTGGCGAGGTCGGGCAGTACGTTGGGCAAGGCGATGATCGGCCTGTCCGCTCCGGGCGGCTGGTGCCGGTAATCCCAGCTCGTATAGATCGGGATACCGGGTTTGTAGTGCAGGTCCTGTCCGTAATGCAGCTTCTCGTGCGCGTAGGTGTTGAAAGCCGACACAAATGCCGAGCCGATGGCGGCCATCAGCGGATCGTACTCGCTCACCTTGCTGAGCGGATCGAGAGTCGGGCCGGTGAACCGGGTGTCGGGCGTGCCGGTAGTCAGGTCCTGATCGGCCAGCAGCTCCTTCTGGAAGGCGCCGTACTCGATACGCAGATTCGACTTCAGCAGATAGGCGAGCGGCAGCCCGGTGTAGCCGTGCAGCTTCTGCGCGATCGCCTGGCGCTGCGCGGGCGCCAGGCTGTTGCCACGCATCAGCGCCAACGCGTAATCGGTCGTGGCGAAATGCTCGACCTCGCTGAGAAACGCAAGCAGATCCTGCGGCTGGCCCGGCAGCCTGTGGTGATACCAGGCAGTGGCCGCGTAGGTGGGCAGAGCGACGACATACGGCAGATCGACCGACGGATTGACCTGCGGATCGTCCGGCATCAGGTCCCAGTCGAGGATGCATGACAGCAGCATCACGCCGTTGAGGTCGATGTCCTCCTTCTGCAACGCGAGCGGCAGGCCGGCGCCGCGCATGGTTCCGTAGCTCTCGCCGAATATGTACTTGGGCGAGTTCCAGCGGCCGTACGTGGAGAGGAACTCGCGCACGAAGACTGCAAACGCGTGCAGGTCCTGATCGACTCCATAGAAGGACTTCGCGGCATCCTTGCCGCGGATGCGGCTGAAGCCGGTACCGGGCGCATCCACGAAAACGAGATCGCTGACATCGAGCAGACTCTCGTCGTTGCTCACGGTGCGGTATGGCGCGGGCGGAATGTGCCCGTGATCGGTGATCAGCACCCGAATCGGGCCGAAAGCGCCCATGTGCAGCCAGATCGAGGACGAGCCGGGGCCACCGTTGAAGAGGAAGGTAATCGGCCTGTCGGCCGCCGCAACACCGCTCTTGAAGTACGCGGCGTAGAACATGGAAGCCTCGGCGCTCGGGTTCTTGTCGTCATCGGATGCAGCGCTTTCGTCCCACCCTTGCGCGTGGACCACGAGCGTGCCGGCCACTGCCCGATAATCGATGTGCGATCCGCCGACGGTGACCGAGCCCGTCGAGCTCGCTGCGGTCGGCTGGAAATCCGCCGTGCGGCCTTTATCGGCGGCGCGGGCGGCGCAGAAGCAAAGGCTGAGCGCGATGGCGAGCAGAATGTGCCTGTTCATGATCACCTACGGCTTGTTTCACAGGATAATACCTTAACGAGATTCCGTATTGGTGCCGCATGCAGCCTCAAATCCAACCGCTGGCTGGAATCATGATCCTCGATCTGTCGCGGGTTCTCGCCGGCCCGTTGGCGACACAGAATCTGGCCGATCTCGGAGCCGACGTCGTCAAGATCGAGAAGCCGGGAGAAGGAGATGAGACACGCCGGTGGGGACCTCCATTTGCGCATGACGCGAATGGAGCCGATGGGGATGCGACCTACTTTTTCTGTTGCAATCGAGGTAAGCGCTCGGTGACGGTGGACTTCACGCGACCGGAAGGGGCTGAAGTCATCCGCCGGCTGGCGGCTCGTGCCGATGTGCTGGTCGAGAATCACAAGGTCGGCAGCCTCGAGCGGTACGGACTCGACTCCGCCGCGCTGAGATCGCTGAATCCGCGACTCGTCTACTGCTCGATCACCGGCTTCGGCCAGAGCGGCCCCTATGCCGACCGGCCTGGCTACGATGCCCTCATTCAGGCGATGGGAGGACTGATGAGTGTGACGGGCGAGCCGGACGGCAATCCTGGTGGCGGTCCACAGAAGGTTGGAGTGGCTGTGGTGGACCTCATGGCCGGCTCCTGTGCCACCAGCGCGATACTGGCGGCACTGCTCGCGCGCGTGAAGACCGGCAACGGCGCCCACATCGATATCTCCCTGCTCGACGTACAGGTCGCGGCGCTGGCGAATCAGGCCACTGCCTGGCTCATCGGACGGCGCCTGCCGCAGCGGCTGGGGAACAGCCACCCATCGATCGTCCCGTATCAACCGTTCACGTGCGCCGACGGTGAGGTGATGCTTGCGATCGGAAATGATGGTCAGTTCGCCGCGCTCTGTCGCGCGGCCGACCGTCCGGAGCTCGCCTCCGATCCGCGTTTCCGCACCAACGCCGGCAGGGTCGTGCATCGGGAAGCCCTGCTGACGGTGCTGAGTCCGCTTCTGGCCGGTAGGGCCTGCGCGGAATGGGTGCTGCTCGGCAAGAGGCACGGCTTCCCGTGTGGGCCGATCAACACGATCGATCGTGTGTTCGACGACCCGCAGGTCAATGCTCGCGAGCTCATCAGGGAGCTCGAGAGCCGCCGGTACGGAGCGGTGAGGACGGTCGCGAATCCCATGCGATTCGACGGCCGCCCGGCGGTATCGGAATTGCCACCGCCGGAGCTTGGCAGCTCGACGGTGGAGGTCCTATGCGAGCATGGCTTCTCGAGCGAAACGATCCGCGACCTGCAGGCGCGCGGGGTCATCTAGCCGCAGCGCCTCATTGGCAGCGCGAGGGGTTATGATCGTGCCTCGCACTCTGCCGGAAAGCGCTCATGAGAACTCTCGCCCAACTCGCCCGTGATCTTCGCGCAGGCGCGACCAGCAGCCGCTCACTGGTGGAAGAATGCCTCGCCAGAATAGCCGACACCGCAGGCGAGGGGCAGCGTACCTTCGTCAAAGTACATGCCGACACGGCACGAGCTGCAGCCGACTGTTACGATCGGCTGCGCGCTCACGGAGCGCAGCCCTCGGTGTACGCCGGCATTCCCGTGTCGATCAAGGATCTGTTCGATCTCGCCGGCGACGTCACGACTGCAGGCTCTACGGTCCTGCATGATCAACCGCGTGCCGAAGAGGACGCTCCCGTCGTAGCGCGGCTGCGCGCTGCGGGCTTCGTTCCGATCGGGCGCACGAACATGACGGAGTTCGCTTACTCGGGACTCGGCGTGAACCCGCACTACGGTACCCCGCTCAATCCCTTCGAGAGAGCACGTCGCCGCATCCCTGGGGGATCGTCCTCAGGCGCCGCCATCTCCATCACGGAGCAGATGTGCCACGGTGCGCTGGGAACCGACACCGGCGGCTCCTGCAGAATCCCGGCTGCGTTCTGCGGCATCGTCGGATTCAAGCCCACGGCTCGCAGGGTGCCGCTCACGGGCGTGTTCCCGCTATCCCAGACCCTCGATTCAGCCGGCCCGCTCGCGGCAAGCGTCGAGTGCTGCGCCATCCTCGATGCATTCCTGGCGGCGGAGCCCGCACCTGCTCTCGATAGGAGAGAAGTGCGCGGAGCACGGCTTGCAGTGCCGCAACGTTACGTGCTCGACGACCTCGATGCACACGTGGCACGCACGTTCGAGCGCGCACTCGGTGAGCTCAGCCGAGCCCGCGCCGATCTCATCGAGCTACCGCTGACCGAGCTCGGTGAGATCGCCCGCATGAATGCCAAGGGCGGCTTTCCCGCTGCCGAGTCCTATGCCCTGCACCGGCAGCGCCTGGATACTCAACGCGCACAGATCGATCCACGCGTAGCGATGCGCATCCTGCGCGGCCGGGAGCAGAGCGCCGCGGACTACATCGATCTCTTTCGCGCCCGGAGCGATCTGCAGCAGCGCATCGCCGGGCACCTGGCGCCGTTCGATGCGGTCGTTTTTCCGACTGCCTCCCTCATTGCTCCAACGCTCGCGGAGCTGGAGTCCGACGATGAGTACATCCGCCTCAATCTGCTGGCGGTGCGCAACTCGACCGTGGTGAATCTCCTCGACCGCTGCGCCATCTCCATACCCTGCCAGGAAGCAGGCTCGGCCCCCGTGGGACTCACGCTGATGGGCCCGCAGGGGGGGGACCGTCCCCTGCTCGCCCTGGCCGCGGCGGTCGAAGCCCTGATCTGCCCGAGGCCGGCCGGAGCGTAAGCGCCGAGGCGGGGTACCCCATTGCAACCATTCCGAGAGATCGGGGTTCTAAGGGACACGCTACGCCTGGGACCCATGCCATGACCCTATCCACAGCCCGACTCCTCGTGATCCTGACCGCAATGCTCGGCACCTCGGTGGCACTCGCAGCTGAGAGGACCTATGACAAGCGACTCGACGCTCCGCCGGGTGGCCACCTGACGTTCAGGAGCGATGTAGGCTCGGTAACACTCGTCGGACGTGATGCGTCCCAGGTCGTCGTCCACGCCGACCTGGAGGGCTCGGAATCCTTTCTGTCACGCCTCCATATCAGCGCAGAGCAAACTCCCACGGGCGTAACGATTTCGGCCCGTGTGGACCATGACGGCTGGCACGACTGGTTCAATGTCGGGTTCACCCGCGTGCGGTTCACCATCGAAGTGCCGCGAAATTATCCGGTTGATCTGCGTACCGCGGGCGGCGGTCTCGATCTGCGGGATCTGAACGCCTCGTTACACGCAGCGACTTCGGGCGGCGGCATCCTCGTCCAAAATATTGCGGGTGCGGTGGACGTACACACCTCCGGCGGCAGCATCGATGCGAAGAGCCTCAAGGCGGGTGCGCACCTGGACTCTTCGGGAGGCGGCATCGACGTTACGGATTCGAGCGGTGATCTCGACATCCACACCTCCGGCGGCAGCATCCACATCGAGAACGATGACGGGAAAGTCGATGCCGACACCTCAGGCGGCGGCATACGAGCGCAGTTGCGCTCGAATCAGGGCATCAGCCTCCGTAGCTCCGGCGGCTCCATCACCCTGCTCCTCCCGCAGGGGACGCATGGATCGATCGACGCGGCAACCAGCGGTGGCCGCGTGACCTCCGAGTTCCCCCTGAGCTCGACTCAAACCACGGGCGACAGTCACCTGGTAGGCGCCATCGGCGGGGGCGGTCCCGCGATCTACCTGCACACCTCCGGTGGCAGCATCCGCATCGCGCCGGCCGGCTGAGGCAGCGACCTACCGGTTGCCGCCGAACATATCGCGCAACACCGCGCCGGCGATTCCGCCGGCAGTGGCGCTCTCGACGCGCTGCCCCGCGCCGCCGAGATAGGGTGCAATCGCATGCGCGAGATTCGGCACCGTCAGGGTCTGCAGCCAGACCCTGCCGGGTCCGGTCAGCCGCGCGACAAAGAGACCATCGCCGCCGAAGATCGCATTGGCAAATCCGCGCATGAAGGCGATGTCGAAATTCACGCTGTCCTGGAACATGCCGATGTGACCCGGATGGACCTGCAGCGTCTCGCCCGGAGCCAGGTCGTAGGTCACCACTTCCCCGCCCAGCTCCACCCATGCAGTGCAGGGACCACTCAGGCGCTGCAGCAGAAAGCCGTCGCCGCCGAAGATCCCCGCACCGAGGGAGCGCTGAAACCCGGTCGCGAGCTGCAGCCCCTCGGTGCCGCAGAGAAAGCCGTGCCGATGAATCAAATACGAGTGTCCGGGCGGCACATCGACCTGCAGGATCGCGCCCGGGACCTTTGCAGCGAAGGCCACGACCCCTCGCCCCGCCGGCGCCGAATACTCGGTCATGAAGAGACCGCCGCCCGAAAAGGCTCGCCCGATCGCGCCCCATATTCCGCGCGCTCCCGCCGTGTACGCGGTCGTGCGCATCTGCACCCCTTCGGTCATCCAGGAGAACTCGCCCGGCTCGGCGACGATACGATCGTTCGGCTCGAGGCCGATCTCGAGGACAGGCATCGTCGTGCCTTTGATCTGCGATTTCATTGCTTGCAGCTCCGGACTGTCGACGCATCTGCGGGCTGGGCGCTCGCCGCGCCGAGTGTAGTTCCGCGCAACGCCGGCCACAACGCTTCCGATGCTCGGGCACCCCGCCAGGTTCGTCGCGCAACCGCTTGTAACTACGGCCGTCACGCGCGACGATCCGGATGCACCTGATATCGCACCACCGGACCATGAGTACACTCGATATATCCCCCGAAGAGTTTCGATCTCTGGCTGCCCGGATCACGGACCTGGCAGCCCGCTTCCTCGCGGCGCTGCCGACACTGCCGTCATACCCCGGCGTATCCGGACAGCAGAGCCGCGAGCGCTTCGGCGAGCCTCTGCCGGAGGAAGGCATGAAAGGAGCCGCATTGGAGATGCTCGAGGACGTCGTGGCCATGTGCCGCCCCCCGTCCCCACGCTTCTACGGTTATGTCCTCGGGTCCGGAGAGCCCGTGGCCGCGCTGGCGGATCTGCTCGCCAGCGTTCTCAATCAGAACGTGACGGCCTGGCGCTCATCGCCGGCTGCCGTGGCCATCGAGAAGCAGGTGATCGAATGGCTCGCCACGGCGATCGGATGCAGCGGCTTCGGCGGGAGCCTCTGCGGCGGCGCCTCGGCCGCCAACCTCATGGCACTCGGCATGGCCCGCGAAGCGAAGCAGCCGGCAGCCGAAAGTGGCGCTCGAGCCGCGACCGTTTACGCATCGAGCGAAGTGCACATGTCCATCCCGAAGGCGATGTCCCTGCTCGGCCTGGGTCGCAAGAACCTCCGCCTGGTGCCCGTCGATGAGTCCTGGCGGATGGACGTCGGAGCCTTGCAGGCGGCCATCGCGAAGGACGTTGCCGCCGGAGACAAGCCCATTGCAGTAGTTGCCACAGCCGGGACGGTCAACACGGGCGCCATCGATCCGCTCGAGTCGATTGCCAGCGTGTGCCGGCAGTACGGCCTCTGGCTCCACGTTGATGGCGCCTACGGGGTGCTCGCGGCGATGGCGAGCCCGGAGCGGTTTGGCGGGCTGGCGCTCGCCGACTCTCTGTCGCTCGACTCGCACAAGTGGCTCTATCAGCCGGTCGATTGCGGGGCCTTGCTCTACAGAAGCCCGACGGCAGCGCGAGCCGCGTTCTCACATACAGGAGAGTACGCCCGCACGTTCGGGTCCGACCCCCTCGAGTCATTCGCATTCTTCGATGAGTCGATGGAGCTGTCACGACGCTTCCGCGCGCTGAAGCTCTGGCTGTCCCTGCGCTATCACGGCGCCGAAGCGTTCCGCGCGGCCATACGCGCGGACTTGCGGCACGCGAGCGCTCTGGCCGACAACGTCCGCGCCACCGCAGAACTGCAACTGCTGGCACCCGTCGGGCTGAGCGCGGTCTGCTTCCGCTATCGCGCCGGCGCCGCCCGCGACCTGGACCGGCTCAACGCGGCGATCCTGAAGCGGATCATCGAGCGCGGACGCATCTATCTCTCGAACGCTTCCATTGCTGGGCAATTTGCCTTACGTGCCTGTTTCGTCAACCACCGCACGACCGACGAGGACGTGGCCGGGATCGTTCCGGAAGTCCTCGCCGCCAGCCGGGACATCCTCCAAGCTTGAGCCTGCGCTGCGCCCCGGGCTTTCGATGACATCTCCTCCGGCGTTCCTAACATCGCAAGAACCATAACAGCGCTGCAGGGAACATAACCACGCATGGGCGTGCGTTGACCCGATTCAACAACAGCCCGCCGCCACTCGAGGCCCAGGCTCAGGCTCTGGCCGAGGCGGAATGAGGAGAAAATCCAGAAGGCGCGTCGACTCCCAATCTGTGGAGGGTGAAATGAAACACTCGTCATTTCGACTATCACGGCTCCCTCGAATTGCATCCGGCCGTCAGTGGCTGGCTGCCGCAATGTGCGCAGGGATGGGGCTCATCGCTGCAAACGCCCGGGCTCAGCTCGCGCCAAATCAGACCGAGGGGTTCGGCAACGGCAGGCTGATCACTTTCACCTACCTGCAGAACTTCGACTGTGTCGATCAGCCGCTACTCGATCTGGACTTCGATGCGAGGATGGCCCAATCGGACCCCAAGGAGATGCAGACTCCCATCTGCCAGGCCGTTACCGAGCCGACGCAGGACCCTACCGGAGGGGATCTCAAGCACACGGCACATCTCTACGTCCTGGTGCCCATGTTCGGCAACGACAAGGATCCCTCCCACGCGATGGAGTGTCCGGACGGAGGGCGTCCCGATGAGCTCTGCGGGATCGCGCTCGGGAACGAGCTGATCGCCCTCTTCGGCCACATCCCCGAGGCGTGGGAGAAGAAGCCGGGCGTTGCCACGCAATGTCCCGACCCGAACCACCCGGTTCCGGGGACCTGCACCATGCATGCTTCCTCGGTCGACCTCTCAGTGCTGCTCGCGGGCATGCACGGTATTCCAAATCCCCCGAAAGGACCGATCTTCGTGCCGACGCCCAACCACGATCACGTCGTCGACAACAGCCGGGTGAACGCCAAGCCCATCTGGTGGGAGGTCAGGCCGGTTCTGATCATGGATGCAAGGGACTGGCCAACACCCGACGGCAGCGCCGGGATCACCTCTTCGCGCCAGATGGATGAGGCGGAGGCGGCAGGCACGGCGATCGAAGTGGGCTCCAACTTCTTCCTCTTCTTCAGCTCCCGCATGGGCGCCATGCCGGGGATGTAACTCCTGACGAACCGCTATAGCAGGGCCTCGATCGCTTTGGTGATGCCCGCCGGATCGAGGCCCTGATAGCCCATCTGCTGCCACAGGCCGCCGGAGCCCTCTTTGTGGGTGCCGATGTGATCGTAGCGCCCCTTGAAGCCGGCCTGCAGCAGGTAGCTGCCGAAACGGCTGCCGAGGCCGGTCCTGACATTCCACCCTTCTACAACCAGCACGAAAGGCACGCCCGCCAGAGTGCGCATCATCTGCGGGTCGACGAGATTGACCGTCGGCTTGTTGATCAGCCCGACTTTGACGCCCCGCGCCTGTAGACCAATGACCGCATCGAGCGCGCGGTAGACCGTCTCTCCCATCGCCACGACATAGCCGCCGCCGGCCGGGGCTTGGCGCACGATGTCGTCTTTACCGGGCTCGAAAGGCTTCCCCTGATACAGGGGCTTGCCATCCTCCCCGAGGATATCGGGCACCGCCGCCCGGGTGGAGAACACGAAGCGCAATCCGGGATCCTTGAAGATACGCCTGACGCACGCGCCGAACTGGTGTTGGTCGGCCGGAAAGTACAGCCGTGTGTTGTCGGCGCCGTGCGCCGGCATCAGGCCACCGTCGGCATACATGCTGTTGATGCCGAAATGGCAGGTATTGTCGGCCATGTCATCGACGCCGCTATGGCTGAAATGGGCGAGCACGTTGGCGAAGTTGAGCCGCGCCATGGTGATCTCGCTCACGCACATCTCGAGAAAGGCGCTGAACGTCGCGTACACGCCCTGCTTGCCCGGGACGGCGCCGAACCCTGCGGCCGCAGAGTAGTTGCCGCGCTCCATGATGCCGCCGCGAATGAAGACCTCGGGGTGCTTCTTGCGGACGTGGTGCAGACCCTGCGAGCCCTCGAGGTCGTTGTCGAACACCCGTACGCCGGCCAGCCGCTCGGCTTCCGACATTCCGTCGAGGAGCTCATTGATGAGCTTGCCGAAATCATCGCGATTCTTGCCCGCACCGCTCGAGCCTTTGAACGTGAGTGGGCTCTTCGCGGGTTTCGCCGCCTTCAGCATGGCGATCGCCTGCTCGTAGCCGCCGCGCGCCTCGAGATAGCGGATGGCCACCTCGGCCTCCAGCACCTCGTGCGACTTGGGGCTGCCTTCCGCGCCGGCGATGCCGGGCGCCATGGGACGCTTGACCACGAGCGCGTGCGGCCGCTGGTCCGAGAACACGCGGCAGAGGTCGATGTAGAGCGCATCGAGATCCTCGCCCATGGTGGTATCCGTCTGCAGCCCATACCCCGAGAGAGTGCGCGTCAGGTCATAGCCGACCATGTACTCCTGGGGATGCCCGGCGATGGTCACGTTGTTGTCATCGACCAGCACCTTGATGTTGAGCTGCTTGCCGACCGCGAGGCGCGCTGCCTCGGCGTTATCGCCTTCCATCTGACTGCCATCGGAGCCGAGGAGAATGACCGCCTTGCCGGGGTTGGCCATGGCGACGCCATTGCAGAAGGCCCACATGTGGCCGAGGCGGCCCGAGGCAAATTCCACTCCCGGCGTGAGCCCCTTCTCGGGATGTCCCGGCAAGCCGCTGTCGTACTCCCGATAGTGCAGGAGTCTCTCTGCCGGCAATGCCCCGTTGAGCACACTGAGCAGATACTGCGTCGCGACGCGATGCCCGGCCTCATCGTAGAAGATCGGCACGATCGGTGCGCCGTTGGCAATGAAGGCGCGGACGATCGTAACCTCGGGAACCGTGTCGTACGCCCCACCCGTATGACCCGAGAGCCCCTTCGCGCCGGCGAGCGCCGTGAAGAACACGATCGCGTCGCGACAGAGCTGGATATTGTGCTTGAGCGTCGTCTTCTGCGCATCGGTGAGCGTGGTGACGGCGGGATCCAGCTTGAGCGGCTCGAGCTTGCGCAGGTCGATGGGAAACGTTTCATTGGCCATGGAGAGATGCTTCCGTAGTGGCGCGGTGGCGCGAATACCCTGCGCTGAATCGCAGGTCTCGTACCAGCACGCGAGGATCGAGGGTCCCCTGAGGGCGGGGACATCCTAGCAGAGCTCAGCCGACGCTTTGAAGGGCACTAGGGCAGCTCGCGCACCCAGATATTCCTGAAGCTGATCGGCTGGCTCGGGTCGCCATGCGCCTGCAGCTTGATGGGCGCCTCGTCATAGGCCTTGTAGAAGGGCTTGCCGATGTAGAGAGTCTGACCCTTCAGCTCGAAGTGGTCGTCGACGAGTACGCCATTCCAGAAGACCGTCGCATAGGCAGGCCGCTTCAGACTGCCGTCGGAATTGAATCGAGGGGCCGTCCACACGACGTCATACGCTTGCCATCGACCGGGTCTGCGCGCCGCGTTCGCCAAAGGAATGCTCTGCTTGTACAGGCTTCCGGCCATTCCGTTCACATACGTGCTGTTGCTGTAGGAATCCAGAACCTGGAGCTCATAACCGCCGTCACCCGGCCCGGTAGAGGCCAGAAACACTCCACTATTGCCGCGCGCCTGACCGCTGCCCGTGACATCGGCCGGAATCCTCCACTCTATGTGCAGCTGATAGTCCCTGAATCTGCGCCGGGTCTCGATGTTGCCCACGCCGGGCGCCTTGTTCACCACCATGGCTCCATCCCTGATCAGCCAGCGCGCCGGAGTATGGTCCTGCGCGGAAACCCATTCGTTGAGATTCCTGCCATCGAACAGAATGATCGCATCCGACGGCGGAGCACCCATGGTCGCGCCCGGCGTCACGACCGGAGGGACCGGGCTCCATGCTTCGGTGGCTTGCGGATTCGGCGTGCTCGCCTCCTGTGCTGCAATTGCCGGGCCGACTGCAAGCAGGGATGCAATGACGAGGAGCTTCACGGGCTGGAGGGTCATAGTGCTGATGAGCATACACCACAGGGCGCCTCCGCTCGCTCCGCGAGAGCCCGTGTTCGCCGCGCGGCCGGCCTGCGGGGCTCTACTCGAGGACCTCCACTCGGCTCCATCGGTGACGTAACGCGCGTAGCGGAAGTCGCGGATGCCGGCGAGCTTGCCCTCCTGCCAGTGCAGCAGCAGGCGATAGACAGGCAGTGATCCCACTATGGCCGGAGACTGATGTGGACGAGCCACCCCTCTCCGGCCAGCATTCCGGCAGACACGCCGATGAACGCCCCCATGATGACATCGCTGATGAAGTGCCAGTCCCCGACCACGAGGAGCGCCGCCGCGAGCAGCAGCAGGCCCGCCAGCAGCCGCGTGCCGGCCGGGTAGAGCCTCATGAAGGCTCCCGCGAAGGCCCCTGCCAGCACCATGTGACCCGACGGAAAGCTGCTGCCCGCGGTACCCATCGCGAGATTGAAGCCGTGCCTTGCCCCGTGCACGACCGCGAGCGGGGTCGAGACCCCGAAGAAAGGCTTCAACACCTGATCGTTGACTTCATAGGCGCATATCGAGGCGAGACAGGCCACACCCAAGGCTTCCCCGAGCCGCGACAGGTGCCCGCGCGTGAGGCGCGCGAGCACCAGTGTCAGGACCACGGCCGACTCCAGAGTCAGGAGCACCGTAGCGCCGAGGGCCGTATTCACGGCGCCAAAATTACGGCCGGCGCCCCAGACATGAAGCGCCACCGGCACGTCGGCCTTCTTGAAGCAGAGTGCGGCTGCCGCAGCGCAGGCCACGAACGACAGAAACCAGATCTGGAGCACCGCGGCAAAACGCTTGATCACGATGCCAACTCCTAACGGTTGCGGGATGCAGGGTTGCGCCTGCGCTTCGATGCTCGCGGCGCCTTCGGCAGAGCCGAAGCTCTCACGAAATCGATGAACGCTCGCAACGGCGCAGGCACGAGACGCCGTCCGGAGTAGTAGAGAAAGGGGCCTGAGAAGCGCTGCCACCACGGCTCGAGCACGGGCTCGAGCGCGCCGCTCTCGAAGTACGGGCGCAACCAGTCATCGAAAAGGGAGATGATCCCGGTCCCGGCTATCGCCGCCGCGACGGCGAGCTCGGTCGCCGTTCCCAGACTGACGAGCAGGGGTCCTGTGGGCTCGATGCGCACGACCTCGCCATCGCGCTCGAACTCCCACGGCTGCATCGCCCGGCCGTTGAAGCGGCCACACAGGCACGCGTGCCGGAGAAGCTCGCGTGGATGCTGAGGCCGCCCGCACCGATCGAGGTATGCGGGCGCTGCGGCGAGCGCGAAACGCTGGGTGCGCGGACCGATCGGCACCGCGATCATGTCCTGCTGCAAGCGCTCGTCATAACGAATCCCCGCATCGAAACCGGCAGCGAGCACGTCGACAAAACCGTCCTCGGCGACCACCTCGAGGCGAATATCCGGGTAAGCGGCCAGAAACCGCGGCACGATGCCCGGTAATACCAGGCGCGCGGCACTCACCGGGACATTGAGCCTGAGCGTACCGGCAGGTCTATCGCGAAACCCGCTCACGACATCGAGCGCCGATTCGACCTCGCTCAATGCCGAGCCGAGTCGCTCGAGCAGGCGCTTGCCGGCTTCCGTGGGGGCGACACTGCGTGTCGTGCGATAGAACAACCGCACGCCGAGTGTCGTTTCCAGCCTGCGGACCGCCTCACTGAGGCCGGAGGCGCTCTTGCCGCTCGCGCGCGCGGCATCACGAAAGCCCCGCGCACGGGCCACGGCGACGAACGCATTCAAATCACCCAGATCGGTCGTCACTGTTCGGTATTTCGTACAGGCTGTATGGATTGTGCCTGATTATCGCGCAAGCGAACAGAGGATAAATTGTCGGCATCGTTCAGAGGAGATCGCTCATGCCCAGCATCGACAGGTCCGGCACATTCAGACTCGCGAATCGCACGGTGAAGCGGCTCGGCTACGGAGCCATGCAGCTCGCCGGTCCCGGCGTGTTCGGGCCGCCCAAGGACCCGGACCAGGCCTTGGCCCTGCTGCGGGAAGCGGCGGCGAGCGGCGTGAATCACCTCGACACCAGCGACTTCTACGGTCCCCACATCACCAATCAACTCATTCGCAAGGCGCTGCATCCTTATCGGAAAGACCTCGTCATCGTCACCAAGATCGGTGCCCGGCGCGGCGCCGACGGGTCATGACTACCCGCTTCGTCCGCCGAAGAGCTGACCCAGGCGGTGTACGACAATCTGCGCAATCTGAGCCTCGATGTCCTCGAGGTGGTCAACCTCCGCAGCATGGGCCGCACACACGGGCCGGCGGAAGGATCGATCGAAGCGCCGCTCAGCGCGTTGGCAGAGCTGCAGCGCAAAGGGCTGGTGCGCCATGTCGGATTGAGCAACGTCACACGCGCCCAGATCGAGGAGGGACGCCGGATCTGCGAAATCGTCTGCGTTCAGAATCACTACAACCTGGCGCATCGTGCCGACGATGCGCTGATCGATGAGCTTGCGCGCGACGGCATCGCCTATGTGCCGTTCTTTCCCCTGGGCGGCTTCACCCCGCTGCAGTCATCCATCCTCTCCGATGTGGCGCAGCGCCTCGATGCGACGCCGATGCAGGTTGCCCTCGTCTGGCTCCTTCGCCGGTCGCCCAACATTCTGCTGATCCCGGGCACCTCTTCGCTCGCTCATCTGCGGGAAAACCTCGCCGCAGCGGAGCTGGATCTGCCGGGCGATGCCCGGCTCGCGCTCGATGGGATCAAAACGGATACCCGATCCCCGTGAACACCGCAGTTCCTTCATTGCCGTAGCCGATGTCGACGTACCCGACGACGAACGGCCGCGCGACGCCGCGGAATCCGACGCCGAAGACCTTGTGCAGCTCCGAAGTCGGCCATGCGCCGAGCCGCGAGAACACCCGGCCGACATCGAGGAACGGCGCCACCTCGAGATCCAGCCGGCTGGAGGCAATTCGCACCGAGCCGACTTTGCGGCGTAGCTCGACCGTAGCGGAGAAGGCGTTGCGGTCATAGAAACGCCCGGCGCCATAGCCACGCAGCGGTTGCCCGCCGCCGATCACGCTCTGCCCGCCACCGAGCGTGCTGAGTGCCCAGAATGGCGCGTGGTCGGCCTGCGGCATGTAGCGCAGGGCCGTATGAGCCGCCAGGATCGTGTTGTGCGCGATCGTCCAGAAGCCGCGGCCATCGATGCCTGCCTCACTGAACAGGGAGTCGTTGAGAAACCCATTCCGGCTCGCCAGTCCGCCGTAGACGACCCACTGCACACCGCGCGTCGGCACGACGATGTCGTCACGGGAGTCGTAGATGATGGCGAAGCGGTTGAGTACCTCCCTGGTCGAGTGCAAGCCGCGCACATTGGGGAAGAGCGCGTCAGTCGAGGGGATATGGGGAAGCGTTCCCCTCAGCACGTCGACATTCCGTGCGAGCAGCGTGTACTGCAGCTGCCAGGCCCGGGTCAGATTGAAGCCGAATTCGCCCTGGACGAGCTCCTGCTCGTTGGTGAAATTCGTCTGGTCGCCGGCGGGCGTGTGATTGCCGATTCCGTAGAATCTCGGCGTGCCGTCACGGTCGTAGATGACGCTGAGATTGACCGACCAGCGCCGATCGCGCAGCCGGCCTTCCTGATACTGCGCATTGACGCCGCGCTCCACCCGTTGCTTGGCTTCCGCCGTGAGGGCCCATTGCTCGTCGGCGCTCGGATAATCGTAGATGCGGGCGTGCGCGCCCCAGCCGAAATACGTGTTGTGTATGATGTCAGGCGCAATCATCTGACGGATGTGCTCGTGCTCATCCGTCTTCAGCCACGTGGGGATGATCCCGAGCGTCGAGCCGCTGTCAGGATCGACCGCGATCTCCGGAACCGGGAGGAAGGGCGCAGTGGCGGGATTGAGCCAGCTGAGCACTCTGGCGGCCGGGGCCCGTGGGGGTGGCCGCGGCACCGTTTGCGGAGCCTTCACCGCAGGTGGCGGCGTCGGCGGCTGCGCAGTGCGCGGCACCGCCGGCACCTGTGCCGTGGCCTGGCCGCCCGGCATCAGTGTGGCGAGCGCCAGCGCCAAGGCCACGTGTGCGAGCGCCGCCGCGGCCCGGCCACGGGAGGCCCGCGAGGGCGTGCCGCTCACCTCAACAGCTCGCCACAGCACCCCAGCAGCCGGTCGATGTCGGCCGCGGTGATCTCGCCCATGGTCGAGATGCGGAACAGCTTCTTCGACAGGTCACCCTGGCCGGCGTAGATCACGAAGCCCCTCGCCTTCAGCGAATCGTGCAATGTCGTGTAGGATAAACGCGCGGGCAGCCGATAAGAGCGCAGCACCACGGAAGATTCCCCGGGCGCAAGCGCGGCAGCGACGCCGAGCTCATCGAGCCCCGCGCGCGCGCGCTCCGCGAGGGCCGCATACCGCCCGTGCCGCTGCGGCCATCCCCCCTGCTCCGCGTGCTCCCGCAGCGCCTCGACGAGCGCATAGTGCGCGTGCACAGCTGGTGTGAAAGGCGTATCTCGCCGGTCCTGCGCGGCCGCGAGCCGTGTGAGGTCGAGGTAATGAGTCCGGCTGACCGCCTGCTGCAGCGCACGCCGCCTTACGATGACGAATGCGACACCCGGCACGCCATGCAGACACTTGTTCGCAGTCGCTGCCGCCGCAGCGAGTGCCTCATCGGCAAAGCCGAGCGACTCGGCACCGAAGCTGCTGACGGCATCCACCAACATCTCGGCGCCATACTCGCGGCAGAGCTGCCCGAGCGGCCGCAGATCGTTGAGCCGGCCGGTCGTCGTTTCGTGATGCACGACGGCGACGTGAGTGAAGCGTGCGTTGCGAGCCGAATCGAGCCGCTGAGCGATCACCTCGAAATCGATCGGCTGCATCCAGTCGCCCGTGAGGCGCTCATGCGCAATCCGATATTGCGCGCAAATCCGTGCGATGCGCTCTCCGTACACACCATTCTCGGCTACCAACACCCGTCCGCCCTGCGGTACGAGTGTGGTCACCATGGCTTCGACGGCCCCAGTGCCGGATGCCGTCACCAGCGCCGCGGCCCATTCAGCCGGATCGAGCCCATACACGGCCAGCAGGCGTGCGCGAGCTTCGTCCTGCAGGTCGAAGAACTCGCTCTCGCGATGACAGAGGTCCGGTGAGAGGAGGCTGCGGCGTACTCGCTCACTCAAGGTGACCGGCCCCGGATTGAGCAGCAGCATCAGCGCGCTCCGATGTGCTCGAGCAAGCGCTGCTTGACCTCGACAGGCCCGACCGATGGCCGCGGCAGGCCCTGTGAGGTACCGGGTCGGATGAGGAGTCGCGCGAAAGTCGGCCCACCGGCCGGCGGCGCCTCGAGCCACGCGGCGATGCGCGCCGTGTCGTCCGTCTCGAGCGAGGCCGCGTACCCGCAAGCCGCTGCGACTTCGGCGAACGAGACTGACGGCGAGACGGTCGCCTGGCCCCCGGTCGAATCGTGCACGCCGTTGTCGAGCAGCAGATGCCGCAGGTTCGGTGGGCCGTAGGCACCGAGCGTCGCAAGCGCGCCGAGCCGCATCAGCGCTGCGCCGTCGCCGTCGATCGCTACTACTTTCAGATCCGGACGGGCGAGCGCGAGACCGAGCGCGAGCGGAGCGACGCAACCCATCGAGCCGACCATGTAGAGCTGATTGGGGCGATCTGCGATCGCACAGAGCTCACGCCCGCAGAATCCAGTTGCGGCGAGTACGACGGTCGCTGCAACCGGCGTGTGGCCGATCACTGCTTCCAGGGCGGCCCGCCGCGAGGGCCGCTCCTCCGGAGCGTGCCGTGACTCCATGACTGCGGGCGAGCGTGAGGTGCCGCGGCTGGCCAACGCCTCTTCGGTCAGAGGGCAAGGGGCCACGCTGCCTTTCGGCATCACCAGCGCGTAAGGCCGCCCCGTGGCGCTGAAGTGCGCCATCGCGCGATCGAGCGCGCCGCCCAGCGCGGCGCGCTCGGTCGGAAACAACTCCCAGGCAACCTCCATGGTGCTCAGCATGGCTGGCGTGATCGGTCCCATCAGCGCATGCTGCGGCTCATCGGCAACACCCGGCTGCCCGCGCCAGGTGACGATGAGCAGCTGTGGCAGACGGAACGTCCAGGTGAGCGAGGTGAGCGGACTCACCGCATTGCCGAGCCCCGAATTTTGCATCATGGCGATGCCGCGCGGCGCACCACCGCGGCCGAGCGCGATCCCCGCCATTGCCGCGACGGCGTCCCCCTCATTCGCCATGGAGAGATAGTGGAGCGAGGAGTCCTGGATGACGTAGTTGATGAACGGCGTGAGATATGAGCAGGGTACGCCGGCGTACCACTCGAAGCCCCGCGCGCGCGCCGCCTCGATGAAATCGCGCGCCTCGATCATGATTCCGGCGGCTCCTCCGTGTCCGCCTCGTCGGGGCTGCCGAAGGGCCGCTGAGCGTGCGCGAAATCGCCCGCGCGGCGGAAGTCCTCGAGGTCGTTGACACCGCGCCAATGCCCGTGCACGTACTGCACCTCGATCGCTGCGCCCTTGGCGATGAGCGCATTCAGCAGATGCGGAACGTCGAGCGCATCGAAGTCGGGCCGCTGGCGCAGCTCACGCAACGTTTCCTTGACCTGCACGAGCCCCGCGCGGCTCACCTTCAGGATCCCGATCCAACGTCCATGCCGCGCCCCGAGAGAAGCGGCAGATGCTGCATCCTGCGCGTTGCCCGCGCTGTTGGCTGCATCTGCGGCGCTCGCGACCCGAGTGAGCAGCACCGGCTTGCCGAAGAGGCCGCGATCGTCACGCCGCGAGCAGTAGGCGAAATCCCGTACCGTGCGGTTGAATGCACCGGTCGGCGAGGAATCGACGACCACGCTCAGATCCGCCTCGCTCTCGACGAGGTCACGGACCACATGGCTGCGGAACAGCAGATCACCGTACGAGATCACCGTGTCCGACTCGAGCGAGTCGATGGCGCACGCGAGCGATGCGAGCTCGCCGCTCTGCTCGTAGCGCTCATTGACGACCAGGCGGATGCCGGCCGTATCTATTGCATCGGCGCGGTAGCCACCGACGACCGTGACATCGTTGACGCCCTCTTTCTTGAAGGCATCGACCAGCCAGCGCAGCAACGGCTTGCCGGCGATCGGCAGCATGACCTTCGGACGATCGACCGTCACGGCCTCGAGGCCCTTGCCGCGGCTCGCTGCGAGCACGACCGCGGCGCGGGAGGCGCTCGAGGACGCAAGGTACAGGCGCTCCGCCGCCGTATATTCCGCGGCATCCTGCAGCCGGAAGATCTCCTCGACCGGCGCGATGCGATCCTCGACGTTCACCAGGGTCTCGCTCTCGAAGATCTCCCGCGCGGTGCTCTGCATGGCCGCGGTAGCGGCGCGCACCACGTGATTCGCCCAGATGATGAGACTGATACCGGCCTTGCGGAATACATCCGTCGGCGTGCTGTAGTAGCGGGTCGGAACGATCACCAGCGGCGCACGCCCGGCCCACTCACGCGCGAACGTCAGGATCTCATCGGGCTTGGACAGCTTGCTGTGGATCAGGATCGCATCCGCCCCCGCGCGACGGTACGCTTCCGCGCGACGCAGCGCCTCTTCCATTCCCCAGCCGGCGATCAGCGCTTCGACCCGCGCGACGATCGAGAAGTCGGGATCGAGCTGGGTGGCTTTGCCGGCGGCGATCTTGCCGCAGAACTCGCCGATGTCGGCGAGCGGCTGGCGATCGCCGTTGAGGAAGCTGTTGGTCTTCGGAAACTGCTTGTCCTCGATGCAGACGCCGGCGATGCCGCGCTGCTCGAGCTTGCGCACCAGGCGGCGCACGTTGTTGAAATTGCCGTAACCGGTGTCACCATCGAGCAGGATCGGCAGATTGCTCGCATCCGCCATGAACTCGAGCATGTCGACGACCTGCGTCCAGCTCGCCTCGTTGTTGTCGCGCACGCCGAACTGCGCCGAGATCGATAGCCCCGAGGCCCAGATGCCGCGAAACCCGGCCTCGCGCACGATGCGGGCCGAAAGGCCGTTGTGCGCCTCCATGAGGAATTCCAGCCGGTCGCTGAGCAACATGCGCCTGAGCGCTGCGGTGCGGCTCACGGGCGGCTCGAGTGGGACTTTCGGATCAGCGCTCATGATTGCAACTCCAATTGCGGCAGCACTTCGCGGGTCGCGCGCTCCACGTCAGCGGGGAAATCGATCTCGATCCAGGGTGCGCCCGTCAGGTCGCAGACCTCGAAGCGTTGGCTGCGCTCGAGCAACAGGTCGCGCACCGCCTCCTCGTGCGGCAGATGCGCGCGCGCACTCTCCACGTGATCCGCCACGATCGCAGCCAGCCGCCGCGCGGCCCGCTCATCGAAGCGGAAGAAGCCGAGGGACTCGCCGATGAGGTCGTATTGCAGTCCGGGATCGACCTGCTTGCGCAGCTCTACGGGTACGCCTGCGCGCACACACAGCTTCACCGGCTCCTCGCCCGCCTCGAACTCCCGGTCGATCAGCAGCCGGTTGGCCGGCTCGCCGCCGGCGGTCAGGGCGGCCATGATGCGCGCGTGATAAAGAACATCGGCGTCCATCAGCAGCACGTCACCACCCCTCGAGAGCGGCGCCGCGGCGGTGTGTACCGTCAGCATGCTGCCGAGCTCGTAGCGGGGATTGAGCACGATCTCGGGCTGCGACTGCAACCTGAGTCCGGCAAGCTCCGCCTCGATCAGCTCGTGGCGAAAGCCGAGCGCGAGCACGATTTCCGTGACCCCCGCCGCCTCCAGTAGCCGCAGATGCCGCTCGAGGAGGCTCCGCCCGCCGAATTTCAGCAGGCACTTGGGCAGCTGACGGTCCGCAGCCTGCTGCAGGCGTGTTCCGCGGCCCGCCGCCAGGATGATGGCGCGCAATGGAGCCCCTCCGGAGTAAGGCTTCTAAAAATAGTATTAATCGGGATCTTACAAAAAACTGCCGCCGGAGTCCGCGCCGGCGACCGCACATTGAGAGCGGCGCCAGACCCGCTCGCAGTGATGCAGGTAGATGAGGCCAGGCACGCCCAGCAGGATCTCGCGTGCCCGCTTGGCAAACGACAGTGCGAGTGCCGCACCCGGGGCGAGGCCGGCGAAGGGCGCGAGCAGCAGGTAACCACCCTCTTGAACGCCGAGCGCGCCCGGGATCGCGAACGCCGCTCCGCGGATCGCCTGCCCCAGGCTCTCGAGCATCAACGCATCGAGCCAGCCCACCGGCGAGCCGAGGAGCCGCAGCGCGATGTAGACCTCGCCCGCGCCGATCACCCAGCCGGCGAGGCTCAGTGCGAAGCTGGCCGCTGGATGCTGCCCACGCCGATAGGTACTCTCGACCGCCAGATCTATTGCATCGGCGCGGCTCATCAGGCCAGACCACTCTCGCCGGCGCGCGAGTCGGGCGAACGCCCGCGCCGCGCCGCCGAAAAGGCCACGGCGCTGCACCAGGTAGAACGAGAGCAGAATCAGCGCCAGCGCCAGAGTCGCCGCCAGCAGCGCGATGAGCACCGCGCGATGCTCGTGCCGGGCGGCCGCCATCCCGGGTCCCGCCCCCAACGCGAGCAACCCCAGCCCGAGCAGCGCGAATGCGAACTGCGCCAGCGCCTGGAGCGTAGTGGAAACGGTGACCGCGGCCGCCGCGCCCTGCGTAGACATCCCCCGGCGGGACAGATGACGCGTCATCACCACGGGCCCGGCGACCTGGCCGAGCGGCATCAGGCTGTTCGCAGACTCCCCCACCCAGCGGGCCAGCAGTGCATCGCGCCATCTGCCGCGACCCGCGTGCTCATTGAAAAGTACCTGGATGGCCAACGCATCGACCCAGAGCGGCAGCAGATGAAACAACGCCACGAGCAGCAGACCCCAACCGGCGACTGCAAGCGTCGCGAACACCGGTGTCAGGCCCTGAGAGGCCACGAGCCCGATGAGGAGCAGCAACCCGGCCGAGAACAGCCACGCGGCAGGCTTTCTCACGGCTGTTGCCCGGCACGCGGCCGGCGCCCGAAGACCTGCCGGAAGCCGAAATAGCCGAGCGCGTCCTTCATCTTCGAGATGATTCCCCACCCGCGTCGCATCCGCGGGTCCGTCACATACTCGAACGTGAGCGAGACGCGCCGCTCGCCCTCGCCCAGCGGGGTGATGCGATGTCGCAGGGTATCGCCATCGAAAAACACCAGACCTCCCGGCGGGATTCGAATCGAGCCCGGGACCGCGGCGGCACCCGTCTCACGCGTGTGCAGCTCATAATCGAGCCGGCACGAGGACTCATCGATGACCCCCAGGAGTAGCGTATAGCGGCGGCCCACATAGTACGAGGTGTCGTAGTGCCAGCCGATGTGGTCACCGAGGCGGGTGTAGTAATAGAGGGCGTACGCATGCGGATCATCGGGCGGCGAAAGCTGCAGGGATTCGCCCGCGACACCCTCGAGCAGCTCGAGGAGCGGACGCGACCGGTAGAGCTGCGCAATGAACGGCGCGCGCGCGTCGATCACGTGGCGAGCGACGCTGCCTCCCTGTTTGTGGCCGGGCAGGTAATTGCGGTTGACCGAGGACTGCAAGGCGGTGGCGGCAGCGACGAGCTGCGCCGTGGCATCCGGAGGAAGGAACTCCGGCAGAAAGATGAACGAGCCCTGCCCCACGAAAGCCCGGCGCAATGCCTCGAGCGGCGTCCCGGGGAGCAGGCGTGTAGGGGTGTCCTGCCCGGCCTCAGGCTGGCGCGCCTGTGCGCCGGCCGCATTCGCAGCCGCGCCTGTCAGGCTAATCCCGTCCCCGATGAGGGACTCGCCTCCATCGGCTTCGATCGGCGCGCCACCCGGCGATGGTCGACGATCACCCAAACAGCGAACAATGGCGCGCCGATGGAGGCCGCAAGCAGAAACGGCGCGATGCCGTTGCAGAGCGTCACGACGGGTATCAGGTAGAGAACGTCCTCCGTCTCGAAGCCGCCGAGCGCGGCCTGCCGGCTGGCGGCCTTTCCCGCCATTTCCTCGATGCGCATACGGAGGAAGAAGATCAGCGCAATCGCCCCGCCCGCCACCGCCCCCAGGAACGTGGCCGGTAACCCGAGCAGGTTTTGCGTGCCCGCACCGATCCCGACCCCCATCGCGACGAACAGCAGGATCGTCACTCCGGCATCGCTCGCAAGGTCGTAGAAGTGCCCGATGCGGCTGGTCTTGCCGCTGAGCCGGGCGAGCTCCCCGTCGGCATGGTCGAGAAAGTTGGACAGGACCAGGAGTAAGGCAGCAACGTTCGACCAGCCGTAGGTGCCGGGCGTAAAGGCGAAGGCCGCCGCGAGACCGATGGCCAGGCGGACGGTCGTCAGGTGGTTGGGCGTGACCCGCGTATCGACGAAGGGCGCCACGAGCTTTCGCGCCAACCGCGCATCCCAAGGACGCTGCGCAATGAGGCCGGCTGCTACAGTAGTCTCACGCATTCTCTTATCCGGAAATACCCCCGCGGTAAGCCTGCGCATTCTACCCCGATTCCGCCGCGTCGTCTGTCGGCACCGATCTGCTGGGAATACCGGGCCTGCGCGTGCAGCGCGTCACAGATCGTACGCGATTCCGGCGTAGAACTGACGGCTCAGTGCGGGCTCGAGCATTCCCCGGGAGATGAAGACGCGCGAGTAATACCGCTTGTCGGTGAGATTGGAGATGCCCCCGAGCAAGCGCCAGTGTCCGCCAAACCCGTACTCGGCGGCGAAGTCGGCAATCGTGTAGGCGGGAATGCGGGCGGGAGTGAGCGGAGCGGTCGGACTGGCCCCGGCCGGGGCGTTGCTGTCCTGAAAGAACTGCGAGCCGACGGCATCGACGCTGAGGCTCAGCTTGAGGCCCGGCGCCTCCGTCCATGTGAGCCCGCCCTTGACCACATAGTTGGGCGAATAGGCCGGCGTCTTGCCCGTCTGATTCGCGAGGATGCTGCCGGTGAACGTCGCGCTGAGGTAGCTCGCGTTGAGGAACAGAGTCAGATGCTCGTTGTCCGGCGCCCCCGGCCATAGCTTCAGCAAGTCGTACGAACCCTCCCCCTCGACGCCACGGCTGCGTGTGTTGCCGGTGTTGACGTCGATGGACTGGGTCTGCGAGATCTGCTGGGACTCGATTCGGTTACGCACGTTGACCTGGAACACGCTGACGTCGTAGTAAAGTCCGAGCACCGGCCAGCCGTGCACACCCGCCTCGTAAGTGAGGTATTTGGTCGGGTCCGGGTTGTTGTTTGGCGCGAACTTGCCGAAGGGACTGGCCGTGTCGAAGTAGCGCACCGGCCTGAAAGCCTGCGATATGTTGATGTAGGTCTCGTTGCCACGGCCGAAGTCGTTGCCGAAGCCGACCCCGAAGAGTGGAATGTTCCTGGCGTAGCTGTTGTTCACCAGGAATGGATGCGGCGCCACGGTCTCGCGGGTGTCGATCTGCTCGTGATTGAAGCGGGCGGAAGTGACGATGTGGAAGCGCTTGAAGCGGTACACGTTCTCGGCGAAGATCGCCCCGTAACGCGTGCGGCGCTCATCATTGTAGACGAGCGGACCCGTGGGATCGTACGGCTCGGTCAGGGGATCAGGGCTGCTGAACTGGTGATACGGGCTCGTGGAATAATAAGCCGTGTAGCCCACCGTGAACGCGGCGCCGCGGCCATAGTGGTGCACGAACCGGCCGTCGAGCCCCGTGTAGTGGAAGCGCTGGGCCTGAACGGTGGTGCCGGTCGCCACCGGCGGCGGCCCGGCGGTATAAGTACCGGCCCGCGTGATCAGATCCTGGTACCCCGCCCAGACCTTCTGCTCGAAGAGATTGTCGCTGTCGAATTGATTGGTGTAGGCGAGGACCGCGGTGTAGCGGCTCGCCCAGTCGCGATCATCGGGGGTCGTCGTCTGGTTGGAGTTGGCCTGGAACTGCGCGTAATTCATCAGCCCCGCCATCCCGCTCTCGAGAGAGTAGGCATGCAGCGCGAGACTCACCTTCTGCTGCGAGTCGATGCGATAGTCGAGATCGAGATCGCCGGCGTTGAGCGCATAGTCGCCGTTCGCCCGCTGCCCGTTCGACTTGCGGTGTGAGAAGTCAGCGAGGTAGCTCACGGGGCCGGCGGGCCCGGAAATCGAGTTGAAGGTCGAGTAGAGCCCGTCGCTGCCGCCCACGTGCTGGGTCGTGGCCTGAGTGGTCGCCGTGGGGGCCTTGGAGATGAAGTTGATGACGGGCTCGGGCTCCGGTCCGTAGAGCAGGCCCGAGCCGCCGCGGATCATCTGCACTTGCTCGATGCTCTCGGGCACCGGGATGTAGTAAAGGGTCGGAAAGCCGATCCAGTCCATCTCCATCGGAATGCCATCCTGCATGAGCAGAACGAACTCACTTTCCTGCGGATTGCCGAGGCCGCGATAGCTGAGGTTGAGCTGCGTCGGGTTCTGCTGCTCGGCGAGCACGATTCCCGGCATGCGGTCGAACAGCTCGCGCTGGTGATTGTCGATGATGGGCGGCTGGTCCGTGAGCTGCACGACGGTCGTCTTCTTGGTGACCGTAATCTCCGGTCCCGGGATTTCCGGCATCGAATGCGCGTAACGCGTCTTGCGGTTGAAGAGATACGGCGCCTTGATCACGACCCTGGCGCCCTCGGGGGTGGCACTCTCGGGAACGGCACTCTCCGGGGTGGCGCTCTTCGCCGATGCCGAATCGCCAGAGAGGTCGTGCGCGCCCGCGAGCGGGGAGGAGAGCGCAAGTGCGCAGGCGAGAGCGGCGGAAGTGCACTTCACAGGGGCCCTTGTCGTCGACCGGGAGGATTCCCGTGCCCAGCCGCCGCTCCCATCACTGCGGGAAGCCGGATGCCTCGGGCGGGCGGCAATATAGGAGTCGGCCAGAAGCTACTACCAGGGATCGTAAATCGAGCCGACGCGCCAGCCCCTCGGCCGAACGCTTCCCGGAGGGCTCAGCCCTGCGCCCCGTTGCAGAGTCGCGCCCGACTTGAGAACCTACCGTCTGCCGCATGCCGCGGTGCCGGAATGAGCCGGAGATCATCAGTGGGCGAGCGCCTGGAGCTCGGACCGCTCGAGCGCCAGGTGCTCGAGGTGCTGTGGGAGCGCAAGCGCGCCGCGACGGTGCGGAGCGTTCAGCCGGCCTTCCCGCGGCTCGCGTACACCACGCTGATGACGACCCTGGATCGGCTCTACCGCAAAGGCGTGCTGCGGCGCTTCCGGCTCGGGCGGGCATTCGGCTATGAGCCGCGCTGCTCGCGGGATGAGCTCTTCGGCCAGATGGTATCCGGGCAGGTCGCGGATCTCATGGCTGCCTGCGGTGACAGCACACTGCTGCTGTCGACTCTCGTGCAGGCCGTGGGTCATACCGATGCGGAACTGCTCGATGAGCTCGAGGCCCTGGTACGCGCCGAGCGCGAGCGGCTGAAATGGGAAGAGCCATGACCTTCGATGCGACCCTGCCCCTGGTGATGCTCGCGGCCTACGGCATCTGCAATCTGCTGCTATCGGCAGCGGTCGTCGTGGCCTGGCGCGCCGGCCTGCGTGCTCGCTTGGCTGCCGCGGACGCCGTGCTCGGCGTGCGGCTCTTACCGGCAGCAGGCTCTGCCGCCCTCGTCTTGACGATCATCCTGCCGGCATTCCTGCTGTACGAGCCGCGTCACGCGCACGATCAGCCCGGGCCACTGCTCGTGATTTCAGCTCTATTCTCGCTGCTGCTCATCGCTGACGGCTTCCGCCGTGGCTGGCGCGCCTGGCGGGCAACGCGCGCCCTCCTGCCGACTGCGCTCCCTCAGCCCAGCCGCCCTTCGAGCGAGGGCACAGAAGTGACCGTCGTCAACGTCGCCCAGCCGCTGGTCGGGGTGGTGGGAAGCTGGCGGCAACGGATCGTCGCCGCCCAATCCGTCGCCGCCGCCTGCGACCGCGAGGAGTTTCGTCAGGTGCTCGCACACGAGGCGGCACACATGGACGCGCGCGACAACCTGAAGCTCCTCATGCTGCTCGCGATGCCCGATCCGCTCGCCTGGCTCCCCACGGGTAGCGCGTTGCGGGAGCACTGGCGTGCCGCGACGGAGCTCGAGGCTGACGAGCGCGCCAGCGGGTCGGATCCACGCAAGCGTGTCGCCCTCGCCTCCGCGCTGATCAAAGTGGCGCGCCTGTCGCTCGCGAGCAGCTGGCCGGGCAATGGCTCCGCCCGACCCGCGGCCGCAGAGTCAGGCGGGCTGGAGCGGCGTGTACGGCGACTGCTCGCGCCGGCCCCCGCGATGTATCACGCCTTTCCCGGCCGGCGGCTGCTCACCTACGCGCTGCTGGTGCCCCTGCTCGCCATGCCGCTCTACTCCTCCGTTCACCGGCTCATCGAGGTGCTGGTGGCCTTCGGCCGCTGAGCCTCGTGCTCAGCTCGCGCCCTCGTGACTCGTGCCGAGGTACTGCGCGAACCAGTGCAGTGCTCGCTGCATGACGTCACGGGTATCTTTCGGCATGTGAAATCCATGGCCTTCCCCGGCGTAAACGACGAGCTGGGTCGCGACGCCCATGGAACGCAGCGCGTGCCAGTACTCGAATGATTGCGGCGCCGGACACTCACCGTCGTATTCGCCGACCACGATGAGCGAAGGCGTCCTGTCCTTGTCGATGAAGTTGATGGCCGAGCTCTTCGCGTAAGCCTGCGGCGCCTGGTACACGGATGCGCCGAAGAACGGAATCATCCATTCATCGATGGAATTCTCCCCGTAGTAGCTCTCCCAATCCGAGAGGCCTGCACCCACGACCGCAGCCTTGAAACGATGAGTCTGCGTCGGGGCAAACATGGACATGAATCCGCCGTAGCTCCAGCCGGTGAGGCCGAGGCGGTTGTCATCGATGGGATAGCTCGCCTCCACCCGATCGACGCCGGCCAGGATGTCGCGCAGATCGCCGTAGCCCATGTTGAGACGCACGGCCTGGGTGAAGCGCTCGCCCTCGCCATAGCTGCCGCGCGGGTTCGGCATCAGCACGAAGTAGCCCATCGCCGCGAGCGGCACCGGACCGTAGCCATCACGCGGCCAGCCGGGGCGCGTGGCAGAGCTCGGCCCTCCATGCACATAGACGATCATGGGATAGCGCTCGAGCGGGTTGAAGCTGCTCGGGAACAACAGCCAACCCTGCACCTGGAAGCCCTCGTTGCTCCAGCGTACCGCCACTGCCTTTCCCCACATCGGTTTTACGGCATCGTTGATGTGTGTAATGGCGTGCGGCGACTCGGTTACGCCCACCGGCTCACCCGCGGCGCCCGTCGCGAGCATGGCCGAGTACACCTCGGGAGGGCTGTCGAAAGTGCTCTCGATGAAGGCGAGGCTGCCGTGACCGGAAGAGAGGGAAACGGCCGATTCGAAGGTGCCGTCCTCGATCCCGGCGTCCACCGTGAAGAGCGGGTGCTCGGTCGCCGGGGAATTGCCGTGCAACGCAAACGCCGACACCCGCGTGGCGCCCGCGGCGATGGAAGAGACCAGCAGAGTTTGATTTCCGGTCCAGGTCAGCCACGAAGGTGAGATGGTGATTCCGGGCGTGACATTCACCGCCTGGCCACCCGCGGCCGGAACGAGATAGATGTCACCGCCTGTGGACCCCTGGTCGCTCATCAGGCCGCCGATGAGGGCGATCTGCGAGCCATCCGGTGACCACCTCGGCAGCGCGATCTGCAGGCCATGAAGCGGCCCCTTCACCGATGATGGGTCGAGCGTGACCTTTGGCTCACCGCCCGGAGTCTGCGTATAGAGCTTGGCTACCCACCAGTTGTCCCGCCCCGGCGGCGGGGCGCCTACGTAGGCAAGCCGGTCCCCCCTGGCAGACCAGTCGTATTCGTAGACGAACACCGAGGCGGGCGTGATCTGGCGTGCCTCGCCACCGCCGGCCGGCACCATTGCGATACCCTGGCGTTCAACTCCGGTCTCGCCGATGACCCCGATCCGCGGCTTCGTGGCGGACACGGCGCTGATGGGGTGGGTATCGCCCTTCACGAAGAGGAAGCTCAACTGCGACCCGTCCGGTTTCCAGGTGAGCTCATGCACGAAACCCTGCAGGTGGGTCATGCGTCGTGCCGCGCCGGCCTGGGCGCCGACTTCGTAGATGTCGAGCTGCTCGTCGGACTTCTTGCCGTGATTGCAGTTCGACAGGAAGGCGAGCGTTCGGCTGTCGGGCGACCAGGCGAGATCGCTGTAGCTGCATGACTTCGCCGCATCGGTGATCGTCACGGTCCGCACTTGCGTACCGTCTGCGTTGGCGAGCTGAAGGATCTGACCGGGCTTGCCGTCGGTGGCTTCGCGGGCGGGCTTCGCGTCCATGCCGTGTTTGCTGGCTGCGGCGGTGGACGCGCTCTTCTCCTTGCGCTTCTCCTCAACGGTCCACGCGAGGGTATTGCCGTTCGGGGCGACGGCTACGGCACCGAAGCGCTGTACGTCCCGCAAACGATGCATGATCTCGGCAATGCGCGCTGCGCTCGCTCCCGGCGCGTCGGCGGCGGCCGCCATGGCAGACGGGGGAATGATGCCGGCGCCCAGGAGGAACAGCGCGGCACCCGCCAAGGCAACACTACGGTGCGATTTCATTGCGCATCTCCGGTGACTCGGACGAGCAAAACGGCGGGAATGTTAACAGTGGCGCTCGTGGCTTGACCAATTAATTGCGTTTGTGATTAAATATTATCAAGAGTTACAAATTTAGTCGGAGCCTGCCATGACCAGCGCCATACCGCCCCGCCCCGCCTTCATTCCATCACTTGCCTACAAAGACAATCGCGCCGCGCTCAAGTGGCTGCAGAAGGCCTTCGGCTTCGAGCCGAGCGAGGTCCTGACCGACGCTCAGGGCAATATCGCTCACGCCGAAATGACTCACGGCGATGGGGTGGTGATGATCGGCAACGAATGGGCGGACTGGACCCGCAGCCCCGCTTCGCTCGGGGGCAAGAACACGCAGCGGGTCCACGTGCGCATCGAGCGCGGCATCGACGAGCATTGTGCCCGCGCGCGGCAGGCCGGCGCCAAGATCCTGATGGAGCCCGCCGATCAGTTCTATGGCGAGCGCAGCTACATCGCCGCCGACCTCGAAGGCCACTACTGGACCTTCTCACAACCGGTCCGCGACGTCTCCAAGACCGAGATGGAGAGCGCCAGCGGCCTCAAGTTCGAGCCGCTCCGGTGACCCTACCGAGTCTCGATCGGACGCTCGCGGCACTCGCCGATCCGCACCGCCGGCGGGTCGTCGACCTCCTCCGCGAGCGGCCCCATCGGGCAGGAGAGCTCGCGCGTACCGTGCGCATCTCCTTCCCGGCCATGAGCCGGCACCTGAGAACGCTCCGCAAAAGCGGCCTCGTCGACGAAGATCGTGACGACTTCGATTCCCGCGTCCGCATCTATCGGCTGAGGCCCGAAGCCATGTTGGAGCTGAAGACATGGCTGGCGGAAACGGATGCCCTATGGTCCCGCCAGCTCACCGCGCTCAAGGCGCACCTGCAGAAGACCCGAAAATGACATCGCGAGTCTTTGTAGCGCTGCGCGTGCCCGCTGATCCGGCGCGCACGTTCGAGGCGTTCACCCGCGAGATCGCCTCCTGGTGGCAGCCTGATCGTCTCTTTCGGATCACGCCCCACGGCGACGGTGAGCTGGCCTTCGAGCCCGGCCAGGGCGGGCGCCTCATCACCCGGCTTGCCAACGGCGAGACCTACGAGATCGGGCGCATCTCGGTGTGGGAGCCCGGCAGGCGCCTGGTTTTCGGCTGGCGCCAGGCCAGCTTCTCACCCGAGCAGGCGACGGAGGTCGAGGTGCTCTTCGAGCCGGTGGGCGAGGAGACGCGGGTCTCGATCGAGCATCGGGCCTGGGACACGATTCCGCAGCAGCATGTGGCGCGGCACGGCTTTCCCGAGCATGTCACGCTGCAGCGGGTCGCGGACTGGTGGCGCGCCTCGCTCGGCGTACTGCGGGAACGTCAGCGACGGAGCGCGCCTTCAGCTTGATGCGAGGTCCTCTGCACCAGCAGGAGAGCGCACAGCGCCGCGCCCCAACATATGGCACAGCCGATCTCCATCGTCGCGTGGAAGGAGCGCAGCAGACCCTGTGCGTGCGATGCAAATACGAACCCGACCAGCGCGGTCGCCAACAGTCCCCCCGTCCGGGCAATTGCGGTGTTGAGCCCCGATGCCACACCGGTATAACGCGCGCCGACGCCACTCAACACGGCCGCGGTCAGGGGAGCAACCGCGGCGGACAGTCCGAGAGCCACTACGGTGATGGCCGGCAACAGCCCGCTCCAGTAGCTCCCGGCAGGACCCATGCGAAGCGTGAGCAGCAGACCCACACCGACCATGCCGGAGCCGATGGCGATGGGCAGCCGTGCACCGATCCGCTCGGCCAGCGACCCGGCAAACGGTGAGATCAGAACCATCACGAATGGAAGCGGCAGGAGTGCGGCGCCGGCCTGCGCGGCCGAATAGTGGAGCGCCTCGATGAGCACGTAGGGCACCAGCACGAGCAGCGCGCTCAAAGCGCCGTAAAGCAGCAGCGTGAGGAGGTTCAACCCGACGAGGGTCCGGGTCGTGAAGAGGATCATCGGCGCCAGGGCGCGGTCCCCTCGTCGCATCTCGATGAGGATGAAGGCGAGGAGCAGCACGATCGCGCCGAGGCCGAGCAGGCCTGCGACGCGGGTCAGGCCTGATGGGCCGCCTGCAAGCGTGAGCGCCCAGGTGAGCGCGCCGAGTCCTGCCGTGACGAGGACGGCGCCCCATACATCCAGCGCGGCCGCCTGCCGGTCGCGATCTTTCGGCACGTACCGCAGGGCCATCACGACCGCTGCGCCTGCAATCGGCAGGTTGATGAGAAAGATCGCGCGCCAGCTGCTGAGCTCGATGAGCCAGCCACCGAGCACCGGGCCGAGCGCGCCGGCAATGCCGCTCGCGGCAGCCCAGATTCCGACCGCCCGTCCCTTCTGCTCCCGGGTGAAGGTCTGCCCGAGGATCGCCAGGCTGTTCGGCATGAGCATCGCCCCACCGATGCCCTGGAGGAACCGCGCAGCGAGCAATGGCCCGAGCCGCGGCGCGAGTGCGCACCCGAGGGAGGCCAGCGCGAACAGCGTGGTTCCCCACACCAACAGCCGGCGGCGGCCGAAGCGATCGCCGGCGGCGCCGCCGAGCAACAGCACGGCACTGAGCGGCAGCAGATAGGCGTTGACGGTCCATTGCAACTCGTCCGCCCGGGCCGAGAGCGAGCTGCCGATCGCCGGCAGCGCCACGTTCACCACCGAGCCGTCGACGAATGCGAGGCTCGAGGCCAGCACCGAGGTGACGAGCACCAGCCGCGGGTGCAGCGCGGGCGCCGATCGCTCGACACAGCGGGCCGAAGCGGCGTCACAGTACGCTTGGGCCGGAGTGCTCATTGCGCCGATAATGGCAGTACGGAAGTCAACCGGCTGCACCGTGTAACGACTGTCGCACGAGGTCTCCCATGCAAGCTTTGAATACGAATCCCGGGCTGCTCTCCCCGTTCCACGTGGCCTTTCCGGTGCACGACCTGGCGCAGGCGCGGGCGTTCTACGGCGGGACGCTCGGCTGCCCCGAGGGACGAAGCTCGGAGGAGTGGATCGATTTCAATTTCTACGGCCACCAGATCGTCGCGCATCTGGCACCGGGGGAGACCCGCGAGGCGCAGCGAAATACGGTGGACGAGCACGCGGTGCCGGTGCGGCACTTCGGTATCGTGCTGCCGATGGCCGAATGGGAGAGGCTGGCAGGGCGGCTGCGGGCAATGGGCGTGCGGTTCCTCATCGAGCCCTACGTGCGATTCAAGGGGCAGCCGGGAGAGCAGGCCACCATGTTCTTTCTCGATCCGTCGGGCAATGCACTGGAGATCAAGGCCTTCTCCGACATCACGCGGCTCTTTGCCAGGTGATCTGTGCCACAATCGCAGCTCCGCGGTCATCCGGCGCATCCTGAGGATACCCTGTATGCAAAGCGAGCTTGGCGCAAAGATGTTGAGGGCGTTGCTGCTCCTCGCCCTGACGGCCTGCGGCGCTGTCGGCGTCGTTGCCACGCCTGCCCTCGGGGCCGATGCAGCTCTGCAGCACGCGGTCGACGGCTCATGGCGCTCCGCTGCCAACAAGGCGCGTGACCGCTACCGTCATCCGGTCGAGACGCTCGAGTTCTTCGGCCTGCGACCCGAAATGACGGTCATCGAGCTCGAGCCCGGCGGCGGCTGGTACACGGAGATCCTGGCGCCCGTGCTGCACGACCATGGTCATCTGATCGAGGCGACGCCGCCGCCCACCGAAGGCAAGCCGTTCATGCGCCACATGGCGCAGGGGTTCGCCGACAAACTGAAATCCGATCCGGCCGTGTACGGCAACGTGACCACGGTTCCCTTCGCGCCGCCGAGTGAGGTGAAGCTCGGAGCGCCCGCCTCGGCCGACATGGTCCTCACCTTCCGTAACACCCACGATTGGCTCAACCACAGCCCGGCGACCCTCGCGGCGGTATTCAAGGCCGCCTACGAAGTGCTCAAGCCGGGCGGCGTGTTGGGTGTCACCGAGCACCGCGCGCGGCCATATGCCAACGCGCTCGAGAGCTCGCGTGCGCTGCACCGCATCACCGAGGACTACATGATAGAAGCCGGACTGAAGGCCGGCTTTCGGCTGGACGGGGTGTCGGACGTCAACGCCAACCCGAAGGATCCGGAGACGGTGAACGTACACCTCCTGCCACCCGACCTCTCCGGGCCTGCCGGCGAGCGCGCGCGGATGCAGGCGATCGGAGAATCGGACCGCATGACGCTCAGGTTCGTCAAACCGGGGGCCTGAGCCCTACTGCCAAGCTCGGGTCCGCCGTTGGGGGAACTCGGGGGTGGGCGTACCCGTTAGAAGCGGAGTCTTCCCTTTGAGGAGCCCTCATGCGCAAGTATCTCGTGGCAGTAGCAGCCCTGGCGCTGACCAGCGCAGCTGCCTGGGCTGATAATGGCAGCAATCATCCGGTGAAGGATTCCTACATCACCAGCAAGGTGAAAGCCGAGCTGGCCGCCGATCATGACACCAAGGCGCGTGACATCCACGTCACAACCGTGAACGGCGTCGTGACGCTGAGCGGTGTTGCCTCATCGTCGGCGGAAAAGGACCGGGCCGAGCACGACGCCATGCAAATCAAGGGCGTCAAGTCGGTCAACAACGAGATCAAAGTACCGGACTAGGACCGCACCAGCCCGTAAGCACGGCCACTGCCCGACTGCGCGGCTCAACTGCCCGCAGTCGGGCATTTGCGCGCCTCGTTGTTCTTCACCTGCCGCCTCGGCTCCAGCTTCCAATCGGCTGGGATGTCGAACTGATCCGCAGGGATGCCCGAGGAATCTATCGAGGTGGTCTCGGTAGTCAGAGATACCATCCGGACGAGGGCTCCGGGAGTGGCCGCAGCGCCCGCCGCTGAGCTGCCCGCAGGGCTGCCCGGGGACGCCGACGACTGTGGCGTCACGGAGCTCGCCGCCGCGTTGGCGGCCGGGTCGGCTGCCTCATTCGCCGCGCCGGCTGCCGCCGCTCCGCCCGCTGAATCGGTGTGAATGGCCGCTGCGCCCCGGTGGAAGAGCCCGGCGAAGCCGCCGGCGAGCGCGTGGGAGGCGATCGACTGCATGCTCAGCCCGCCGCCGCCGTTGCTCGCCTGCTGCTGCGCAGCTTCCTTCGCCTTGCCGCAGTGCGGCCCGCCGAAGGCCATGTAGAAAGTCGTGCGCAGCGGATAGCCCTGGAGATCACCTGCCCGGCCCTGCAGCTTCTTCAATGCGTCCGCATACGGCGCCATGAACTGCTGAAGCGTGTGCTGCAGCTGGGGATTGTTGGGATCGAGCCCCTGCGCCTGGAGGTACTTCTTCACGAAGGCGGCGCGCTCGTCCGCGCCGGCGATCTCATCCCGGGTGAGCCAGGTCTCGAAGCCATAGTCGAACTCGCACACGTCTCCGGTCTGGGAGTCCGTGCAGGTCTGCGACATCACCACGCTCGTCTTGCGCGCATCATGGCCCAGGATCGTGGCGTGCTCGTCGGTGGCAGTGACATTCATCACCGGTTGAGACATCTGACAGTGCGAGGTGTCGGGGCTTCGCTGCGAGACGGCCTGGGACTGCGGCATCGGGCACTTCTTCATCTCCTCCATTGCGGCCTCGAGCTCCTGTTGCGCACGCGCACGCTCCTCGGGTGTCGGGAACCGCCGCTCCGTGTAGCTCTTCTTCGAGGGCTGCAGCTCCCACTCCACCTTCCTGTCCAGGCGGACGATCTTGCCGCCCTCGACGTTGTGGCAGAAGAGCGCGAGAAAGCCATGGCACTTGACGTCGGTGTCAGTGCGCTGCTTGTCCGCGGTCGTGCGCTCCACCGAGCTGACATCGATATTCATCCCCGCGAGACTCATCGAGGTTTTCTGTCCGACCGTGACATCGGCGCGGGCCGCTGGCGGCAGGATCGTGAGAGCCGCCGCGGCGGACAGCAGCAGCGCGAGAGCGCCCCGGGCGAGGCCTTGGGTGTTCATGTCGGCGGTCTCCCCTTGTAAGAGTTGGAGTTGGACATCGCCTCCTGCAGCGGCGGCCATTCTCCGCCATCGCGTGCCGCCTGTCGATGCCGCTGCCGGGCCTGGCGCCCCCCCTACGGGCGCCGGGCCGAGCCCCCGATCAAGTCCCGCCATCGGATTTTGCGCTCCGCGACCTGCCGCTCGTTCCCGCTCAATGGTTGCAGAGCGAGATGTCACCGCTCAGGCTCTGCAGCCGGATGTGGCCGCCGCCCGCCCCTTGTGTTCCGTCGAGGTGCCGCCCGGGCCCGTATTCGCTGGTGCGCTCGGCCTTCTGTCCGAAGCAATCGGTGATGTCGCCGCTGAAAGTCTTGGCCTCATAGGCGTAGCCGCCGTCGACCCGGATCCGCTGGCTGCCGCTGACTGTCTCGGACTCCACCGTGCCGCCCTGATCGAGCCGGGCGCTCAGGACGATGTCGCCCGAGGTGGTGTTGAGCCGCGCCATGCGAGCCGTCGAAAGCCCCGCCTGGAGCGTCCCATTGACCGTCCGGGCTTCCAACTCACCGGCGACGTTCGTGACGGTCACATCGCCGCTCACGCTCGTCACGCGCAACCTGCCTTCGTGGCCACTGCCGCGCAGATGCACTTCACCGCTGACGGATTGCACCTCATCGTCTCCTGAGCCGAGCTCGGCGTCGACGTCGCCGCTCACGGTGCGCAGCTGCTGGGTGCCCGCGACGCCGCGCGACTTGATGTCCGCGCTGACTCCCGATACGTCGACCTCGCTGCCGCGCGGCACGTAGATTTCCAGGCGCACGGACGAGTCTTCGCCGAAAGAGTCGTCATCGGACAACCCGGGTGAATTGCAGCCCCGTGAGTTGTACGTGACGCACACGCTCGTGCGGCCGTGATCGCTCCTGACCTTCACTCGCCGGGTGCTGCTCGGCAGATCGGCAACGACCGACACCGTGGGCTTGTCCCACCCGGTGACCACGATCTGCCCGGAGATGTTGCTGACATCGACCTGACCACTCGGATCGGCAGCGACCTGTTGCTGGTAGTTGCTGGCGTGCGCCGCGTACGCCGCCAACAGCAGCGATGCGGCCAGGACTGCCATGCGGGATATGGATGTGCTCATGTTCCGGACTCTCCGCCATCGCCCGCCTGCTGAACGGTCGACAGCACTTGCATCTCGTTCTGATAGGAATCGATCAGCAGCTCCTGCAGCAGCGCATTCCCGGGCTCCCGGCCCAGCGCCTGTTGGATCTCCTGCATCGACTGGTGAATGGCGGCGAGGCTCGTGAGCACCTTCTGCCGCGTGGCCGGCGACAGGTGCGCGAGTCGCGCGTTGAGCGAGCGCAGCAACGCCTCACGCTCGCGCAGATACCGCGGATCAGTGACATAGGCGACGGGAACTCCCCCGCCCCCGGCTTGCACGTTTTTACCGCCGCTCGCAACGACGTGCGGCGCCGGACGGACGTTGGGCGAAAGAACCCATCGATCGATGGATATGCCGATCACGACCGCGGCGAAAACTGCCGCGATCGCAGCCGAGAAGCCGGCGATGCGCATCAGCGGAGGCCGCCGGCGTCTCACCGGCTCGAGCGCATCGCGCCGCTCCGCCTCACTCGAGGGCTGCCGCATCGCGCTCTCGCGCAGCTTCGCCTCGAGTGATGTCCAGCCGTCACGTGGTGGTGCAATGTCTCTCGGCAGCTCACTCAGCCGCCTGATCTTGGAGTTGCTGGGGTCGCTCATGGATGAGCCTCCGGTTCCAACCGCTCGCGCAGGAGTGCGCGGGCCCGGTGCAATTGGGCCTTGCATGTGCCCTCGGCGACGCCGAGCATCCGCGCCGCCTCGCCATGCGAGTAGCCGTATATGCCGCAGATCACGAGCACGTCCCGAGCGCCCTCGGGCAGCGTACCGATCGCGTCCTCGATCTCGCGCACTTCGACTGGCGTATCCAACGTCCACTCCCCTGGCGGGGCTGCGACATCCTCGTCGGCATCCCCGGTGAGGGAAGTCAATTCCGCATGCGTCGAGGCCTTGCGGCGCCGATTCAACACGACGTTCACCGCAATGCGATGCAGCCAGGTCTTGAAGCTGCTGCGGGTCTCGAATCGACTGAGAGCCCGCCAGGCGTTGAGGAAGGCCTCCTGGGCGCAATCCTCCGCGGCGGCCGGATCACGGACCAGCCGCAGGCACAGGCCGTACACCTTGCCGATGTGATCGCGGTAGAGGCGCTCGAACGCACGCATATCGCCGCTGCGGGCGCGCTGTATGAGCCCTGTTTCCCATTCGACGCTTTGTGCTGCCGAGATCATGCATCTCCTTGGATTCACTGGGAGGCCGGAGCGTTTAACGGAGCCCCCGCCTTTTCCGCCGCTGCCGAGCCCTAGCGCAAGCCTGCCAGGTAGACATAATCCGCACGCGCGGCATCCATCCGCGGGCCGGCAAAGGGCGGCTCCTGCTCGACGTAGAAGTCCCGGACCCCTGCCCGGTAGGCCGCCGGCAGGATGGCGTTCCAGTCGAGGCTCCCCGAGCCGACGTCCGCGGGATCCATCCGGAAGGCCGTGTTGGGCACCGTGCTCGCCTTCAAGTCCTTGACGTGCATGAGGCGGAAGCGGCCACGATGAGCCTGCAGCAGGGGAAGAGGATCGATGCCGGCGGCCGCCACCCAGCCGACGTCCATCTCGAACCACACCGCAGCCGGGTCGGTGCTCTCCAGCAGCAGGTCATATCCGCTCTTCGAGCCTTGCCTGCCGAACTCGGCGTTGTGATTGTGATAGGCCAGCTTGAGGCCCTCCCGCGCGAGAGCCGCCGCCTTGCCGTTGAGCTCAACCGCAATCCGGCGCCAGTCATCGGCCGTCATTGCGCGCCCGGCGCGGCCCAGGAACTCGGGGCCAGCCTCACCCTGGCGCGGACCGCCGATGCGAGGCGGGATCGGGAAGATCGGCACCACCACGTATTCGACGCCGAGGCGATGCATGTCGGCTGCAAGCCTGCCGGTGTCCCCCGCGAGGGTCGGGCCGCCGCTGCCATCGGGCTGCAAGGGTACATGCGCGCTCGGGCATGAAAGCCCCGCCCGATCCAGGGCGGCGCGCAACTCCGAGGCGGTGCGCCGCATGAGCCCAACCGTCTCCACCGTCCGGTAGCCGATACGAGCCAGCGCCGCGAGCGTTCCGTCGAGGTCGTGGTATGGCGCATTTCCGAGCGTATAGAGCTGAAGTCCCACGGGTAGATCATGTCCGGCAAAGAAGGGAGGGCGCCGCTCACGCGCTGCGAGCGTCGCTGCCGCAGTCATGCACCCCAGGCTCGCTGCAGCCCCCAGGAACGTCCGGCGTGTGATGGCGTGCGTCGCCTGCGAGCTCGCGGCCATTCCCCTGTCACTCATTTCAGTATCTCTCCGCTGGCAATGTCGGATTCTAATCCGTGGGCTTGGCCGCCGGCACCTCGCCGGTAGTTCCCACTTGACTCACGGCGTAGGATGTTCGCATGAGCGTACTCCCCGATGCCGAGCCCACCTGGGCGCCCTGCCCCGAGACTCCGCAGCTTGCCGCCGTGATCGATGCCCGGCCACGCGACCTCGGTGGCTTCAAAGTTGGCCGCGTGTTGCCTTCGACCGCGCGCAAGCTCATTGGCCCGTTCATTTTCTTCGATCACATGGGCCCCACCGATTTTCCATCGGGACGCGGCCTCGATGTACGGCCGCATCCGCACATCGGGCTCGCCACCGTCACCTATCTCTTCCGGGGTGAGATCGTGCATCGTGACAGTCTGGGATCGGACCAGACCATCCGGCCCGGCGACGTCAACTGGATGACGGCCGGCCGCGGCATCGTTCATTCGGAGCGAACGGGCGGTGAGCTGCGGCAGACGGGCTCTCATCTCGATGGCCTGCAACTCTGGGTTGCGCTGCCGCGAAGGCACGAGGAGACCGAGCCCGAGTTTCACCATCACCCCGCGCGCACCCTGCCTGCCATCGATGTTGCCGGGATCCGCGTCTGCGTCCTCGCGGGCAATGCCTTCGGTGAGAGATCGCCCGTCAGAACCTTCTCGCCGCTCTTCTACGCCGATGCGGCGATGCCTGCCGACAGCGAGCTGCCGCTACCGGATGAGCACGAAGAGCGCGCTGCCTATGTGGTCAGCGGCACCGTGCAATGCGGCAACGAGCGGGCCGGGAGCGGCCGCATGCTGGTGTTCTCACCGGGTGTCCCGGCAACTCTCCGCGCCCTCGGGGAGGCCCGCGTGGCCCTCGTTGGCGGCGCCCCCATCGACGGCGAGCGGCACATTTTCTGGAATTTCGTCTCGAGCTCCCAGGCGCGGATCGAGCAGGCGAAGCGCGACTGGCGGGAGGGCCGCTTCGCCAAAGTTCCGGGTGACGAGCAGGAGTTCATCCCGCTTCCGGATTGAGCGCGCTGCCGAGCGGCGATCGACGCACGAGCACAGCGGCGGCGCCGCTCTCAATTGCCCCGGCCCGCCCGCGCGTGCACGTAACTCACCGCGGCCAGATCCTGGACGATGTGACCGAGCGACTTGTAGAGGGTGACCTCCTGCGCCGAGCGGCGGCCCGCCACCCGGCCGAGCAACACCTCGCCGAGCTCGGCCACGATGTGGCTGTCATCGATGAGTCCGGCCTCTTTCGCCAACAGAAACTCCGCGGCGGCGGCGAGCGCCGAGCGGCGACTGTCGGCGATGTAGCGGCTCATCTTCACCAATGCGTGATCGATCTCGACCGGCCCCGGGTGGCTCGAGCCGACGGCGTTGACATGCGTTCCCGGGCGCACCCACTCGCCGAGCAGGACAGGCGTGCGTGATCCAGTAACGGTGCAGATGATGTCCGCGGCGGCGGCCTCGCGTCCGTCTGCGACTGCGCTCACGGTGACCCCAACCTCGCGCTCCATTTGTCCTGCGAACGCTGCGGCCCGCTCCATCGAGCGTCCCCACACGAGAATCCCCTCCAGCTTCCGCACGCGTACGAGGGCCCGAATGTGCGAGGCGGCCTGTGCTCCGCATCCGAAGATTGCGAGCGTGCGCGCGTCGCGCCGCGCCAGCGCATCGGTCGCGACCGCGGAGGCGGCGGCCGTACGGATCTCCGTCACCTCGCCTGCATCGGCAATGCAGGCGAGCTGGCCGCTCTCCCGGTCGAAGAGCACCACGACGCCGCGATGCGCGGAGCGGCCGGGGCGCGCCGGATCGGCAAACACCGAGAGCACTTTGGCCCCGAATCCGCGCGGCGCGGCGAGCGTGCCCGGCATCAGGCCGAAAGCCTTCGCCGGAGCGATCTCGAAGATGCTGCGTAGCGGCTGCGGCTTGCCATCCGCAGTGAACTCGGCCATGGCATCGCGGACTGCGGAGATGCAGCCCTCGTAATCGAGCAGCGCCCGCACTTCCTCGGGGCCGTAGAAAGGCACGCTCCCCCTGGGGCCGGCCTGAGTCACACCTTCTGTGTCCAGCCGTGCGTGTCGCGGGTCTCCCCGCGCTGAACGGACACCAGCCGCTCGCGCAGCTTCCTGGTGTGGGGCCCGACATCGCCGCTGCCAACGCGATGATCCTCACCGTGGTAAATGAGGGTACCGACACCGGCCAGCACCGCTGCCGTGCCGGAGAGCGTCGCCTCACCATCGCGGACCCACTCGAGCATCTCAGCGACATCGAAGACCCGCTCCTCGACCTCGTAGCCCGCCTCGCGCGCCAGAGTCAGCACCGAGTCGCGTGTCACCCCGTGGAGGAATGTCGAGTCGAGGCTGCGAGTGAGGACCCGCCGGTCGCGGATGAGGAGGAAGTTGGAGGCACCGGTTTCCTGCACGGAGCCGCCCGGGGCGAACAGCACCTGGTCGGCGTTGTATTTGCGGCGCGCCTCGAGGGTGGGACCGAGAGCCGCGGCATAGTTGCCGCCCGTCTTCACGCGGCCGGTCTGCGTGGCCGTGCGCGCATTGACGTCCTCGATGTAGATACGCAGCGGCTTCATGCCGCCGGCGAAGTAATCCCACACGGGGCTCGCCAGCACGATGAGGCTCGCCTCGCTGGCCGCAGCGCCGGCGGCGCCGATGTTGGGTGTCGTGCCGAAGAGCATCGGCCGCAGGTAGAGCGCCCCCGGCGCCTCCGGGACGGAGTCTCGGTTGCGATCGATGGTGGTGCGGATCATCTCCTCGAGTTGCCGGGCATCGGGCTCCGGCAGCACGAGCGAGCGGGCACTCTGGCGCATGCGCTCGATGTGCCGGTCCATCCGAAACACGTTGATGCTGCCATCCGCCCAGCGGTAAGCCTTGAAGCCCTCGAAGCAGGTACTGGCGTAGTGCAGTACGTGCGCGGCCGGGTGCAGCTCGATCGGTGCGCACGGCCGGGCCTCGAAGCGCCCCCATTGTCCGTTCTGGAAGCGGGCCAGGGTCATCGTGGGCGCCAGCACCGTTCCAAATGCCGGGCGCGGCTCTTGCGAAGGCTTCAGGATGCTGTTCATGCGCGCCAGTGTAAGCCGTCAGCGTCCGCGGCGCATCGCCCTCGCATGGCCAGGCGCGGGCAGGCACCGCCCCGATCCGGTGCTTGACAAATTACCGCAGCGGCTGACGCCCCGACGGGGTATGCGGCTACGATAGCCATCATGGATGCCCCCGCCAGAATCATCAGCAGCCGCTCGGGCGTTCGCGCCGAGATCACACGGAGCGGCAGCGTGCGCCGCCTCGACTGCGGCCCGACGACCCTCAGCCTCTTCCTCGGTAGCGAGCTCGAGTGTGGCCCCGCCAATCTCTTCCTGCGGCGCCGGACCCGTGAGCCTGCCTGGATCCCGCTTCTCGGCCCTTCGAGCCCGACGCGATTTGCCCCGGCGGAGGCCGGCGGCAGGCTCGCCGGAGGCGGCACGTGGCAGGACATCGAATACGAGATCGCCCTCACGCTCGCGGACGATGCCCCAGTCTGGTTCTGGCACGTGCTGCTGAGGAACACCTCGCCTGAAGTGCAGGAGCTCGACCTGACCTGTGCTCAGGATATCGCGCTCGCTCCCTACGGCGCGGTGCGCATGAATGAGTACTACGTCAGTCAGTACATCGACCACACACCGCTTTCGCATCCAGAGCGCGGCATCCTCATCGCCTCGCGTCAGAACCAGGCGGCAGATGGACGCAATCCCTGGTCTCTGATCGGCTCGCTGCGCAAAGCAGTCTCCTTCGCCACGGACGCACTCGATCTTTACGGACTCGCCCGCCGCGCGGGCAGCCCTCCTCCGGGCATGCTCGGCGATCTCCCCAGCCGGCGGCTCCAACACGAACATTCCATGGCGGTGCTGCGCGATGCGCCGATACGCCTTGCCCCAGGGGAGCGCTCGCACGCCGGCTTCTTTGGCGCCTTCGTCGCCGATCACCCGGACGCCACGAGCCAAGCGGACCTTTCCCGGGTGGCTGAGCTCCTGAAGCTCCCGGAGGCCGCTCCGGCCGCCGGCACGAGCGCCCCGGCCACCAGCCCGGAATCCCGGTCGCTGTTCTCCGCGACAACGCCTCTGCAGACGCTCGACCTCGACGGCGACGCGTTACGGCAGCTCTTCCCGCCCCCTTGGCGGCACGAGGAAGTCGACGAGCGCGGCCAACGGCTGTCATTCTTTCACGCGAGCGATGCCCACGTCGCCCTGAGGGCCAAGGAGCTGCAGGTGCTCCGGCCCCATGGCCAGTTGCTGCGGACCGGGCGACATCTGACCCCGGATGAGAGCGCGCTGACTTCGACGGTATGGATGAGCGGCGTGTTCCATTCGATGCTGGCGCAAGGACACGTCAGCATCAACCGCTTCCTGTCGGCCAACCGCAGCTATCTCGGCTTCTTTCGCGCGCAGGGCCTGCGCGTGTTCGTGAAGCTCGCCGGCGAGTGGCAGCTGCTCGGGACCCCGTCCGCCTTCGAGATGAGGCCGGAGAGCTGCCGCTGGGTCTACCGGTACGCGGAGGGCGAGATCCAGCTGCGATCGGCGGCGCAGAGCGCTCCCCACGCACTGACGCTCGACATCGAAGTCACTGCCGGACCTGACGCGGCTTTCCTTCTCTGCCACCACATCGCGCTGAATGGGGAGGACGGCAATGTAACGGCACCGCTCAGTTGGCAGCGTGACGGTGATGCCGTGGTCGTGAAGCCCTCGCCCGCGTCGGACGTCGGACGCAGATTTCCACGCGGCGACTTCGCGATCACTCTTGCTGCGGGGACCGCGGTGCAGCGCATCGGCACAGATGAGCTGTTGTTCCTGGACGGCCGCTCGCGTCAGGAGCCCTATATCTGCATCGAGACCTCGCGCGGTCGGCGCGCGAGCGTGACCATCCAGGGACATCTGCTGGCGGAGCAGAGCCAGAAGCCCTGGCGGCTCGCGCCTGAGGAGCCGCTGGTGCCGACCTTGACGCTCGAGCCGGCGGTGCCCGGGCTGCCCGGCGAGCGCGCACAGCATCTGGCCGAGATGGTGCCCTGGTACTCGCAGAATGCGCTCATCCACTATCTTTCCCCGCGCGGGCTCGAGCAGTACTCGGGCGGAGGCTGGGGCACGCGCGATGTCTGTCAGGGACCGGTCGAGATGCTGCTGGCGATGGGACGCACGGAGCCGTTACGCGACGTGGTGCTGCGCGTCATGGCCAACCAGAATCCCGACGGTGACTGGCCGCAATGGTTCATGTTCTTCGAGCGTGAGCGAAATATCCGCGCGGGCGACTCTCACGGTGACATCGTCTTCTGGCCGCTCGTTGCGCTCGCCCAGTATCTCATCGCCTCCGGTGATGCCGCCATCCTGGATGCCCAGGTGCCATTCTTCGATGCGCGCGGGCCGGATGCAGGTGAGCACGCAACTGTGTGGGCGCATGTCGAGCGCGCCTTCGCCTTGATTGACAGAAGGCGCATTCCCGGCACCGCACTCGCCGCTTACGGCCACGGTGACTGGAACGACTCGCTGCAGCCGGCCGATCCCGCACTGCGCGAGCACATGTGCAGCGCGTGGACCGTCACCCTGCACTTTCAGGCATTGACGATGCTGGCGGGCGCGCTGCGGGCAATCGGGCGAGCATCGCAGGCAGAGCCGCTCGAGCGGCAAGCCGAGGCCGTTCGCAGCGACTTCCAGCGGCTGCTGTTGCCCGATGGAGTGCTCACGGGCTACGCGGTTTTCGACGGCAAGGCGCATGTGCGCTATCTCCTGCATCCGCGCGACGAGACGACCGGGGTTCACTACAGCTCCCTTGCAATGATCCATGCGATCCTGGAGGACTTGCTGACTCCCGAGCAGACGCGGGCGCACCTCGAGATCATCGAGCGACATCTCTCAGGCCCGGACGGTGTGCGCCTCTTCGATCTGCCCATGCCTTACCATGGCGGTCCGCAGCGCATCTTCCAGCGCGCGGAGAGCGCGACCTTCTTCGGCCGCGAGATCGGGCTCATGTACATGCATGCGCATCTGCGCTACGCGCAGGCACTGGCGCATGTTGGGAAGGCGGAAGAGCTGTTGCGCGCGCTCTGTCAGGCCAGCCCCGTCGGCATCCGCGCGATCGTGCCGACGGCAACGCTGCGCCAGGCGAACTGCTACTACTCGAGCTCCGATGCGGCATTCGCCGACCGGTACCATGCCCGCGCAGAGTACTCTCGCGTTCGCGACGGCACCATTCCGCTCGATGGCGGCTGGCGAGTGTATTCCAGCGGTGCCGGCATCGCGCTCGCCCTCACCCTGAGGCGCTTTCTCGGGCTAACCGCGGAGGCGGATGCCCTTTGCATCGACCCCGTAATGCCGGGAACGCTCGATGGAATGCGTGTGATGACGTCCTTCAGAAAGCACGCGCTCGAGGTGACATATCGCATCGGCCCCGCGGGCTGCGGCGTGAGCGACGTCGTGCTCAATGGCGAGCGGCTGCCGTTCACCCGCGACAGCAATCCGCACCGCCGCGGCGCGATCCGCGTGGCCTCTCAGGCCATACTCGGGCGCCTGAAGGGGACGCGGAACGCCCTCACCATCGACCTCGGCTAGCAGCGGCGATATCATCGTCTCTCCATGCGCCGCGCTTTGTGTCTCAGCTTGACTGCATTGGCGCTCTGCGCCTGCCAATCGCATGACGAGTCCGTCCCAGCCGCAGCGCGCGTGATCCGCGCGCCCGCCGCCATTGCGACGTCCAAGACGCCTCCACCCATGGCCGTCGCCCTGGCTCCTCAGATCAACGATGCCGACTTCTTACAATTCGACAAAACTCTGTCGTCGGATGCGTTCGGCGGCCGCAAGCCCGGCACCCGGGGGGAGGCGCTGACGCTGCGCTACCTGGTCGATCAGTTCCGGCGCATGCACCTCAGCCCCGGCAATCATGGCTACTGGCTGCAAAGCGTGCCAGTGATCACGACGACCGTCCTCAACAAGAGCACGAAGCTCGAGGTCCATACAGGCGGCGGCATACAGAGCTTTGCGTACGGCAGCGATATTGTCGCACTCACGCAGGACGCGCGGTCCCTGGTCACCTTGAGGAGCTCGCCCGTAGTATTCGCGGGCTACGGGATCGATGCGCCGAAATGGCAGTGGAACGACTACAGCGGCATCAACGTGAAGGGCAAGACGGTGATCGTGCTGGTCAACGATCCTGGCTACGCCACCGGCGACCCACAGCTCTTCAACGGCAAGGCGATGACCTGGTACGGGCGCTGGGTTTACAAGTACGAGGAAGCGGCGCGCATGGGCGCGGCGGCCTGTTTCATCGTGGACACGAGCGATGATGCGACAGGCTACTCGTGGACGGTGGTGAGGAACAGCTACGGGGGCGCGTTCCAAAGCCTGCCCGCGAGCGCCGCGCCCGGCCCGCGGCTCGCGATCGCGGGCTGGCTCACGCGCGCTGCGGCGCAGCGTCTGTTCCGCTCCGCCGGCCTCGACTTCGACAGCCTGGCCGCGCAGGCCGCGCAGCGCGGCTTCACGCCCGTACCGCTCAAGGCCACAGCCTCGCTCGTCCTGCGAAGCGCCGTAGTCCACGGCCGCTCCTACAACCTGGTGGCGATGGTCAAGGGAAGCAAGCACCCGGATCAGGTGGTGATCTACAGCGCACACTGGGATCACCTCGGCACGACCGGTCAGCGCGGCCACAGACAGGTGTTTCATGGCGCCATCGACAACGGCAGCGGCCTTTCGGCGCTTCTGGAGATCGCCGACGCCTTTGCGCATCAGAAGACCCCTCCGGAGCGCAGCGTCGTCTTCCTGACGCCGACGATGGAAGAGGCGGCGATGCTCGGCTCGCAATACTACGTGGCCCACCCGGTATTCCCGCTCGAGAAGACCGTAGCGGATATCAACATCGACGCCTGGCCGATCATCGGCCGCGCACGCGACATGACGGTCATCGGCGCCGGACAATCGCAGCTCGAGGATGACCTCAAGCAGACGCTCTCTCTGCAGGGGCGGCAGTTGACGCCGGAGCCGACACCGCAGTACGGCTTCTATTTCCGCTCCGACCACTTCAACTTCGCGAGGGCGGGGGTGCCGGCGCTCATGGCAGGCCCGGGGTTCGACCTGCTAGAAGGCGGCCGCCCCGCGGGACTTGCTGCCAACGCCGACTACACCACGCACCGCTATCACACGCCCAATGACGTGTTCGATCCCAATTGGGACTTGAGCGGCACGCTGGAAGACATCCAGACGCTCTATCTTCTCGGCCGCAGCCTGGCGGACGACGAGCGGTGGCCCGAATGGTATGCCGACAGCGATTTTCGCGCCCGACGCGATGCGATGATGGCAACGGCGCGAGAGCCGGCCCCTGCCGGCAAGCCGGTGCGGGCCGGTGGCGGCCGCAGCGGCCGTGCGCCCTGAACCTGGCTGATACCTAGTCGGTGGCGCGCGAGAGCGTGATCTCGACGATCTTCTCGGACACCAGGGGCACGACCTCGCGCAGCGTCAGCCGGGGCGATGTCTCCCCGCCCCGCGCGGCGCAGACCGCCGCGAGATAGTGGGCACGGAGCGTGAGCTGCCACAGCCGCCAGCGCTCGGGCGCGTCGCCGAGGTCCGGCCGCATGTGGAGCGTCAGACCCCGCTCACCGGTCAGCTCGAAGCGAAAGGCATCGAGCGGAATCGCGAGGCCCATTCCGCGCGCCTTGATGTATGACTCCTTGAGCGTCCAGAGCTCGAAGAACCGCTGCCGCCGGGCGAGTGGCGGAAGCGCGAGCAGCGCCGCGCGCTCCTGCGGGGCGAAGTAGCGGTCGAGTCCATCGACGTCGACTTCACGAGCCACCATGCTTTCGACATCGATACCGAGGGTCCGATCCGACGTTATTCCCAACATCACGAGATCGGCTGAATGCGAGATGTTGAATTCGAGCGGGCAGGAATGCGTGGTGGCGATCGCCGGACGGCCGTGCGGTCCCATGGAGAATGTCCAGCGCTCCGGTGGTACCGCCCGGTAGCGCGACAGGACCGTCCGCACGAGGGCGCGGGTGATGAGATAGCGCCGCCGGTCTTTTGCAAACCGGAAGCGCGCCTGCGTGGCGCGCTCTTCCGCGCTGATCAGCGCATCATAACGCGGCCACAGCGCCTCATCGCCGAGGTCGCTGATGTACGTGCACCAAAGGTCGATTCTTCCGGCATCGGGAGTCAGATCAGCGGACATCCTGCACCCTTCCCTTCCACTTCCCGCCCCGTCCCGTCGCATATCGAACGGCGGAGTGGACCGTGGCGGCCGCGTAAAAGAGCGCCACCACCGGCAGAAGGAGCGCGTAGGTCGCGGGGACCCCGTAGTACCGCACCATCGGCAGATAACACGCGGTCATCAGCAGCCAGGCGAGGGCCCCGAGACCCATCATGATCGGCTCACGCGTCAGCAACAGAAGGGGCGGTGCGAGATAGACGACGAGCAGCCCGAGGATCGTCGCCAGGAGCAGGGCGTAGGAATGCCGCAGTTGATTGAAGGCCGTCCGGGAGATCATGGCGCCGATCTCGGCAAACGAGCCGTACACGCGCAGGCTGCGGGTGCCTCGGGCGAGGCCGAGCCAGATCCGTCCCCCGGCCGCCTTGACTGACTGCGCGAGCGCGCAGTCATCGATGATGCAGCCACGGATCGCGGCCAGCCCTCCGGCCCGCGCGAGCGCCTCGGGCCGTAGCAGCATGCAGCCGCCTGCAGCGCCTGCGATGGACGCCCGGGGCGAAGCAATCCACGCCGGTGGATAGAGCTTGAGAAAAAAGAAGACGAACGCCGGGATCAGGCATCGCTCCGCGAAGGTCGCCGTCGAGAGCCGCACCATGAGAGAGACGAGATCGAGATGTTCCGCCTCGGCTTTCCCGGCAAGCGATGCCACCTCTCCCGGCGCGTACTCGATGTCGGCATCGGTGAGCAGCAGGAAATCGGGCTTCCGGCCGGCCGCGGCGGCAACGCCCTGCGCCATCGCCCAGAGCTTCCCGGTCCAGCCCGGCTCGGGCGATGTGCCGCACAGCACCGTCAGGCGCGCGCCGGCACCTGCGGCGTCGCCTGCCTTCTTCGCCTCTGCCGCGGTCCCATCCGTGCTGCCGTCATCGACGACGATGACATGGATCGGCACCGCCAAAGTCTGCGCAAGCAAAGAGCCCACAGCTCTGCCGATGCCGTCGGCTTCGTTGCGCGCCGGCACGACTGCGACCACCCCCGCGCCCGCCGGGTCAGGCGGCTGCGCGGCAGCCGGGGATTGCGGCCCCAGGGCTCGCGCGACACGCCAGAAACCCCCGCGCGCCAGCAGGAGATAGATCCAGATGGCCAATGGAGCCGCCGCAGCAGCATACGCCAATGTCACTGCCGACCGACACCTGCAGCAAAACTCCGCGCGCCCCTGCGGCACGGCGCGCGAGGCCGATATAATTCACGGACCTGTTTCGCCATGCTGGCTTCCTTCTTCCAAACTGAGGCCGCGGCCCAATGCCGCGGAGCGCGGACTGATTGCCTCGAGAGACATGAGCGGACCGATGTTTGTCAAGCATAGCTCAAGGCGCTTGCGGCGTGCAGCGCTCGGGCTGATCGCATCGGCTCCGCTTTGCCTCGCGGCTCATGCCGCGACACCGCCGCCTGCTGCCACCGCGCCGGCCACTCCCCCGGGGCGCACGCCCGCCGTCATGGGGCCGATCCCGGCGCCGAAACCGAAGGTGCCGAGGCCTCAGCGGAAGATCAACTGGCTGAATCCCACCACCTGGCCGATCCTGCCGGTTCCGCTCACCGCGGTCGACCCCAACAGCGGCACCACCCTCGGCATCATTCCAACCATGCTGGTGACCAATTCCCGGGACGAGATCACGGACATCATCGCGCCCGATTTCATGCACAACCCCAACTTCGGCTGGGGCGCGCACGGCCGCATACTGGCCTTCCCCTCGCAGGACACGCAGTGGTCGATCGTCGGTGGCGGCGAGCAGCGCATCGAGAGCACGCTCGATGCGATCTTCCAGACAGGCCTGCTGCGCGACAAGCCCTTCTCGCTGACGGTTGAGGGCCTCTACGACCGCAGCGGCACGCCCCGCTTCTACGGCATCGGCAACAACTCCTTCAAGGTGAATCAGACCGTCTTCACTAACCAGCAGCTCGGCGGCACCGTCACGCTCGGCTGGAACATCACGCATGCCTGGCAGCTCGCCTACACATTCTCCGCGAAGAAGGTCAAGGTCCTCGCCGGAGACCTCAAGGGCATTCCGCCGATCACCGAAAAGTTCGCCGATCTCATCGGCATCGGCACCACTCACGAGCTGCTGAACCGCGTCGCACTGATCTACGACACGCGCGATGACATAACCGCTCCGACGCGTGGCATGCAGGTGGTCGTGTACGGCGGTATCGCCAGCCGCAACGTCGACATCAGCGATTCGCTCTTCACCGAGGCGGGCGGAGACGGGCGCTTCTACTGGTCTCCATTCCCCTCCCTCGTGGTGGCGACGCACGTGGACCTGAGGTACGAGCCCACCACGCACCACGTGCCCTTCTGGGCCCTGAGCAGCATCGGCGGCGATGAGAGTGTGACCGGCGGCTCACAGACCCTAAGGGGCTACGGCACCTCGCGCTTCTACGACCGCAACTCCTTCTCCGCCAACATCGAGTTGCGCGAGAACGTGCTCTCGCTCGATGCCTTCTCGACGCACATCGACCTGCAGGTCGCGCCGTTCTTCGATACCGGCCGGGTTTTCCGCAACAGCACGACCTGGCCGATGACTCGTCTGCACAACGTGTTCGGAGTGGGGTTTCGCGGGATCGCGCCACCCTCCGTGGTCGGCTATGTCGATATCGGCAAGGGCCACGAAGGCATCGCCGTCTTCACCGGCATAAATTATCCTTTTTAGATCGGCAAAAAGTCGCCTGGCGGCGCTTTTTGCGGCCAGCCCAATGACTCCATTCGACCTCGCGGCCCCGGGAGCGGCCCGGGGCCGCTTACGCATTTGCCTTCGGACGGCGCCCTGTAGTCAGGTATCCGTTTTCCTCGAACCAGCGCAGGGCGTCGGTGAACGCCTCCGACGGCGGCCGCCAACGATAGCCCAGCTCACGCGCGGCCTTATCGCTGGAGAAGAACATCCGCTTGCGCGCCATGCGCACGCCTTCGACCGTGACGCGGGTCGGCCGGCCGGTGAGCCTGGCATAGAGCTCCGCCAGGTAGGCCACGGGAAGGACGGCGCCATGAGGCAGGCGGATACGCGGCGGCCTTCGTCCCACGAGCAGCGCGATGAGCGTCAGGATCTCGCGCAGCGTCATATCCTGTCCGCCGAGGATGTATCGCTCCCCGATGCGGCCGCGATGGAATGCCAGCAGATGGCCGGCTGCGACGTCATCGACGTGCACGATGTTGAGTCCGGTATCGACGTACGCGGGTGTGCGGCCGCGAGCGGCATCGAGCACGATCTGGCCGGTGGGCGTCGGCTTCACATCGCCCGGGCCGATGGGCGTCGAGGGGTTGACGATCACGACCGGTATGCCCCGGCCCGCGGCATCCCGCGCCCGCTCCTCGGCAAGGAACTTCGAGCGCTTGTAGTGCCCGATCATGTCGGTGAGTCCGACAGGGGTATCTTCCGTACCCGGGCAACCGTCCGCGCGTATGCCGACCGTCGCAACGCTGCTGGTGTACACGATGCGCCGCACTCCCGCGCGCTGCGCTGCATCGAGCAGGCTACCCGTTCCCTCGACGTTCGTACGATAGAGCTCCTGCGGCCGCGGCGCCCACAGCCTGTAGTCGGCAGCCACGTGAAAGACCGCCTCGCAGCCCTCGAGTGCTCGCTCGAGGGAAGGCGTATCGGTCAGATCCCCCACGATCTGCTCGGCTGACAGGGAAGTGACGTTGCGCCGATCCGAGCCTCCGCGCACCAGCACACGGACCTGCCAACCCTCTGCGAGAAGCGCCCTGGCGACGGCGGCGCCGACGAATCCGGTCGCACCGGTCACCAACGCTTTGCTCGGCTCATCCTGAGCCTCGCCCCTTCGGGGCCGCGGCTCCGCCGCGTGAAAAATCGCTCCCGGCGATTTTTTCATGACACTTCAGCCTCCGGACCGCCGACGAGCACGCGTCGAGCGGGCGAATCGGCAGCCGCTACGGCGGCGAGCACGCGGGTTGCGATCCGGTACCGCGCCGACAGACGGATCAGCGCACCGACGTCCGCAGGCGTACGCAAGAGTCCGCCAATCAGTCGTCCGACTCGCAGCCGCCCGCCCGCGCTCGCCGCGATCACCGCCGCGGGCAACTCATCCGACGCCGTATCGATGATGACCCGCAGCGCGAGGAACTGCAGTCCGGCCTGCGCTGCCACCTGCGCAATGGCGGCGCTTTCCATGTCCACAGCAACAGCACCCGTGCGCCGCCAGATGTCAGCCTTCACAGCAGGATGTGCGATCGGCTGCGCACTCGTGAGGAGTCTTCCACCGCAGACGAGGCAGGAGCCGGGCATGGCGGCGCGCAGCCGCTGCCGCCACTCCCTGGAGGTTGGATGTAGCTCCGACACGGCGCCGTCGGCCGCCGCGATCTCCTCGGGCAGGAGCACAGTGCCGCAGATCAGGGCCGGATCGAGACCGCCCGCCATCCCGAAGCTGACGAGCGCGCCGGCCCCCGCAAGAACGAGCCGGCGCGCGGCGGCAGCCGCGGCGGGCCGCCCCATGCCGCTCACCGCCAGGAGGGCCCCCTCATCGAGCCGTCGCAGGTCGGCTCCACGCGCAGCCGACGGCCCGAGAGCGCGCGCCTCGGCCGGGAGCGCCGAGACGATGCCGGTGGGCCTCAAGGGGGATGAGACTCCGTCCGGCGGCGGTAGGCGGCCAGCGCCCAGAGTGGGAAGAAGGCGCAGTAGCCGTGGTACTTGAGATAGAACACCCGCGGGAACCCCGGAGCGGTGAAACTCGGATGCGACCAGAGTCCATCAGCCTCCTGCATGCGCAGCAGAAAGTCGACTCCACGCCTCACGGCTGGGGAGCCACTCTCGCCCGCGGCGATCAGGGCGAGCACGGCCCAGGCAGTCTGATAGGGCGTGCTGCCGAAGGCGTGATCCGGATGCCGGCTCGGATCGTAGCTGTCGTTGCTCTCGCCCCATCCACCATCTGCGTTCTGACGCGCGAGGAACCACGCTACGCCGCGACGCACGGCAGCATCGTCAGGAGGAATGCCGGCCAGCTCCAGAGCCATGAGCACCGACCAGGTGCCATAGATGTAGTTGGTGCCCCAGCGGCCGAACCAGGAGCCGTCGGCCTCCTGCTCCTGCCGCAGATAGGCGATCGCGCGCTTCAAAGCAGCAGCGTCCTGCGGACGACGCGCGAGCGACAAAGCCGCCACGACACGCGCCGTCACGTCGCTCGTCGGCGGATCGAGCAGCGCGCCGTGATCCGCAAAAGGAATGTAGTTGAGGTTGTAATGCGTATTGTCGGCATCGAACGAGGCGAACCCGCCGTTCTCGCTCTGCATGCCGACCAGCCAATCGAGTGCGCGGTCGATCGAGGCGGTGTACCGCTCGGGCAGATGCGCCTGATGCATGGCCCACGCCACCACCGCCGTGTCATCGAGGTCCGGATAGTGCGGGTTACCGAACTGGAAGGCCCAGCCGCCGCTCGGGACCCCCGGGCGGGTGGCACGCCAGTCGCCAACTTCATCCAGCACCTGCCTCGGCAGCAGCCAGTCGAGGGCACGCACGGAGGCGCGGATCGCATGGCCGTCACCGGCTTCCTGCATCGCAAGCGCCGCGAGGGCCGTATCCCACACCGGGGAGACGCAGGGCTGGCAGTAGGCGCGCTCGGCGCGCACGACCAGGAGTTTGTCGATGGCGCCTCTGGCGGTGACCCGTCGGGGATCATCGGCCGGATAGCCGAGCAGCACCATCATCTCGAGCGCATTCACCATCGCCGGAAAGATCGCGCCGAGGCCATCCTCGCCGTTCAGGCGCTCCAGCACCCAGGCTTCGGCGCGGCGCATCGCGGCGCGGCGCATCACCCCGGGGATGAGCGGATCGATGCGCCGGGCGAGCCGGTCCAGGGCGAAGAAGAGGCGGGCGAGGACTCTTCCCTGCCGCGGCAGTTGGAAGTAATGGCGCTCCACTTCAGGCGGCGTCGTGAAGAGCTCGCGCACGTGCACTTTGCGCGGATTGCGCGCGACGGGCTTGACGGTGCACAGCACGAAGAGCGGCACCATCACCGTGCGCGACCAGTACGAGACTTTGTCGATGTGGAACGGGAACCACCGTGGCATCAACATGATCTCGACGGGGATGTAGGGTACCGCCCGCCAGGGAATCTCGCCGAAGAGCGCGAGCGCTATCCGGGTGAAGACGTTGACGTGCGCCGCACCGCCGCGCGCGAGTATCGCCTCGCGGGCGCGCTGCATGTGGGGCGCGTCCGGATCGTCTCCGGCCAGCTTCAATGCGTAATAGACCTTGACCGTGCAGCTGAGATCGAGCTCGCCGCCGGGATAGAGCGGCCAACCGCCCTCGGCACCCTGGCGCTCACGCAAATAGACGGTGAGCTTGCGCTCGAGGCCCGGGTCGATCTCATCCAGATAGTGCATCATCAGGATGTATTCGGCCGGGATGGTGCAGTCGGCTTCGAGCTCGAAGAGCCAATGCCCGTCGGGCTTCTGCAGAGCCATCAGCGCTTCGCGCGCGGCTGCAATAGCCTGACTCAGGCGCTCCAGCGAGCGCACCGGCCGAACCCGGCTGACATCCGCCGCAGCGACCTGAGAGTTGAGGAGCTCCCGCGAGGCGGCCCCCACCTGCAGCCCGGGCGTCATGGGAGCGAGCCTCCTAGCCGCGTTGGAGCCGGGAGCTCATCCTCCCCTGCGATCGGGGCATGCATCATCAGCGGCTTCATCGGCACCGGCCCGGCAGCCAGCGGCAAGCCCCGCGCAGCACGCTGGAAGAGCTGCTGGAGCATGCGGTCGTTGCGCACCGCGAGACTGGTGAGGCTTCGGGTCATCATTACCGCCGATCGTGATACCTTCACTTGCGCGCCAGTCGTGAAGCCTGGAGTCGTCTGGATTTTCCGCAGCGTCAGGGCAGCCAGGCCGAGCGCCCACAGGCAGAAGAGCCGGATGCCCGTCTCCTCGCCCGGAATGAGGAGCGTGAAGGCGACTGCGTTGCGCAGGTGCCGGTGCGCGACCCCGATGAGCTCGAGTATTCCGGCGTGAAAGCGCGCGTCGCTGCGCTCCGGGGAGAGTTGCGCGAGGTCCACGCCATACCGGCTGAACACCTCCTGCGGCAGCCAGCAGGCGCCACGGCTGCGGTCTTCCCAGACATCCTTCAGGATGTTGGTCATCTGCAGCCCCTGGCCGAAGGAAGGCGCGAGCTCGTAGAGCGCCGCGTGATGGCGCATGATCATCGGCGAATAAGCGCAAAAGAGCTCGGTCAGCGTCTCGCCCACGATACCTGCCACGTAATAGCAGTAGGCATCCATGTCGGTCGAGCGCGCAAGGCCCCGCACGCTCGCGGTGCGCTGGAACTGGTGCATGCCGCGGCTCATCACCTCGATGCAGCGGCGGATCGCGGCTCGCTGGCGCTCATCGAACCGGCTGACCACCCGGATGACCCGCTCCATGTTGGCGACCAGATCGCGTTCCGCGGGTAGCGTGCGATCGGAGAGCCGCGGCACGACATCGCGCGCGAGCCGCCCCGCATCCTCCGTCCCTTTGACTACGGCGGTGAAGCGCTCGAGGAAGATGTAGGTGTCGGCAGCGGAAAGGGCCGGCTCGTCCTCGATGGTGTCGGCGATGCGGCAGAGAAGGTATGCGCTCGTCACCGCGGTGCTGAGCCCGGCGGGAAGCTGCGGGATCGTCAGCGCAAACGTACGCGAGACGTGCGCCAGGATCTCGTCCTGGTAAGCCTCATCGGACATGCCGGAATCGGGTTCCACCACCTCGGGCCTCCGCTCAATTGCGCCTGGCCAACAGCCAGTCGGTCACGCCACGAAGCGCGTCCGCGCGGCTGCCGAAGGGCGCCAGGGACTCCATGGCCTCGCCGTGCAGGCGCCGTACCTGCTCCTGAGACGGGCCGACGCCGAGGATGGCGGGGTACGTAGGTTTGCCTCGCTCGCGGTCGGCGCCAGCCGCCTTGCCGAGAGTTGCCGTGTCGGAGAGCACATCGAGCAGATCGTCCTGGATCTGAAATGCGAGCCCGATGGGGGCCGCGAAGCCGGCGAGCGCCTGCTCGAGCCCCGGCTCGAGCGCAGGCACGCAGGCCGCGCCCATCATGACACTCGCCCGGATCAGCGCTCCGGTCTTCATGGAGTGCATCTCTTCAACCTGGCCGATGCCGAGCTTGCGCCCCTCGGCCTCGAGGTCGATCGCCTGGCCGCCGGCCATGCCGAGGCTGCCGATGGCGCGCGCGAGCAGCGCCACCAGGCGCACGCGAATGACCGGATCGGGCGGGAGCGCCGGATCATGGGCGAGCAGCTCGAAGGCAAGGGATTGAAGCGCATCGCCCACGAGCAAGGCCGTCGCTTCATCGTAAGCCTTGTGGCATGTCGGCCGCCCGCGGCGCAGGTCATCGTCATCCATCGAAGGCAGATCGTCGTGGACGAGCGAGTAGACGTGCACCAGCTCGAGCGCGCAGGCGGCAGCCTCCACCTGTTCCTCGGCAAGCCCCAGCGCGCGCGCCGTTGCCAGCAGCAGGATGGGCCGCACTCGCTTGCCGCCGCCAAGTACGCTGTAGCGCATCGCCGCGTGCAACCGCTCCGGCGTCTGATCGGTGCGCGGCAGCCGCGCCGCCAGCGCCCCTTCCATCCTCTCACGCCAGGCCTCGAGCTGAGTGGCGAACGAGTCAGGCACGGCTGGCACGCCGGCTTTCCTCCTTGCGGCTCGCACGCTTGATGTCGCCGAGCGGGATCGTCGCCACCGGTGGCGGCGGCTGATCGTCATAGAGGAACGGCAGCTCCGGCGCCATCGGGCCGGTGATGCGCGGTCCACGCAGCGCCACCTTCAGAGCCTTGATCGGATGGGCGAAAGTGTCGTCGACGGCGGTGCCTTCGAAGCCGCAATGCGCCATGCAGTTGTCGCACTTGCGGTTGCGGCCGACGCCGTAGCGCTCCCAATCGGTTTCCTCCATGAGGGAGCGGTAGGAGGTGGCATAGCCCTCATCGGTGAGCAGATAACACGGCCGCTGCCAACCGAAGACGTTGTAGGTCGGATTGCTCCACGGCGTGCACTGGTAGGTCTGGTTACCCGCCAGGAAATCGAGGAACAGCGAGGACTGATTGAACGGCCAGCGCGCACCACGCTCGCGGCCGCGCCGGAAGATCTCGCGGAAGAGCTGTTTGCTCGCGCTGCGGCCGAGGAAGACATCCTGTCGCGGTGCGTGTTGATAGCTGTATCCGGGAGAGACCGTGATCCCCTCGACGCCGAGTGACTGGGCCATGTCGAAGAAGTCGGCGACCTCCTCCGGCTTCTCGTTCTGGAACAGGGTGCAGTTGACGGTGCAGCGGAAACCCTTGGAGCGCGCCAGCTTGATCGCCGCGACCGCTTTGTCGAAGACGCCCTCCTGACAGACCGACTCGTCGTGCCGCTCGCGGTTGCCGTCGAGATGCACGGAGAAAGTGAGATAGGGCGAGGGCCGGTACTCGTCGATGTGCCTCGCGAGCAGGATCGCATTGGTGCAGAGATAGACGAAGCGCTTGCGCGCGACGATTCCGGCCACGATCTGCGGCATCTCCTTGTGGATGAGCGGCTCACCCCCGGGAATCGAGACCATCGGCGCCCCGCATTCATCGACGGCGCGCAGCGCAGCCTCCACCGAGACCCGCTTCTGCAGGATCTCTTTCGGATAGTCGATCTTGCCGCAGCCGGCGCAGGCGAGGTTGCACTGGAACAGCGGCTCGAGCATGAGCACCAGCGGATAGCGCTTCTGTCCGCTCAGCTTCTTGCCGAGGATGTAGCGCGCCACGCGGTACTTTTGAATCAGTGGAATACCCAAAATCCAGCTCCTGTTGTTTGTCCCGGCTGCGTTGCGGCCGGATTCGGTCCTAAGCGGGCGAGCTCAGCTCAAGGTCTCCGCAGAGCCTGCGCCGTGCAACTGTAACGCATACAGCGCCGCCCGGTGATCCCGCCAAATCCGTTCCCATTCCATCGTGAACCAGGGCGTGAAGCGCTGCGCGCCCGGGCCCCGCATCTGCGCCGTGAGCTCCTCGGGGCCCACCCAACGCCAGTCCGAGATCTCCTCGCGGTCGATGAGCACCCGGCCGCTGCTGCGTCCGACGAAGACCGAGCACAGCTCATGCTCGGCTCCGATCTCATCGAACTGCGCCTGGTACTGAAACTTGAACAGGAAGTGCAGCGGGCACTCGAGTCCAAGCTCCTCGCGCAGCCGCCGGTGTGTGGCTGCTTCCATGGTCTCGGTACGCCGCGGGTGACTGCAGCAACTGTTCGACCAGTAGTGCGGCCACAGGCGCTTCGCCGCCGAGCGGCGCTGCAGCAGCAGCTCGCCCTGCTCGTTGAAAATGAGCAACGAGAACGCACGATGCAGCACGCCGCGCCCTTCATGGCAGCGCGCCTTGCTCATGTAGCCCACCTCCCGGTCCGCCTCGTCTACCAGGATGAGCGACTCGGTCTCGGCCGAAGTGTCGTGGCCGGCCCACAGGCCAGGCTGTGCACCGCCTGGCCGGCTCATGCGAGCACCCCTGGCCGGTGAGCAAACGTGTACCATGTGCATGATTCAAGGACTTGAAACCATCCGACTTCGTCGCGCATTGCTATCCGCGGATCAGGCATTCCTCCGCCCATGATAACCGGCTCCAGGGTCGCTGTAA
>Ga0134126_10000216_pt1 | contig 75231 bp, 102 predicted proteins | sample KB31752_FD_96881 | JGI IMG/M metagenome (GOLD analysis project Ga0134126, IMG submission 96881) | Terrestrial soil microbial communities with excess Nitrogen fertilizer from Kellogg Biological Station, Michigan, USA - KB3-175-2 | ecosystem: Environmental > Terrestrial > Soil > Unclassified ...
CGCGCTCGAATAGCAATTCGCTGCCACCCCAAAGCCACGCCTGAGCCTCCTCGCAGCTTTTCACGGTAAATGGCACCTGGAGTGTATAGATCCTGGCGGTAGATGGGCAATGGCAGATCAGGAATCTCATCTGCAATAGCTGCACCAGCACCTCCTTGGTGCACTCGATGTCATTATCCCGTCGATCAAGCGTATTGGAATGCTCCATTAGCCTGAGCATTCCATAGCGCTCCATGCGGATGCGACGAACTTCCTCGTTTCGCTCATCTTGCAAGATCTGCTTTATCGTCTGTGTCTCCGGTCGCATCACTATCTGCTCATCGACGCAGACGCCGTGAATAAAGTACTCAGTAAAGTCGCCCCACTTAAGCGCTGGCCCGTCCTCGCAGTGGAGTCGCTTGCTCGCTCTAAGCAAAGAAATGTCCTCTGTTTTGATGATCTCCGGCGGCTCGCAGATAAATAGATACTTCCTCGCGTCTCCTATGGACACCGTATAGGCGATCCCGCCCTGCAGGTTCTTGGTGAACAATCGATGACCCATCTTTGGTGCGCCTTTTCCTAGTGGCTTCGCGCCGGTCGCCCTGGTCCATGTGTCCTGGACCTCAGTGGTCTCGATGCACTTATTCGTCTGGCGCAGTCCCTCGTACGCGGCGGCCAGGTCCAGCGTGATGAGCACACTCGAGTATCCTGACACATTGATCATGGGTCCGTATTGGGCCTGCGGATCATTCGCCCACTGGTTTCCCACCGCGTGAGCGACCACCGGTGACGAGACCCAGTGACAGTACTTGTATCCAGAGAGAGAGAATCTCTATTTCTCGCTTTCGCTCCTTAGATAAGGGCTGGCAGAAGGCCTCGATGTTAGCCGCTCCACCTAGATGGTCGTACATTCATGCGCTCCTTTGTCTTCTCTGAAACCCTTGAATCGCGGGTGCCGAAGCCCGCCCGCGCTATCGCGCCGCTGATAAGTGACCTCAATGACTGTGCCGAGATACTTCTCCTCGTTCTCGCTGATCAGGTCCCTCGTCGCATCGTCCATGCCCGAGCAGTTGCAGATGTGCTCATAGTACTCAGTGTCACCCTCCAATTTAATGATACCGAGCTCAAGCGCGCCGAGGGTGCCCAGATACTTTCCCTTCCCCTCCTTGTAGCCAATTATAATAAGGTCAGCCGTGAGCACCGGCTTCCACTTGCACCAGTTCAATAGGTTACCATCCTTGAAGACATGACCCTCATAATCAGGCGGCGTCACTACGCTCCAGGCCTGGATAAACGGCTCTACTGAGTCACAGTCGACTCTCTCGAAGTCGACGAACGGCACATGAAGCACCTTGCAATAGTCCCGCAGCGATTCCAGGCTGAGATTAGCACTCTGTGACGGGATCGCGAAGCACTCCATTCTCAGTGAGTTATACTCGCGGTTCGCCAGATGGCTCTTGACCTGCGAGGCCTCCTCACCGGGCGCGAACAGCTCGCAGAACAGGGCACCGTTGAACTCTCGACGCCTTATGTTATAGAGCACGTCACCCGGCTGCCCGCCCAGCTGAATCTCATGGGCGCCGTCCGGGTGCCTGGTGAGACACGTTGGCATGTGATCTTGGCTACCGTGGCCGATCACGGTGATCATTATACCGTCTCGCTTGAGGTGAGCGTACTTGCGCACGTCGCCGGGCTTGTACGTCGTGATTTTCGGTCGCTCATAGTGCATCATGATTCATACACCTCACTCTTCTTCGGCTGAGTTGTCTCGCCCATGATGTGCTCGATGTCAATTACGTCACCTGAGTCAAGTGTGTCCCAGTTCTCCTCGACGTATCGGTGGGCCCGGAACATGGTCCTTGAGCTCTCACCCCAGCCGCACGGGTCACACTGCTGCTTTTGCTCGTCTCCGCCGAGCCGCGAGAAGATGATATAGTCCAGCGGACGATTTGGATCATAGCCAGCTCGCCAGATCGTCCTGCGCTCCCACTCGGTCGTTGGTCGAAGGCGAGTCGCCAGAACCGGGATGTACGTCATTCGGTCGCGCACCTCGAAGATCTTAGTATTAAGCATCTCATCTCTCCATAGGACATAGGATAGGTCACATTATCATTATACCATAATCTGCTCGACTTGTACACCCGCCTTTCTGAGGAGCTCAATACCGGCCGTCAATCTGTACTCTCGCAGATATATCAGTCGTCGGATACCGCCGTTGATAATCGCGCTGGCGCAGCTCTCGCACGGCGAATCAGTGACGAACATGTGATACGGCGTGAATCGCATCTTGATCAGGGCATTGATCTCTGAGTGAATGCAGCCGCATGATCCAGGTACATCGCTGTGCAGGCACTCATTTGGCCCACCCTTGTAGGTGCCGTTATACCCCACCGCGAGCTGTCCATACGCCTCGTCAGTGATCACCGAGCCCACCTGGAGGCGCTGACAGGTGCTCATCTGAGCGAATTCTTGAGCTACTCTCATCATTAGCTGATCCTTAGTCGGTCTCATGATTATCTCCCCAATATTCTCTTGAGAATCTCCCTCAGGTCCTGCACCTGAAGGGCGCTTGTCCTCTTGTTAGTCACCCGGGCTCGGATCTCTTCATCGACTGTTCCAAGCACCGTCAGGTCGGTGATACGCACGTTTCTCCTGGTTCCCTTTCTATGGCACCTGTCCTCGCTCTGGCTCCTCTTAGGGTGAGACCAGTCCTGGCTGTAGTAGATCTCATGGGTGCAGTCTGTGTCATGCGGCTTATCACTCGTGTAGTCATATCCGAGCAGGTTAATACCTGTGCCGCCGGCGCCCGGGTTACCGACGAGGACCTTGCACCTCGTGTCGCAGTTAAACCTGCGCACGTTCTCCTCTCTATCGGCCTCGCGAGTGCCGCCGCGGAACTCAACTGCGTCTATGTTCTCTCTTCGCAGTCTCTCCATGATAGAGCTGATGTCCTGCTTGAAGTGAGCCCAGACGATGGTCTTCTCTGTCGGCTCCTTGTCCTTGAGGATCTCGACCAGGGCCTCTATTTTTGGGTTAGGCTCGAACTTGTCAATCTGCCTGGCCGAGAGCACCTCGCCTGTCTCGTTATCAATGATCGGATCAAATGAGATGAACCCGCTGGTGATCTGCGCCAATCGCAGGAGCTTCACCAGGATGTTATCGGCGTTGAGTTGCTTGGTCTCATCCGCCAGGTCTCGCTCGATCTCGGCGGTCAGGTCGTCTCGCACCTGGTTATATATCTCCGCCTGGCGCTCGGTCATCTCGACCTCATATATGTCATAGACCTTCTCGGGCAGGTCCGGCAGCGCTTCTGATTTTTTCACGATGAACGAGCATCTGGCGAGCCGCTCTTTCATGAAGGGAAGATTCTGCACGCCGGATAACCTCTTGGTTCCACGCGCTGGGTCACGGGCCTCGTAGACACCATAGAATTTGCAGAAGGCCTCCCGAGAAGTGAATCCAGAACCTCCCTCTCGCATGAACTCAAATAATGAGAAGAGATCGAATACTGAGTTGCAGACCGGGGTCCCAGTGAGCACCATTCTCGCGTTGGCGATGTCTCTTAATTCTATGGCGCTCTTCGACCTCTTGGTCTGCGACCCCTTAATGTAATGCGCCTCATCTAGGACAGCCAAATCCCACTCAAGCTTAGAGATCAGCTCCCACGTCTTGCCCGAGAGGCACTCATAGGAGCAGACGACGATCGTGTACTGGAGCTCGTCGCGACCGTTCTTCACCATCGCCTCGAAGAACTGCTTCATCCGCTTGAACTCGCCGCCGCGGAGCACGGTCACCTTTCCCGCCACGTTCGAGAATCGCTCGAACTCCGTGGCCCAGTTTTGCCTGACGTTCTTCGGGGCCACGATTATGCAGCGATACATTCGCCCGTGCTTTGCTGAGATCACCGGAGCCTCGAGATCCACTCGCTTAACGACGATCGGGGTCTTGCCGGTGCCCTGCTCCATGAAGAGCCCGTAGCCGTCTGTGTGCAAGCAGTTGGCCAGGCCGATATCCTGATGGAGCATCAGGTCGAGCCCGCTGTGAGAGGTGTACTGCCTCACTATGGGCTGCGTTGGAGCCGCGAGCATCGTGATCATGGGCTTGAGCGCCAGGTACTCGCGATACTCGGCCGTTCGATGCATCGCGATCTGCTGATGCCTCACAGTTGTGATCAGATACCTGATGACGATCTCGGCATCCGGGCTCATCTTCACCTGGCTCTCGGGCCAGAGCTCAGTGATCAGCTGAGCCGAGATGTCAGTGCTGGGCACATTCCACTGAGTGCCGCTCTTAAGCCCGACCTCCTGTCGCTGCGGGAACCTCGACATAAATCCGTAAGTCGCCTCGTGACTCGGCCAGGTATTCGGCTCGCTCGTCGTTATCCTGAGTGACAGCTGCGAGGCGTCCTTGGCTGTGTCAATCACGAGCTGATCCCAGGTAGACAAGCGCAATGGCTTCATGAGCTCGTCTTTGGTGATTGGCGTGTTTACTACTGCCATGACTCAGATCCTTTCAATAGGGACTACATAGGACAATAGCTGCAGCGGAAAAGGTCCTCCGCTGCAGCCCAACGCATCTTATCAAGTTATAAGCGCTCTGTAAACCTCAGTCGTCGCTCAATTATTGAGCGGGTTCCCCTTGTCTCGCAGGGCCAGCTTGATCAGCTCCGGCGGCATCGAGAGCATCAATTTGAGAAGCTCGTCTGCTTTCGCAGAGAGCTTCTGCACCTTCTTCTCGCCGCCCATATTTCGCTCAAGAGCATAGAGCTCCTCTAACCTGGCGTAGCACTGATCGAGGATCTCATCGCCGCGCACCTTGTGCTGCATGAAGATCTCGAAGTAGCGACACTGGGCAGTCACACCGGTCTGAAGCTCGGTCTCCCTTTTACGAAAAGCTCGCATGTCATTCGCCAGAAGCCTCCTCAGAGAGTTGACCTCGTTCTGGTACCCGGCGATGATGAACCGCAGCGTAGAGGCTCGCTCATTGGTCAGCGAGGCCAGTTTTCTGCCCACCTGCGAGTGCTTGTGTGGCTTGATGTCATTCACGCGGCAGATCAGCTTGAGCATCTTTTTGATGCCCGAGGCCGAGAGGCACTCGATGAGCTCCTTTTGCTTCTCGACGATCTGCAGCTGCAGATGAATCGTCAACTTTGCTGAGTCCGTCACCCGCTCTCTGAGGTGATGCAGCTCTGCGATCATAGGATTAACCACCTTTCGATGCTCTTGATAGACGCGTTTCACATCTCTTTGCTTGTCCGAGATGACGCATCTGATTCGGTTCTTGACGTGCTTGATCTCCTTGCGAATTTCCTCTATCGTCATGATAGGCTCCTTTGGGTGATGGGAATAGGACATAGGATCGGAAATGCGAAGCAAGAACTCAGCTACGTTAGCTGAGTCCTTGCTCTGCGCATTCCGGGGCTTTTAATCACTCGCCCAGGTGATTTCGACTCAGCTCTTTGCTTCCTCCTTCGCGGCCTCGGGAACCGGCTGCCCGGCGAGGGCGGCCTTGAACATCTCGACGAACTCTTCCGTCTTGACGCCGTCCTTCTCCAGCTCGGCGCGCAGCTCGGCGAAGCGATCCATCATGCTGCGCAGCTTCTTGACCTTGCCCTTGGCATTGCCGCCGCCCTTCTCGCAGTCAGCGGCCTCCTCGTCCAGCTTGGCGGCCTTCTGGCGCATCTCTTCGGCGCGGCGACGAAGCAACGGGGCCTCGTTCTCGAAGTGCGAGCGCTTGAGCTGCTTGTGAACCTTCGGATCGAAGTCGGCCGGCCACTCCTTCAATTTCTGGGTCGGCTTGCCCTCGGGGTTGGGCGCGAGCAGCGGATGCATGATTTTCTCGGGCTTCTCCTTCTTGGCCTTGGGCGCCGGGTCGCCAGGCTTCGTAGACTGCTTGTCGGATTTCTTGGCCTTCGGTTCTTTTTCAGCAACTGCTTCAGACATTTTTCTTCTCCTCTTCCTAAGGTGACAAAAGACAGGGAACACAGAATTGTGTAACCAGAAAGCGTATTATACCATATAATATGGCCGATGTAAATAGTGGACCCATAAAAAGTGGTTTATATGAGGAAAATTCTGCAAATCATAATGATCACAGGTCCACCGTGCTGCTGTGATCACTCTGATTATTGCTGGTTGCTGGGGCGCCCGACAGACCTGACTTCAGCAAGATGAGGAGCATTGCACTCGCAGGCGATTGCAATGCGGCAATACTCGCTCAGTGATTGCTTGCTCTTCTTGGCCGCTTTCTTGAGAGCCTTCATGAGCTCCTTGGACATCGCGATCTGCAGTCTTCCGTTTGCTGGCTGTTTCATAGCTTGTTCTCAACTGCCTTGATATGTCTCGGGCTGTCCTCAAGAATGACTCGCCAGTGCCGAGACTCGACTGGCTTGAGTCGAAGATCCTTTACTATGAATGCATATCGCTTAGGCGCTATGCACTCAAGTAAAGTGGGATTCGTCACGAAGACCTTCATCGACTCCGCGAAGTCCTCGATGGTCTGTGACGCGGCATACGACCCGACTGGAGGCTCATCCATGGCGCCCATGATCAGTGAGTGCCATCGTCGTCGCACGTCGCCCCAGCCCAGGAGATGATTCACGTGATGCCCGAGTTCGTGAGCCGTTACGCCGAGCACAGTGAGATCCGCGGTGTATCCTGGCCAGGTCCAGCTATAGAGAGATGTACTCGGTGCTTTGCACCTAAGTGCATCTACTATAAGTTGTCCGAACTTATACACACCATAGTGATTAGGTTTGAGCTTCGGTCGAAAGTCCATGAGCGGCACCTGAAGCTCATTGACTCGGCAGAAGTTCTCGACTGCTGCTCGAGCCGCGACTGAGTCATGCGGAAGGATCATCTGGTCTCCTTCGCATCCCTGACGTAGCGATCGAACAAGAGCTGCTCGAGCTCATCCAGGCTCAGGCTCATGTGGGTCTCATTCTCTGTGACCGTATGCCATCGCCCATTGCTGAACCCAATCCAGTAGGAGTTGTCCAGATAAGCTAGTCCCGGACCCTCTACGCCATCTCCCAGCGTATCACACTTGCCGAGGTCTGCTAATAATACTCGGGTCCTCCGGAATTCCTCGATGGTCATCGATGGCATTTTACAGGTGAGCACTGCTGCCCTGATCTGATCTGTGCTCGTCTCGCCGTCGAGTTCTCGCTCTGCGACTTTATCGACTACCTCGAGGACGAACTCAAGAGCTTTCGTGAAACCCTCCCAGTAATAGTACTGACCTGATGTCATCGCGGGCCAGCTAACCTTCGCGAACAGCAACCTCGCCTTCTCTTGCCACTTGAGCTTCACTGACTCTGGTATCTTGCTCATGACTGATCCTCTTTCTGATGTCATCTGTATAGCGACATCGACAGTGCTCTTGACACCGCCCGCAGATGCGACAAGTATCTGACGTATCGCACTCCATTTCACCCATTCCGTACAGTTGGTAGCATTTCATGGGTATTTATCACTTTCTGGGATTTCTAGCTCGATCAGCACCTCGGGCTCGGCGTCCTCTAGTAAGTGGAGCCTCACCTCGCGGTACAGCGTCTTATCTATCTCTGGCTCGCAGTCATCAGTCCATTCTGAGACGTATCGCGTGACCTGACCATTGCACACCGTCGCGGCGTGCTTGAGCTTGAGACCGTAGCACTCCATTGCCTCATTAACCCACTCTTGGCCAGCAAGGTCCTCACCGTTTCTGTAATTGTCCTCCATCCATTTGGTGAACTCCTCACCATTCCAAATTATCACCACCAACCTGTGTCTCATCACGCACCCTTTCTCATCTTGAGCTTGATTGACCTGCGCTCCACCCTGATCTCCGGGCCAACGGCCCGGCACAGCTTCACCAGAGTGTAGAATTGCGGAAGTCTTGTCTTGTGACTCCGCAGGTTATACAAGGTCCCGGCGCCGAGCCGGGCCTCCTTGGACAGCGCATTTATGTTGTCGTACTGCTCTTCAGCCAGGACGAACGCGAGATCAGTCGTCGTGCGCATCTCTGAAAGGTATTGACGGTCTACGTGTATCTTGCTCATTCATAATCTCCTAGTGATCCGTAGGGGTCCTCGAAGTAGAAGTGCTCGTGGTACAGCTTGTCGATTAGGCCCAGGTCCATGCCGACCCGGCGCTCGAAGCAGTCGACGAGCCACCGCTCGCGCTGCTCGTAGTAGTCCTGCCACGGCTGGGCGTCTCGCTTGGGCTGATACGGCCAGAGCAAGTCGACGTTGTGCGGCGTGATCTCACGACCGTCGACTGTGAGGACGCAGCTGAGGCCACCGTGTCTCAGCGAGTACGTGTGGCCGCAACGGGTCACAGTGTACTCGACCCAGCCGTACGGGTCCTCCCGCGGGCCCTCCGTGCCGCTGCGGCGGCGTATGGTGGTGCCGTTACATAGCTTCGTTGAGATCATCTCGACTCTCCTTTCTCATCGGCTCATATGGCAGCTCGCCGCGACGAATCCTAAGATTCGTGGGCGCGCTGATGCCAATGCGGACTCGGGGCTTGTCATTGCCACGGACCTCGACGATGAGAATCGTGATCTCATTTCCTGGGTCACCGATCACGATGCTCTGACCCAGTTCCCTCGATAAGACAAGCATTCTTTGCTCCTTCCTTGATTACTAATTGTTAGAAAACGTCTGAGTCAGCATGTCGCGCAGGTCCTTGCAGTCAGGAACCTCCATGACCTTGCCGTTGGCTATAACATAGCCTGTGTTCTCGTGATGAGCCACGAAGACAACTCGCCCGTTAAGATTCTTGAGCGAGCGGATCTCGTGCCATTGAAGGGTCTTGAGCAGCTCATTCACCTCACCAGACAAGTTAAGCTCGCATGGCTTAACCTGCATTCTGAACGGCATCCCGTGCTCATCAACGAGAGTAATAATCTCGTTCATATGAGCACTAGGACCGGGATCAGGTTCTGAGCCGAGTGAATGGCGAGCACAGCATCTGCATCGAACATGATGCCGCCGGTCTCAAAGTAGATCGCCCCCTCGCTGGCCTTCAGTGAAAGGCGCTCGCAGAACATCCGCGCCCCGTTTGACTTTCGGATCTCGACGACTCGCCCGATGATGGGAGAAAGGTCTCGATCCTCGTAGTGCTTCAAGCGTACCATGACATGCTCCTTATAAAAGACATCCCGAGTTTCAGGGCATCGGGAACGCCCGCTCTTGGACACCGAGCGCCTAAGCTCTCGGTGTCCTCGAGTGGAGATTCCGTTACCGGGATCTGGTCACTTCAGCTACACACCCTACACACCCTCGACTCCCAAGCCAAGCAGCTTGGTCTCGAGTCGAGAGACCTCGTCGCGAGCCTTGCACAGCCGACGATAGGTCGCGACCGCGGGCAGACCACCGAGATCCATGATCTCGACCTCGCGAGCCGATTCACGAGCCTTCTTTTCATCGCTCTCGGCCCGTCGGGTCATCGCGGCGGCTCGCCGCTCGGCCTTCTGCTCGGGCGTCAGCTTCTTCTTCTCTTTCTTTGTCTTCGCCATGGTCTCACTCACCTTTCTTCGCTCTAACATTGGTTAAGGGATACAGGATACACAAACCTCTACTCTTCCTCGCTCGCCGGAGCTTCCTGCGAAGGGAGCGGTTCCTCGCCTCTCGCCTTCGCAAGAGCTCCTCCAGGTTAACCCTTCGCATCGGTCGGGATCTTTCCGGCCGCGGCGTCCTGGAACATCTTCATGTACTCGGCCAGCTGCTCTTCGCTGAGCTCAGTGCGCAGCTCATTGAACAGCTCGCCGAACTTGTCCGCCATCTTGGTGAACTTCTTGATCTTCTTGGCCTCGGTCGGAGAACCACCGGCCTTGATCGCGGTGATCTCCTTATTGATCTCATCGATCTTCTTCTGCAGGCGGACCACGCGCTGCTCGAGGAACGGGATCTCGTTCTCGAAGTTGCTGCGCTTCAGCCGAAGATGAACGGCGGGATCATAATCAGTGGGCCACTCCTTGAGCTTGACCGTGGCCTCGCCGTCAGGGCCCATCTGGAGACCCGGGTACATCACCTTGATAACCTTCTCCTTGGGCTCGCGCTTCTTCTTTTCCTTTGGAGCCTTAGTCTCCTCGGTCTTGGTCTCGGGCGCCACATTCTTGGCCTGAGCCTCAGTGACAGGTGCTGCTTCGTTCTTCTGACCTCTGTTCTTCTTACTCATGACGACTTCCTTTCAAGACAGAAAACAGTCGGTGTTGAAACGGCCACCGACACGCCGTTCTACTTCGCTGATTAAAGCATTATAACGACTCACGACGAACTTGTACAGGACTCTCCCTACTCAAATTGACAGTCCTGCTCGCGCTCCAGGAACGACTCATGGCGCTGGCGAGCCCACCGAAGGGCCGCCGGGCGTGTGCTGACACCAGCTTCCCTGAGAGCTGTGAGCAGCTCCTCATCTGTATAGCACTCATCGACGACGGAGCATGAACCTTCTCCGAACGTCGGGTCCTGGCGAATCGCCTCGACCAGTGGATCTCGCTTCTTGCTCATGATGGCTTGCTCCTCTAAGTAACGGTCATATTGACGAAGAATAGGCCCGGCCACGGCTGCTATCCGTAGCCAGAACCTCACAGGCTCAGTTCTTATGTACATTATGGTCTGTTCTCCGCAAGGAAGTTGTTAATCTGATCCGAGTCTCCGACTAACTCGACGAATCCATGACCGCACCAGCGAGCAGTGATGCACCAGTCATGAAGATGCTGCAGTAAGCTCGTCCACTTGATCTCATCGAGGGCTTCTTCGAGATCAGCGAATTCTCGATCTGGCTCTTTGAGCAGCTGATCGCATCTAACAGTTCTGCGAATTGGCACCTTCTCACCATCTAAGCCCCACTGCTCACTAAGGGCCCAGTTCCATAATCGGCGTTCCGCCTCCTCGAGCGAGACACAGAAATCTGTCGCCGGGTATCCGTCATACCCGATGTCGAATCCGCCCTTGCAGATAGAGATCGAGTAGCGAAAGAACGGATCATCTGCTGCCCACTCTGCGGTGATCGGCACTTCGTAGACGAAGCGCGGTTCGCCGTCTTCTTGAAGATCTCCCTCATGAGGGAGCGGCTTCTTGCTGGTGCAGAGCCTTCGAGATTTTTGAAACTGCTCGAATGTATTCATGACTTCTCCCATGGGGTCCAGTTAATGCGATTAGTCAGCTTGGTTAGGCACATGCTCGCCTTATGCACCTCGGGGGTAGTGAGAAACTACCTGCTGGCAGAAGTAGCACATCTCGAGAGGGTTAAACGTGACGCAGATGTCGCAGATTCTAAGCTGCCTGGACTTTGAATCCGGGGTGACCTCATCGCACTGCTCGAGCTCAGCATATTCCTTGGCAAGGTCAGCGATCTGCTCGAGTCGATCACTGTCCAATCTTCCTACAGTCGGCATCTTGCTTCTCCTAGAGGGACAACAATTGATTAACGAACTGCCAGGACTTGTAAACGGTCATTTGCTTGATCTCATCATCGGCATCCTTGCACCAGAGCTCGAAGACCCGAAGATCATTAGCCCAGTAGTCATCTTCGCCTTCGCCCCAGACGGTTATGACCATTGGCTGCCTGCTGCGGTCGCAGTACCAGATGTCTGCATCCTCGTCTCGCCCGACGAAAACACAGCTGCTACACTTGGCCCACTTGTATTTCGGTTCACACAGCATCTTGCTTCTCCTGTTCTACGAGAGACCTGTCTCATTCAGCGGCGGTAGGTCATCTCCGCCGGATCCCGGGCTACCATGCCGGGATTTCGACTACCTGTCTTGTGCTACGCCCGCTGTCACCGGGAGGTTGTCTATAGCTCACGCCGGGGATAGTGCCGGTCTACTGCCTGCTCTAGGCAGATCGTGATTGGCTGCAGTCCAGTCGTACCACCTGAGATGAGAGGGGCTGCGATGTGGGAACAGATTCGCGGATGCCCGGTGTTACTGCTGCATAGGCCTGTCAAATTGTCAAAGAGCCTGGCAGATGGAGCTGCCAGCCGTCTTCGGAGGTAGTGACACCTCCTCGGTCTCTGTGAGGAGCACGGGCCGTCGGACACAACCTGGCCGTTGTGTCCTCCGGTTCGGGCTCGCTACTTGAGCGGCTTGGTCCCGTTGATGGTCAGGTTGAAGCTCAGCGTGGCGGGAAGCCGCACACCGTCAACCACCACCGTGGTCTGCTCCGAGATCGTCCAGCCGAGGCTCTTGTCGGGGTTCTCGTACTTCACCCTGGCCGAGTACGGCACCTTGCCGACGGCCACCTCGATGGGCTTGGCGTGCTGGGCAAACCGCTCCCTGGTCATCACCGAGGTGACGGCCTGGTGCCTGGCCTGCTTCCGCAGCTTCTTGGCCTCGCTGCTCATCAGCACAGCGATCTCCTCCATGCTCAGTCCCATCGCCAGCCAGGCATTCCGCTTGGCGTCGACCTCCGCTGCCGCTGCGGCGTTCTGCGGGGTGATACCCGTCTGCAGCCTGGCCTCGACCTGGGCCAGGGATTCGCCAACGCTGCTCATCTTCGATGATGCTGTGTTACGACGGCTCATGACATGTCTCCTGTGTGGACCAACCGCTACGCCACCCAGGTCGCCATGCGGATACCGCTAGGTCCTAGGTCGGATCGTAGTATTAAAATCCGATCGCATTATAGTATAAAATTGCAAAGATTAAAAATTTTTATTTAGTTTTCACTAACTCATGTGCAGCACACAACTTAGGGACGCGGCCACTAGTATACAAATGAGCAGTAGATACTTTTTGTATATCATGACATATTTGCTACTTTTTAATTAAAAATTTGGCTAAATTTTTATACATAAAATGATGATCGTCCCTAAGTTCATACAATGAGTATATTATATTTAATATGAACAATCAATTAAAACAATTGACGTTTAACTTCCAAGTGGACCATTTTCATGAAGGTCTACTTCTGCGAAAGATTCCTAATGAAACAGGGTTCTTCGCTAGAGAAGATGGAACTATCTGGACTACTTGGATTAACAGGGGCAGAGGAAAACGAAGACATGAGTGGATTATGGGAGATGAGTACTTACCAGTACATTTAAGTTTATGCGGTAAGCACCCGCATGTTAAGCTTTGGACAAAAGTCTACCATGTAGGGGTTGTCATTCTTACTACTTTCATAGGGCCATGTCCGCCAGGACTAGAGTGTTGTCACGGGCCAGACGACAATCCTATGAATAATGCTGTAAGTAATCTTAGATGGGATACTAGATCTGCTAACGTAAAAGACAGAAAATTTTCAAAGCTAGACGCTGAGCAAAGACAAGAAATTAAGTAAGAGTACGCTGATGGGACTAAAGTTGCAGAGATAGCTATATTGTTTGGAGTATCGAAGAATTCTATTTATTTAGCTCTTCGAAGTTAGCCAAGCGGCTCCAAGTGCTGCTCACGCTCCTTGCTCTTGGCGTGCAGCCAGTTCTCGGTGGACCAGCCGACGGTGGCCCTGATCGGCACGCAGAACGGCTTGCTCGGCGCGTCTAGTACTGTCACGATGCGCCTGAGTAAATTATCATCTTTCTCGAGCAGCTCGAGCGGGGCGTACCCAACGATCTCGTCATGCACTGACGCCACTTGTAGTAGCTCTGGCACTTCGTCGTTGAGCGCCACCATGCGCTCTTTCAAAAGGTCGCCGGCGCCCGACTGACATACAGCGTTGAACGCCTTATGAGCCCACTTCTCATCGAGGATCCTGCGACGCCCATAGTGATTTCGCACATAGCCGCGCTTGCGACATGCAGCCGACGCCTGCCGCGAGGCCTGCTTGAGCTCAGGCAATAACTTATTATGGTAGTCGTTATAGATCTTCAGAGCCCGCTGCTCGCACAGCATCTGAATCATCGCGCCGCGAGACTCGGGTCTCACGCCTGATGCATCGACCTCCTTGATGATGTCACCGACGAAGTCTTCATTGATCGCCAGCGTCGCCACGGTCTTTTTCTTGCCACCGCCGTATCCCATCATAAAGTTGATCGTCTTCGCTGGCTCGCGTGGGCACGGCACAGAATCAGCAACGTACTGGTGAAAGTCTGTCCAGGGGTTTGCTACGTAAGCATCTATGCAGTTCTTGTTCTCTGTGTAGTGCACGATTATGCGGAATTCTATTTGTGAGTAGTCAGCTACTACGATTCCGTAACCCTCTGGTGGTATGATCAGAGTCTTCGCTATTTTACTCAGCTGCTGTAGATTTGGATCACTGCAGCTCATGCGCCCGGTGCGCACGCTTTGATTATACGTCGCGTGCATTCGCCCGCGAGGATCAACGATCTCTTGCCACTTCTCGAGAAATAGCGACCTGAGGTTCTCGCACTTGCGGTACTCAATCATCGCGTTGATGAGATCTTTAGGTGAGCCCGGATACTTCTTATAGAGCTTTAGAGCGTTCTTATCGAAGCTCGGACCAGGCACGCCGGTCTCGGTAGTGGGCTCCGTCCACGCCAGTACAGGGAGACCAAACTGGTTGCACAGGATATCATAGCAGTCCTTGCTGCTCGTCGGGAGAAAGGATCTACCCGCGAGCTTGTCCATCTGCGCATCGAGCTCATACATCTTGATGAGCGTGCGCATCTCAGCTTTCTTGAGCTCTGTGGGATTCACTAGGATGCCGCGCTGCTCCATCTCGAATAGCAGCCGGGTTACTCGATGCTCAGTATACTGGACTCCCAGCGACTCTTCGGGCATCTTATCCTTGATATAGCTATAAAGAGCCTTTGTGGCTTTTATATCTATACAAGCGTACTCGGCCAGGATATCTATCGGGATGCGACCGTAGTCCTTGTTCCCGGCGAGGTACGGCACCATCGCCAAGCCAAATTTGTCAATATCGAAGTCACACCACTGCTTGGATAGCACATCGAGTCCATAGCCGCCCTTGAACTGTCTGTCTGAGTCGACTAATTTAGCGTCATTGACCGTGCAGATCATTTCGGTCGACGACTTCGGAGATAATCCCAGGTCAGTCGCTGAGACATGGGCGTCGAACTTTATGTTATGATTCACCCAGCGCTTTGTAGCCATCAGCACATCAGACCACCAGCCCGTGATCATCAGGTGCCTGGGTACGAAGTGTGTCGGGGCATCAAGACCGAATGACACAGCCGCGCCGATCGCGCTGCAGTGCCCGGTGTGTGGATTTACCGCCATGAGCTTTGGATCGCCAGACGATGTCTCAAAGTCAGCGAACAAGTGCTCTATTGATGATGGAACAGCGGGCAGCTCGCTGAACTGCTCAACGAGCTGCCCGCCAGACTCAAATGTGATCATACGCTAGTTCCTTGAGTGAGCTCCCTGAACTCTTTCAAGCGAGCCCTGTATGCCCGCGCGACGCGCTCGATGAGATCACCCTCGGTGACCTTGCCGAGCATGTCAACATTGACGATGTATGGCTGATCGCGAACGATGATAGTGCCCTTGCTCACCATTCCCATAAAAGTGTCATTCACTTTCAGGATGTGCTCAAGGTTATACATCGAGTCTCCGCGCGCTCGGAAGCGCTCCTCAATATGTTGCGCTGATGCATAGATCACCACCTGAAACCCGCATCGTCGCTTGAACTCCGCCTGTACGAGGTCCCACTTGAGTGGGGTCATCTGAGTAGATCGATCATCGCAGAAGCGATAAGCGAGCTCATCTAAATGAAACCTATCCCATATCGACGTCACGCACATCCGATCAATGTAGTCGTGATATGCGTCGAACCACTTAGGAATCCTGCTCAGGTGATGAAGCATGTGAGGCATGCAAAACGTATCATCTTGTAAGCGCTCGACCAGCTTTTGGCAGAAGGTCGTCTTGCCGACGAGGTCGGCCCCTGATACTACGATCATACGCTACTCCCTTTCTTCAATCTCGAGGAACATTCCAGTATCCGCGTCGAGCTTCTCGAACTTCCCTTTCTTGGTGACCTGAATGATCTCGATGTCGCCGTTAGAGGCCTCCTCGAGAACTTCGTCACTCAGCGCGCTCACCACTGACAGCTTTGGCTCGTCTTCGCTCACGATTAACCACTGCATTGAAAGCTCCTGATTTAAAGGACATAAGATCGATTACAGAAACACACGTCTTACTCGCGCACGCTTTCACCAAGTCTCGGCTCATGTCGCCGAGCTTTGCATATATATTTGGGTCATAATTCTTGTCCTCGCGAAGTGACCGCTCGACTTCCACGGCGTCCTGGATTGTCGCGATCGAGTCGTTGAGCAGCCACGTGTTTGGCAGCGCCCTATCGACTCCCCACACGCGATACTTGGCGGCTTCCTCGGCCTTTTCCTTAAACCGCGAGTACAGGTGCATGCTCCCGACGTTATGCGTGTAGTCGCCGATCTTGAGATCGAGCTCGCACGCCATAAGTCTCTGGATGCACGTGAATGCAAAGACGTCGAGCGGAAAGCCCAGCCATGCGTCATTACTTCGCATGTTCACCACAAGATTAAGTCTTTCCTTGCGAGCTATAAACTGTAACGTTAAGGTGCACGGAATGTCCTTGTGAGGAGGCACCTGATCTGCTGCCCAGAGGTCCTCGGGGTGCCAAATGGTCACCACGGCCTGGCGACTATTCGGATCTTTCGCCAAGATATCACGGGCTATGTAGAGCAGCGGTGCCTCAGTTTCAACTGTCCAGAATAGCCGTGGTCCGTACGCCCCGTATGTCACCTCGCCTGAAGCATACTTTCGATAGCTCGGCGCATACTCCTGAAGCATAGCGATCGCCCCGCTGCCTCCCATATACCAGAGCACCTCGGCGGCCGCGTACGCAGCAGATACATTTCTTACATCGTTCATTAATAAGGTGCACTGCCCAGCTGCGCTCAGCTTCGCTGAGTAGCCAATGATCTCGCCGCAGACGTCGCCATCGCGTGACGCTTGAGAGCCTATGTCCTGGTCTAGTAGCTGATCCAGGAGATGAATGAACCATGTGTCGATAGAGTTGAACATTAGTCGCATGCTCCTATTATAACAGGGATCCCTTCTTAGGTACACTCTTCCAGGACCTTACCAGCTTTCCGGTGATTGGGTCAACGTTGAAGCGCCGAAACTGCTTTTGCACGCACTTCGGGTAGCGATCCATTGAGAACTGCTGCCCAACGTAGTTGCTCACGTCGATGACCTTCTCGATCATTCCCGACGAGTCTTGTCCCTCGAAGAGCCCGGTCCTCGCGTTATACGTAGTGGTCCATTCTTTTACTTCATCATCGGTGTTATCCCACTCATCATTCAGGCACGACAGGCATTGCTCGGCTATCCACTCGCCGACCTCTGGGCACACTCCCTTCGCCAGCTGGTGACACGGGTCATGCCCGACTGGGATCTTGTCACCCCAGCCCATGATCTTGGCGAGCTCACCTATAGTTAGAGGGCGATCATGCCACGGGTGAATCAGCCTAGTTGAGCTCGACTGGAGAGTCGGACACGGGCGGAACCAGCTCGTGCGATATATGCAGTGCATGCTAAAGGGCATATTAGACGAGCGATTAGTCCACTTTAGCTTTTGTCGAGCCGTGCAGTTCTCGAAGTCATACTGAGCTAGCGTGTTCAATCCCCAGCCCGTTGGCAGCCGCGGAATGGCGTCCCTGTCGTCTTCTCTCAGCAGGGCATAAGAATCAGCGTCATAGTTATCAGAGACGCGATCCCACGGGTGAGTAACCCTGTCCATGTCACCGCCTATAGCGTCAAAGAGCACGGGATAGTACGGGCTGATGTCAGGCAGCGAGATGTTGAATTTCTTGTCGCGCGGATACAGGATGTAGAAATATCTCTTGCGCTGCTGACAGTTGCCGAATGTGGCGGCGTTGATGAAGACATGGGCGACGCGGTAGCCGTAGGTCACAGCGCGCTGCGTTACTTCAGCAAATAAAGGTCGCCCGGTGCTATACGCCTGGTTCACGCTTTCAAGGACGATGATCGGAAATTGACCCATCGCCCAATTGAATACGTCGTGCGTGTCCTGGCATTGCCTCGCATGGATGCCATGACCCGATGCGCCGTACCCAGCCGTAGTGCACGACCACGAGGTGCATCTTGGATTGGCGAAGCACACGTCACCATCAAGGCACTTCGGCCAATCATCCGGGTGTGAGTCAATGACGTTAGGCACGCCCCACACCCGACGACTGGTCTCGAGTCCAAACCCGTGACGCTCTAGGTGGTACTCGACGTCGAAGTGCTTTTGGAATCCGCCTGAGAATCCGCCGGCGAAGACGTGGCACCCGACGGCTTTTCTCTTAGAAACTGTAACCATACATTCCTTGCTATGGCCATGCATGCTGGGCACAGCCAAACTATCGAAGCGTTCTCGTAACTGGTCAAGGACAGCGAGTGACACTTGTACTTAGTGTCGCATCGCCCGCACTGGAACTTGTTACCCTTGATCATCTTTTCTTTTTCTTGTAATTCTTGAGGACAGTCTTCAGATCTGGCGCCCTATAATTTGCACCCTTCTGCCGGACGCGGGCGCCGTCTGGGTCAGCCACCTGACGCTCCTTGGTCATGTTACTGGCATGGACCTCCTCAAAGGCCTCGACTAGCGGCAGATCGTACGACACCGCAGTGCCCAGCAGCACGTAGAGCATGTCAGCTAAGGCATCTAGCAAGAGAAGCTCATCGCAGGTATGCAGCGCCGTAGCTTTCTCTGAAAGCTCCTCAGCGTCTAGGTGCAGGCGCAGATAGCGAATGTCGCTCGTCTCCTTGAACTTGGCAATCATGCGCTCAGCCAGTGTAGATAGCTCCGCGGCAGCCGCCTCCAATTCAGGGCTCGGGTCGAGCTTACCGTGAAGCTTCTGCCGATAGCCGATCCCGAGCTTGATGTGAAACGCTCGCACGTGCTCGATCGCCTGCTGCAGCGTTAGGTCAGAATTTTTCACTCATGCCTCCTTTATCTCTTAGGTGGTCAGGTACCTGGGTTAACTCCATCTCCTTCAAGAGCGATATGAACTGCGGCGTCTTGATGTAGCCCTTCTCGGCCGGGCGACGCTTGACGGCTCGCTTCCTCACTAGTAGCGAGATCAGCTGAGCGGTCTGCTCATTGTCAAGCCCGGTCCAGTCCTTCACGTCAACCAGCGTGATGCAGTCATTGTACAGCAGCTGATCGCGCGCCTCATTAGGGAACGGCAGCCCGTCGATGAACTTGACTATCTGCTGTGGGTCGATCATGTCGCTCGTCGTTCTGATCGCCTCGGAGTAGAACTTATAGCCGAACGTCGGACTCCTATAGATCCTCAGCAGGTACTGCTCGATGTACTCTGCATGGCACGGTCTAACTACGCACGTGAGCTCATCTCCTCCGTCCTCGCAGCTGAACGTTCGCATCGCGAGGGCAGCTGATAATCGGCTGATTTTGTGCCGCGTTGATCCGCGATCTATGATCGGAATATCATCTGAGAACTCATCTGTGAGTCTACCAGAGATCTCAGAGATCAGTCGCGAGGTCTCTGGCAGTATGACGACCTGCTTTTGCTTACGAGTCCAGCACCAGAGGATCAGCTCTTTGCACATGTCAGTCGTGTATTGGTGCTCAATTTTCGGTGGATCGCGAACAAGAGCGTTGAGAGCCCTCGCGTCTATCTCACCGTCAGCGACGATTATATGAGCATCAAATCTTCTGATGTCCTCGGGAGCGCCGATTAAGTTCTTGATAGCCTCGACGCCGAACGCGTGCGATGACATCTTTCGATCATCGCGAGGATTAGATACGGCTATGAGCCTGGTCCTGGCTGGCGATCTGCGCTTCTCGATCTTCGTCGTCTGCGCGACGCCCGACGATCGCATGTCAGTCAGTGAGGCGATCACCTCGACGCGGGCTCCCTTGAGCTCCTCGAGTATCACGAGGCGACGATCATGCTGCGGTATCACGCCCCACGAGACATACCACTGCCCGCCGACTTGCTTAAGACCACCTAATAATCCAGCGACGCTCGCATTCTTGCACGGCACGATCTCGCCGAGCTGATAGTGCCGCATGAGCTTCTCGACGGTCTCTGACTTGCCGTTGGATGAATCTCCCACGATGAGCACCTCGACCCAGCCCTTCGTCAGCTTACCGTCCACGTCGAGGATCAGTGGAGAGTGATATGAGAGATCGACCATTAGGTGCATGTCGCGACGCAGGAATATCTTCGTCACATGGGTCTCAAGATCTGCATAAATATCATTTAATTTTTCGCTAAGTGATTCTACTGTCCACTCTTTGGGTCTGAATACCCGAAGGCTTGGCAGGTCCTGCGGCTTATACTTCGACAGCGAGTCATGGGTAGCCTCACTTTTGCTGAGCAGCAATGTAGCAGCCTGCGTCTTAGGGTGCGGCCACATCTTGCCGATGAACTTGTACGTGGTGTTTAGGTCGGCGTCACACTCCATGCAGATAGCATGCTGCATCGTGCGCTCGGTATCAGTGTTAGTGATCTCGAGCGACGGGTTTATTCGCACGTCCCATGCATTGTAGTGGTCCTCGACAGAGATCCTGACCACCTCGCACTTGCGCGGGATCACGAGCGCGGCTCGCATCGCGGAGTCTAGCTTCTCATGCGGCACGTCGATCATCTGAAGTATCGCGGGTGACTCGGCGGCGACATGAAACGTTTTCTTATCCTGCGGATAGATGCCGCACAGCGCACAGCACTCCTGGCTCTTGTCACAGTCGATGGTGATTCGCTTCGGAACGATGAATGGCTTGTCCATCGCGGCGGAGACAACAGCGTCAAAAGACATCCGCTTGCCAACGTTCGTGCTCTGAATCGTGTCGCTGAACTTGGTCTCGGCAGGCAGCGCGTCGGGATCCTCTTCTACTTTTTTACCGGTGTCCACATACTCCGTGACCTTTGTGAGCTCGGCAAACAAGTCACCCTTCACCTTGGCGACGAAGTCGTTAATGTCGCCTTTCGGATACGTGTCCCTGTCAAGCGGCAGATGTAGTATGCCAAGCCACTTGACCACCGGTCGCAGCACGACTGCTAATTTTATAGAGGCCTTGATACCAGCCTCGTCCACGTCCATGCATATCCACGCTCGCTTGCCAGCGAATCGCGACGTCAGGCCCGTGTGCCACTTACCCTCGCCGGATGTGGCGCTTACACAGCCAATCTTGTGCTTGTTGAGCTCCTGAGCCGCGACAAGAGCCTTCACCTCGCCGCCGCATAGCAAGATATCATCATACTCCATCTGGTCGATGGGATACAGGCGCACCGGCGTCCCGCGACCAGCGGCATTCTTGAACTTGGTTGGGCCAGGCGCACCGGGCAGATAGTACCTGATGTTGACATAAGCTCCGCTATCATTCGCGATTGGGATGGTCACCCTGTTCTCGTGACAACCCAGTCGTCGCTTGCGAATGGTGACATCTGTCACACCGCGAGCATATAGCTCCGACAAGAGATGCTTCTGCTCCCAGATAGCCTGGTGCTCGCGCTCGATCACGTCTATGTTGATCGTCTTGACCTGCTCAAGGTCATATCGCTTCTGCAGGTCAATGAATATTGCCGCTCGCGAGGTTTTCCAGACAGCGGCGAGGAACGATATGAAGTCGCCGCCCTTGTTGCACTGCGAGGCGTGGCAATAAAACTGCAGCGTTTTTAGGTTAAGGCTGCAGCTGGGAGTCGCGTCCTCATGGAATGGGCAGCGAACCTTCACCTCGTCACCCGAGAGGGGAAGAATCGGCGTCCATTTTGCTCGCTCGAGCTCAGTAAGTGCAGAGATCTGGGCCGCTTTTGCCATATTGGTGGAACGAGTGCATCATGCGGAGAATAAGAAACCCGGCGGCAGCTCTTACAATACTACCGCCGGGCGGACCAGGGCAGTGCTTCCTAGAACTTGCTCTCCCCGCTCGTCTCCGCGGCCTGGGCCTCGGCCTCTTCCTCCTCATGGTCAGTGACCAAGAGTCGCTCGGCGTGCTTGGCTTTCAGGTCGCGATGCGCCTGCTGAAGGGCCTGGGCCTCGCCGGGATCCATGACAAAGGGTGAAACACCCTCGACGGTCGGCGACGACACGTCGATGCCGTACCATTCGCCACCCTCCGAAGTGCGCTTCTTGGGGTTCACCCGACCCTCGTAGACCTGGCCCCACAGCGGAACTTGTTGTGACTTCATCGAGATCATGTCACAGAGCCGCTGCCCGCGAGCGTACTCGCCGCCCGAGAATGTCAGGAGCACAGGAATTCGCGACAGCTCCTCCTGGAGCGCGAGCCAGCACACGAAGTTGAAGTACTGCTTGTGCTTGATCATGAACTTATCATTCTCTGGGCACTTCTCTGTGCGCTTGTCCTTGTCGCGAGACTTGATCGCGATGTCCGAGCCTGGGTCAAATGACTGGGCGCGGATCATCGGAAGCTTGTCCTTCATCTGGAACGGGTTGACCGTGCACCACTCGCTGAAGAACAGCAGCGGAATGAAGTGAAACGGTACATCGTTCTCAGCGAGCAGCATATTCACAGGGGTCACGATGACCGATCCCTCCTGAAAGTCGCTGAAGATGCTCGTCCGATTGGACTGCATCACCTTCAACCGACCTGGGCGAAGGTACTTGCGCACCTCCTCGGTGCCCTCGCCGGCCGCGACCCTGAGGTGCTCAGGAATCTGCGACGCAAGCCCTGTTGGTCCACCGAGGATCAACCCATAACCTGGGCGCGGAGCCTCGGCAACTGCGACATCAGTACTCTCTTGCTTCTTAGCCATTTTACATCTTCTTTCTATCAGGCCCCTCGATTAGTAAAGAATCGCTGCTAGGCCGAGGCCAGAGCCAGAAGCGATCACGAGGCGTATTATACTCTGCAAGCTCTGCTCAGTACACACTAAATTAAAAAATATTCTCCTCTTCATCGCTCTCGGGTTTTGGGTCGTCTGACCCCTCGGTATTTTTTGCGTCCTGATCATGCAGAAGGCCCTTGAGCATAATCGCCAGCGCGTTAAGCGCTGCGTAGTCATTCGGGTCAGTCTTAGCCGCGGCCTTCATGATGTTCTGCTGCTTCTTGAGCAGCTCTGGATCACTGATTACGCCGGGCTCGACTCCTTTCTTGTTGCGAATCGTTACCCTATACTGCGGCAGCATCTTGGATGGATCGCATCCAGGTGGAATATTGCCGCCCTTGGCGATGTCCTCGCTGATTCGCTCGAGCATAGACGGCCAGTGCGGCCTGAACGGCACTCCTTCCGGGATCTTGAAGTACTCGCGCATCAGCTCGTACTCGGGCGACCCGTACTTCGGAGTCACGACCGTCTGCTTGACCTCGGGCGAGCCAGTGCACTTCTCTGTCCTGATCGGCTCGTAGTCACCCTTCAGGGTCCAACACATGCACGCAAGGCGCTCAAAAAACTCATAGAGCTTCTTGACCTCCCTGCGGATGTCCTCCAGGGCGGCAGCGGCCTCCTTGAGAGCGTATATCGAGTCAACGAGTGCCTCGAGATCCGGCTTGGTGGCCCCGGTTTGTCGCAGCTCCATTAACTTGTGATAAATGTGCTCATGCGCTCGACGAGCCTCCGCATGGATATCCCTATCTAGTTGCTGCATTGCATCACCCTTTTCTAAACATAGGACTTAGGACATAGAACTGCTTAGCGCGCTCAGGTCAACCTCTCGAAAGTTTCTGACGTCCTTGTCATGATCGAAGCACAATAGCCTCACATCGCCGTACAGCCAGACCGCGACCGCCAGCATGATAGATACGTCGATCATCTTGCCGGACACGGCAATCGCGTCCTCGCTCGGATCGAAGCTATTCTCGCGGAACGCCTGATCTACTTGGCTCATGAAGCCAGGATCATGCCAAGGAAAGTGCTTAGACTCGTCGCTGAACAAGAACACAAGCGGCCCGAACTTCTTGGCCTTGAACATCGAGTACTCAGTGGGCTCGAGCACGAAGACACGCATCGTGATTCACCTCATAGATATAGGACACAGGACTTTGATATTATACCAATGACCCGTGATGATGTACACCCTAACCGTCTTCCCTGCGAGTAGTGAAATACTCAGCGACTCCTCTCACGAGTCGTTGCTTATTCTTGAGTGCGTGCTCTGTCCACGACACCGCGCCGTTCTCAAGAATCTCTAGATCGGTATCCGGATCCACTTCGCGCATCCAATAGCGACGCTCGCTGTTCTGTCGATCGCGAAGATCTCCGTGCCACATATGAACAACACTGCCCATCACGAATCCCATCTCACCCTTGACGTCTATCTGCCAATCAGCGGCCCACCTGGCCAGGTGCCTCGCCATAGGCTTGCCGATCGACTCATCGAATCCTGGTGACTTATCTAGGGTGAACCCGCGAAGCATCGCTGAGTCGCCGCAACCAGTGATCATATATGGGTAGAGCTTATTCTTCTTAAGCAACTCTGAGCGAGCGGCCCATGCGAAGCCTGGATGTGATACTGAGAAGTCTCGCCAGCACTCGTGGCCCGTCGAGTAGTGCCAGCCAACTGAGCGCACAGTCGACGCGATCTCATCATCGCGATCCAAAAGGTGTGCCTGGCTGAACATTTGAACTACCGGGAAGTGATCGAGCTCTCTCCTTGTCGCCTCGAGCCAGCCGTCGCGCATGAACAAGATGTCTGCATCAATCCACGCGATGGCCTCATAGCTATCTGCGAGATGATCGATCAGGGTGTTGAGCAGCGCCTCCTTCTGCCATAGCGTGCAGCGGTCGCGAGGTACGACGATAGAGTTAAGGTCGTTCGCCTGATCATCGAACGCAAGGTGAGCCATCGCGTACGGCGCATCATACTCGTGAAGCATCCTGCGAAACCTCGCGAGATTATATGCGGGCCTCACGTAATTACAGGGATTGAAATGAGTAAAAATGATGCAGAGCGGCTCTTTTGACATGAAAACCAACCTTATAGCGGTCTCTGGTAAGGCCCAGGAATGGGATAGATTAGTTAAATGATTATTCCATCAGGTTAACTGTGGACATTAATTCGGGAAAGTAATTATGACTCATTTCCTAGTTTACCAGCCTTACCTATTTTAACAGCAAGTATCACAGCTCCAGCCCAAGATTCCTGTGCCTTGCTTGGGCGACCTTCAAGCTGGGCATGGCTCGCTCAAGAGCGTGGTCCACGTCGCAGGCCCTAAGGTAGATCCTAAACTCGTCATGCGAGTACTTGTTGCTATCATCCAGGCACTCCATGACGATGACCTGATCTATACTCCAGAGTGATGTATCGAGCGCCCTGCAGACATCGACGTAACCCTTCGACGTGAGTCGCACTCTCCATAGCACCATTGGCTTAGTGAATCGCCCAAGCATGATCAGCAATCGTCGAAACCAGTTAGTATAGATCATGGTTTGAACCCAGTAGGAGAATGCCCTGGCACGTCTACGTGCTCGTTGAACTCGCCAGGTGATGGTCGCTCACCTCGCCAACCCTTGGTCCTTACAAGGAGTCGCATGTCCTTATCGTGATCAGCGAGCTTATCTATGATCGCGCCATCACGACGAGGGGATATGCGCCCACACCAATTAGTGTCGTGTGGTCCAAGGTGAAGAACATAGAACGGCAAATAGACTTTCTCGGCCGGTGTCCAGCGAGATTGAAAATAACCATCCCCACCTCCGGCGTGTGTGAATGTGACATCGTACCACGGACGCTTCTTTATATGAGAGTCGTCAGCATGAAACAAGTGAAAGTAACCCGCAAAGCACACATCCTTGATCGGCGACAATTGACTCCACTCAAAGCTGGGAGTCCATGATAGCGGATCCTGCAGCACTAGGCGACGAGCGCTATACAGCGTAGACTGATTGAGCCTATGTAGTGATAGTCGCTCAGGGAGCAGAGTATCAGCGTCAAATACTATAATCCATCCATCGCGACCAAGTGCGTCAAATCCCTCCTCCATCGCCAGGCCCTTATTGAACTTGGCCCCGTGCCTATAAAAGGCGTCTGTTTCAAAAACCTTGGCACCTGGCACCTTGGAGACTACGTCCTTGGTTCTTTGATCGTCTGGGTGAGTCACGACGACGCATTCGCTCAGGTGACGCATGTTGCGCACTAGAGTGATCTCCAGCAGGTCGTCGTATCCAACGCAGATCGTGATACCCTTCACGCTTTTCTCCCTATGGCGTATAAAAAGCTCTCACGCTCTATGATCTTTCGCTTCGCTATGCGGCAATCCGTTAACCCGGCGTTCATCATGCAGCTAAGCAGAGTCTGCTCGTTGAAGAACCACCAATGATCTGGGTTGCATGGATCCTCATCATCAGGGACTATGATAATCATATGCCCATCTCGCGTTACATGACGAACTAGAAGCTTGAGCTGCTCTGGAGCATCTCTCAGGTGCTCTAGCACATGAGCCGCTAGGATCAGGTCGTATGTATCGCGAAATAGCTCGATCGCCTCGCAGCTGCAAAGATACGCGTTATGACCCTGCGCAATCATCCAATCAATGGCGTACTGCCTTGTATCTATGCCGACGTAGTCATAGCTGAGACTTATTAACCACTCGGCGTATGGGCTCAGCCCGCATCCCACCTCGAGTGCTTCTCCGCCAAGCAGATAGTCAAAGTGCGCGCCAAGCGCATCACCTAGCTCTTTGATATAGGTGCTTGGCTCAGCTTTCATCATGTCTTCATAGTACTGTTTGCCAAACGACAATGACTCCCGCTCTTTTATGTGAAACTCACACTTCGAGAGGCATCGCTGCACACTGCTGTCGACATCTATCTCATTGACACAACCACACTCTAGGTTGATGCTCATGCTCGCTTCCAATCTGGTCCAGGAATGCCCATCTTGTAGATGTACCATGACGGGAGCACCTCATGCGTCAGATAGACAGTGCCGTCTATCTCATCAGCGAACTCCTGCACAGCTCGCATTACTCCTGGGTGAGTCTCATCATAGTCATGCCCGGCTAGTATTCCGCGATCGCTCAGCTTCTCCCACCATATCTTTATGTCCGTTTTTACGGCCTCATATGAATGATCCGCGTCTATGTACACCCAGTCGATCGGTGGTGGGGTGTATAGATGAATTTTCTCAGCCACGACCACAGAGGATTCGAGTATGAGCCGCGCCCTGCCTGAGTGCGCTGAGTACTTGCTGACAGCTGCGTGAAAGTCTCCCTCACGGCTAAGCGAGTGATCAAAGTGCCTGGCATAATCGTCGACGCCAAAGTAAGTGTGCCCGTACCATGAGTTGAAAAAGTGCTGGGAGTACTCACCGCGATCGACGCCAATCTCCACACAGCAATATAACCGTCGCCAATTGCAGAGCAATGAGAGCTCTAGGCGATGGTCGACCTCATGTGACTTGACTATCTTACTCATACCTTTCCGTTCTCCACATAATCGGTACCACGATTGAGAGCGTTCTCCTTAATCTGCTCCCTGTTATCGACCAGCTGTACAAGCCGATTCTTGGGCTTTGGCTTATAGATGCTCTTATGCGTCTCGCTCACTTGCTCTGCAGAGCCACCGATGGCCAAGTCTCCATACCCACGCATCGGAAACCCACAAGCCATGCAATGATACCTGACCTGAGCGTCGAAGGCGTCTATGCCCTTGTTCCACCAACCGTCAATGACTGGAACGCCCAGATCAGGATAATCAGGCTCGTCTTGGTGCAGCACTGCCTGCGCACCAGCAATTTCGCAAAACCAACCGCGAAGCTCTCCCCTGAACTCGTTGATCATGGCCGACCAGTATTGATTGACATCGCACCTGCCGATCAGCTGCCAGCGCTCTGCCTCATCCATTATAACGTCTTGCATCGCTACGTACACTGGTGAGTGCCGAGCATCGCCGACCTGGTGGGCCCTCTGCATTGGATCAATTATCAGCTTCGCCTCGTGCCAGGATGGATCGAGGCCCTTCAGGTACGGGCGGCACTCTGGCCAGTCAGAGCAGAACTCATCATATGCCTCGCGGCTTAGATGAACGTTCAAATTAGAAACCTTTGGATCGAACGTCACCCGCATCGTCTTGGCATTACCCCTTGGATGATTGCACCAGATACCTCGCTGCTCGAACATCGTGAGCTCACGAAGAATTTGGCACAGCTGATCAAACTGCGGATGCAGAGCCGGGTTGCCTCCAAATAGTCCGATGACGCCGAAGTAGCCCTTGAGCGATTCAACGGCGGCGCGATAGTGCTCAGGCGTCATCATCCACTTCTTACCCTGCAAGTTAGAGCCCTGCGTGCATCCAAAGCAAGCCTGATCGCATGATCTAGTGACGCAGATCTGCAACACACCACCTCGCCAGATGCTGGGACGACGATCACGCGGAGACTTCATTGTCGCTGGGAGCGGTATCATCTGAGTCATTGCAGTCGAGCCTTTGCTATTTCCGGGAGCTTCTCATACCATCCAGGTGCACCCATCGCATTCTGCATGTGATAGTGCCCAGTATGCCACTGAAATCTATAACTAGGATTTGGGTTAGCTGACAAAGTATCCATCGGCATCCCAAGCTTTGCGATCATCATCTGATCAAACGTCTCTGAGTTAGTCTCAGGCCACTTCGGTCCTCGCTGAAACGCTATTGACCCATGAAACCTACCAGACGCGTCCTCAAGCTCAACGTTTCCAGTGTAATCACTCTCGACCATGGAGGGCTTGCTAAAGCGACCGTACTTGGTAGTATTGACATGGGCACTGATGTGCCATGGCTTATACAAGTCATCATCGTCCCAGACAACTAGAACATCGCCCAGTGCGAGCTTCAGCATCTCGTTGTACTTCTCGGGCATTGACTTAAAGCGATTCTGGAACCAATAGTACCGAACAAGAGTCGAGTCTCTGTCGAGCCACGCGGCGCTATCACTATCGTCAAAGATCAGCAGCTCTCGCCGATCGGCTGGGTAGTCCTGCGACAGAAACATCTGAATCGATTTATCGAGTAGCCTGGGCCTCTGATATGTTGGGCAGAGGCACGTCACGAACGGCAGAGGCATAGCTATTCTTTCACAAAGACAGGAAACTGAATCTGATCAGCTGAGCCAGGCTGCAAAAATGTCAGCTCGCGTGTGCACTCTGCGCACCACATTTTTAGAGTCACCGTAAGCTGACCTGCGTCTGATCTGTGCACAGACACCTCAGACCTAAACTGCTTGTGCTCGCAATCTAGTCTTTTCCATGGAGTGGTAGTAGTCTGAATATAGCTCATGATGATTTGACAATCTCAGGCCACCGTGAGCCAAGCGGATGCGGACACTTCTCAAGAGAATAAAGAGACTTGTCCTCAACTGGGCAACCGCATTTCGAGCATGCACCGTCGTTTAGTAATGGGCACAGCATGCATGCGTCTAAGCGAGCTTTCTGCAGTTCTTCTGAGACCTTTTCACCGCCCTTAGTAGCATGTCGCAGCATGGCCTTGCCGTAGTTCCAGGCCTTAACGACCGGGGACGGAAGAGGCAACTTGTCCTCCTCGCGCTTGGACAGCACTGACATGCCATAGTTATTTTCATAGCTTCGCCACAGAGTCCACTCAGGGTGCTCCTTAACGAAGATGCGAATAGCGTGCAGGAGCCCAGGACCGCCGTCCTCACCACGCTCGCCAAACCCATTGACGGCCGTATCATGCATCACAATCCACTTATTCACCTTCGTGTGATGCAGATTAAGCTCCGCCAATAAGTGATCACGTGTATGTCGTGTATCAATGAACAGCATATCGGTCTGCTGAATGTCCGTCATCTCAGAATGACCGATGCGGAAGCGATAGTCTGTCTTGCCGCGTAGCTTCTCAAAGCCGTCTGCCTCGCGATACCGCTCCTCTGCGTAGCTTACCAGAATCTTCGGCTGCCCGGCTAGCAGGGCCGTGGTCGATACGTTATGTCGTTTTCCCCACTCTGTCACATGTTCGCACTGCGATGAGAGCTCCCTCAACAGCCAGCAGTGCTCGTTAATATCATGCGGCGTCCTCGACACGTGATCGTATAGCTCCTCAAGCGTCTGTGCTTCTTGCGCTCCGCAAGATGGGCAGGCCGACACTGGAATATTCTGATGCTCCAGCAGCTGCTTCGTCGTAGGTGTGGGCTCTTTGGTGAGCAGAGACCAGATATGCTCAGTGATTGACGTGAGCTTACGCAGGTCAACGCCGGGCTTCAGATACTCATGATCACCTGCATGAGTCCATGATGAGCCATCCTCGTTGATACCCTTCACGAAATGCTTATACGCGCGGTCAAGGGGCAAGCCGAGCTCTCGATGTCCGATAACATAGTTGCGAGCCTTCTGCAGTGTATTGCTCGGATACGGAGTGGCCTCGCCGCGGAACCGGTGGAGCCACCTGAGCTGTGGTATGCAGATTACGCGATGACCGGCTTGGCGATACTTCGTGTGAATGTACCACTCCTCACCGCCGAACCCATCCATGGCTCGATTAAACCCTAGCCACGCGTCCTTCCGACAAGAGAATAGGCCGAGACCCTGCGCCGGGATCTCAAAAGGCTCACCCGAGCATCTCTGGTCATTGATATCACCGCGATGATCCATCGCCCAGATGCCCCACATGCCGTGTCGCCAAACGTCATCGAAGTGTGTGCCGAGTATGTTGCGACGATCGTCATAGATGATCGGCCCGCATATGAGATCGCGAGTATCCCAATGCTCATCATAATACTTCAGCAGGGACTCCAGGGCACCTCGCTGCAGAATAACGTGCGAATCAACGCACAGCACGTACTCGCCAGCAGCTCGCTTAAACACCTCGTCACGGGGCGCAGCCGTACCGATTATCTCAGAGAATGGCACATACGCGGCCTTGCCAAAGTCACCCTTGACCTGTGTCTGGATAAAGTTTCGAACGCGCTGCCCCTGTGAGCTGTTCGGATTGTTATCGACCACCATGAGTTCGCAGTCGCTGAGCAACTCTTGGTGCATTTCTCGCATGCACTGCACTGTGAAATACACGCCGTCGAAGTCGTCAAAAACGGCCATGCCGATGGTCAAGCGCATCTAAGATATCTCCTTAACACAGGACAAATTATACGCACTGACAGCTTCCGTATGACAGCTGCCCAGCATACGAGCCGTCACCGATGGGCGGCTCGGGTGTGCAGCTGTGCGGACCTACGCATGTGCCAGTGCAATCATTAGTATTCATCTGCCAGAAGTATACACCGAACTCAAAATCACTCTGAACCCAAATCCATGTAGACGTTCCAAAGCACGAACCGCTCGGCGTCGTAGTCGTAGTCGATGTGGTTGATGTGGTCGATGTTGTCGTTGTAGTTGTAGTAGACGTGCTCGTCGTCGTTGTGGTTGTGGTGCTCGTCGTAGTAGTGCCGCATGGAGTGCTGCGGCATTCCCCAGATACGTCACCCAAGCCTTGCGGACCAACATTACACGGGCAGTCACTTGTGCAAGTCGTCGACGACAAGGTCCACGTTGTGCCATTCCATCGCCATAAACACTTTGAATTACTGCAACCTGGTGTAGTCGTCGTAGTAGTTGTACCACACAAAGACGGCGTAGTAGTGGTCTGTATTGGCGATACGCAGTCTGTTGTTGTATGCGAACCGCACGCTACGCACGGAACGCTCGGAGCATAGCACACGCACCCAGTGTTAATTGATCCGCCATCAGGAGTAAAATTACAACCTGATAAGATAATCGGATTGCCCGTACCCGTCTGGACTATAGTAGAAACGTTAGTCGCGGGATTCCACACCGACCCATCGCACCACCAGACACAATATGCCCCGCAGCAGCCACTTGGGCATCCGCGATTTGCCGGCGTGGTAGTAGTCTGGCACGGAGTATGAACCGGATCGCATGATGGATTAGCCCCAGGAGTATCTGGCTGATTACACATGTAGCATCCCTGCTGCGCATTGCAGTCCAGGGCGCCGTGAGGCTGCCACGATACGCCATCCCACATCCAATTGCAACCAGAGCACCCAGTCCCACCTCCAGTCGTCGTACCGCACGTCGTCGTGGATGACGTCCCGCCACAGTATGGCTGAGGAGGCACTCCGGCAGCAGACGGTACGCAGTCAGTCTGAGCTGAGCTACATGTTCCATCACCGCAGAAATTAGGCTTTAGGCACTGACAACCGGGAGTAGTAGTCGTAGACGTAGTAGATGTTGTGGTGGTGGACGTTGTGGTGTTAAGGCACGGCACGCACCCACTTGGCGTAGTAGTGGTCGTAGTCGTGCCGCCGGTGGTGGTCGTAGTTGAAGTCGTCGACGTAGTGGTAGTTGTATTGCAGTTATTAGTCGTCAGTGTCCATACAAGGTTCACTGCGTCCCACGACCAGATGCACGTGCCAGCACACTTATAAGTATCATGTGGCGTAGTGGTACCATACACTGGTGGACCTGGCGTAGTAGTGCCGCCGCCCTGATTCGCCAGCACACCGATTCTACCAGAGTCTACTTCAGGTTGACACTCAGCATATAGCAGCTGATGCGGAACAGTACCCGGCACCATGTAGTCGCCGACTATTCCGAGGGTTTGCAAGAATGCGATAGTCCCCTTGGACCTCACGACAACTGGCTCATAAGGCGTGATTAGCTTTATCCAGCCAAACTCACCTGGGCACAGCTGATATGCCTCATTGCCGCCATACTGCGAGGCATCTGCCGTCGCTAGCCTAACCTTAAAGTAAAAGTCTACGCCGCCTGGCTCAGCATCATAGATTTCTACGATGCCGTATGGGCACACGATGTCATCAGATTTGCACGGCCACCAGAGCTGCCGCTGCCAGGTAGTCTTTTTCTGTACTGCGCCGTGTTGATCTTGCAGCGTGTTTGGACCCAGCGGATTGCCATGATCTGACGCAGCATCGACCATCGCATTGAACGTACCGACGTCGATAGACTTATCACGCAGAGCAGCTCGTATCAAGTTAGCTCGTGATCTCGTGATCATGGCAAGTACGGGCTCTGCGGGTTTAGGATATTGGCGAACGAAGCTGGTGGATAGTTCTTAAATGCTGTTCCTGATCCAGCGAAGGATATCTGCTCCCATTGCTGAGTCTTGGTGCGAAAATAGCTATTCCAACCCTGTGGTTGAAAGTTAAATCTCTTCGTAAGATCGTACTGCGTATCACCCACTGAGTTATACTTCATATGAATGACAGGCGGATTGAACAGCAGCGACTCCGCTGGAGCGACGAACCCAGGGAGCAGGCCACTGATAAACTCTGAATCGTTGACACTACCAACAAGGTTGTACAGGTCTGAGTTGATCGCGTCTGGAGACACGAACATCTCATTACGCACAAAATTACAAGATCTCTTGATCCAGCCCGGCGCCTCATCTTCAGTGATCAGATCTCCACTGGGGAACCAGCGGAAAAACTGATACGGCATCGGCACAAACTCTGCAATGGGCTCGATCTCTTCAGTGATGATCTCGACACGCTTAGTCGAGTATCGAATCGTCACTAGAGCTGTGCCAGGATTGATCATCTGCCCGGTAGCAGAGCCTACGTCATCCCATGGCTCGATGCCGGCGCCGTACGCTGTAGGAATGAGAGATGCAGAACCTTTTGGCCAGGCACGGTGATTTGACAATATGTCAGACGCGAGCCTGTGTCTATCTGTATAGGCGCAGAATAACTGCACAGTCGCGCTCATCAGACCGCGCTCGTCATCATACTCTTCGCGCGCAGTGCCGAAGCGCTCATAGCAAGTTACGCTAGAATATTCATTGGCCATTTGTTAACCAGCGTTCATCGCTCGGCCCATGTTGAATATCTCACCGTTCGGATTGTCGAACGCTGCTCGAATTCTCTTAGCGTCACCAATAGTGGCGATCAAGTCGTTATGATGCTCTTCATCTTGCTTCATCTTGGCATCATTAAGCTCTTTCATAAGCTCTGATTGCTTTTCAGTAGCCTCTACCTCAGGTGATTTAGCAGCTGCTTGCTGTATACGACGATTGAGGGCCATCAGGTCCTCAATACCGACATTGGCTCCGCTGCCATGCTCATGCTCTTTCTTTTTCTTTTCGCTAGGCCAATCAAAGCCAAATGGAGGCTCCTCTGTTTCATTGCCACCGGGTCCAAAGTTGATTATGTCACGAAGTTTCTCGCGCCACTTCTCAAGCTCCTTTTGATCTACGCCAAGATTAGCGCCGAACTTATTCTTGAACCCGTCAAATGCCTTGTCGAAGTCTCCGCCCAGACCCTTAGCATCTGCTCGCAGGTCTGTGATGATCTTGTTTATGTCGGGCATCCCGACACCAGCGAACGCTGCGTTGAACTTATCCTTGATATCAGCCGCGGCAGCAGCAGCCTTGTCCCTTGCTGTGCCAAACGCTTTGCCAACCTTATCCATCGCGTCAAAGGCGGGCTTCATGGCATCATTGATCTTAATGCGAACTACGTTCATCACAGTAAAGCCGAGCATCCTCAGATACTCAAAGATCTGGCCGAATATTGAATCAGCACCCTCCTCGATGCCGCCAAACATTTCTGAGAACGCGTTGAGCCACCCTTTGCATACTGTTATGACTAGCGTCGATAGCAGCGTAAATGATCCGCTGAAAAAGTCAACCCAGTTGCTGATGGCGAATACGGCGAAGTCAAATATCGCCTTAAACACCGTTGTGAACACTACATAAAATGGCTTCAGCATCATGGCGATGGTGTTAAAAGCGACCTTAGCGACGAACACCATAAAGTCCCACTCAGCCTTGGTAGTAGCTTTTATGATTGACCAGCTCAGCGAGACAGCCTCAACGTAGGTCTGCCACATACCGATCAGCATCACCACCGCGAATGTAACAGCACCGATCGCTACGGCGACCCAGTCAAGCACGTGCTTTCCGATATTCTCCCACACCCACTCGGACGCCGCCATGATCGCGTCCCACGCGCTGAGCGCTAGGTTTACGACTACATTAAACGCAGCCTGAGCTAACTCTACGAGTGGTTGAATAGCTGCTGCGATCTGCTTCCAGGCTCCAACTGCCATGTCGGCTAGCTCAAGCATTTTCTCGAGCACATAGGCCATCACCTCGAGCGCGAGCATCTTTGCGCCTGTCCAGATCATTGCCCACGTAGTGCCCCAGTTCTGCACTGCAGTCTGCAGCACGGCAAAGACCTTAACGCCGTAGCTTAGCAAGACCTCACCCCACTCCTTAGCCACCTCGATTGCCTTATCAAATGCATCACCGATAAAATCACCACCCTGAGACGCCTGATCCACTAGGTAATGAACAACCTTGGCAACCTTCTCCATAATCGGGATGAGCTTATTGGTCAGGGTAGGAGCCAGCAGGCTGCCAATGGTCCTGTAGATGTCATCGAAGATGTTATTCAGGCGCTCCAGCGCGCCCCACAAAGTATTGGCCTGATTCTCAGCAGCACCGTGATATTGCTCACTGAGCTTAGCGAGAATCATTCGCTGAAGGCCCATCATGTCGTTCGCCTTCTCCATGGCCTCGATCATGCGAAGCTGCTGCTCAGTAAACTTCGTACCGCTCTGCGCCAGGTCCTTGAGCCCCTCGATTGGATCCTGCAGCAGCTTGCCGTAGTGCTCGGCTGCTGAGCTTAATGATCCGCCCATCGTCGCAGCGAAGTCCATGGCCGACTTAATAGCGTCCTTGAACACATCGCCACGCACATTGCGAAACTGCAATAGCGTCAGCTGAGCTGCTCGTATCGCGTCCTGGCCATTGACCGAGATTCCCTTCAGAGCGTCGCTCATCTGCTCAAGACCATTGAGCGTGTACCCGACACTGTGACCCATCGCGTGAATCATGTTGCCCAGCTGATCAATATCGCGGGTCATCTCGATGAAGTTCTGGGTGCCCTTTTTAATGTTAGCCCAGATATCATTAAAACCCTGCTCTATGATCTCGGTAACGGCCTGCCATGCGGAGGCGACCATTCCACCAACTTCGCGGATCGCGTCGCCAGCCTTCTGCCACGTTGACTCGGCGACGGACGCAGACTGCTCAATGTGCTCGCCGAACTCGTCAAACAGCTGCTCGCTCTCGCCGAGGGCCTCCTCGAGGTCATCGTAGTCGCCGCCTATCTCGATTGACGACTTGTCAGCCATTTGCTGTATTCCTCTTCCGTGGCGAACTCAACTACTGGGCTAGTCTCTTTGTGATCCTCGAGAGCGTGCTCCCACTGAATTGGGGTCATCCTTGCGATCGTGTCGTAGGTCCACCCCTTGTACTTGTCTAGCAGCCTGGCGTAGACTTCTTTCTTGGTTATTGTTCTTGGGTCTCGCTCACCTCTTTTGGGGTCCCGTCTTGCTGGGCCCCGTCCTCCTTGTCTTTGTCTTTCTTCCTGAGTCGCTCAGGCATATTGAGATCAGAAAAAATTCTTGCGAATTCCTTGATTGACTCACCATCGGGTTTTCCATCATCGCGAAACAAGAGCTTCTTGCACTGCTCGGCAGTCATTCGCGGATGCTCGCGCTTCAAGCTCTGATAGAGCATGCGGCACTGACCCTCTGGTCCAGAGAGCTCTCGCAGCCCGCGACCGGTCATCAGATCAATCTTTGATGCTTCGCGAACCGCGGCGCCGACGACCTCATCCCTGCTCTCCTGATCCATGTCGGGAGTGAGAGAATTACGAGCGATCTTGATGAGCCGAGACCTGAGCCAGTTGTTCAGCTCATCCCAGTCACGATCGGAAAGAGGGGAGATATTGTAATCGACACCCTTCAGTGTCAGGGGCGCCGAGGCCGCAGAAATGCTAGGCGGCATTTAAGTCTCCGCAAGAGGACAATAAAACTTAGGACTGAGCAACCGGCCACCAGGTGGTGAGGTCCGGTAGCTTAATAGAACCGAGTGATCCATCAGCAGTCAGCACTCCGTTGAATTCTGTATTAACAGTCTGCTGAAGGATCTTCGCCGTTTCGCGATCAACCTGGATTCCAGTAAAATCTTTCACCTGAGCCCACTTAAGCTCCCAAAACGTAGTCGCATCGACGTACAATCGAACGGCGATATCATCGCCCTTATTAAATCTAGAGCGGTTCAAGTTCTGCTCGACGACCGATAGGGTGCAGTCCATGTTGCCGGATTTGCGACCCTTCCACAGGTGATTAACCCCCGCCGCGGCGACAATAGTGCTCGAGTTAACGTACTCCTGCACCTCGTTAGTGATAGTCAACGTGGCTGATGCCACATCTGACCACGTCGTAAATGACGTCCACGGTGACACGGTCGCGTAGCTCAGGCTGCCGAGCGCGATCGGTGGAATCGTCGGCGTGCTGACATCCAGATAAACAGCCCCGCTGACGCCCTGCGATGTGAGATTTAGATGACCATCGAAATCGATGGCCATATTGATCATCTCACCGCCTTCGAAGTTCCAGTTCACGACGAGCTGCCTGACGATGGCAGTGCCCGAGTATTCAATACCGGCACCATATGCATCATTATCCGGTGCAGTGTAACCCTGAAATGTGAATGAGTCGCCGGGCATTACTGTTGGCTGCTTACCGTACTGGGCGAAGCTTCCAGTCCACTCCTCAACACCGCGTCGGCGGAAAGGACCAAACGCTGTGTTGGACGCTACGCCCTTGGCCAGCGTCTGGGAGTCGTTGATTGACCAGTTGCGAACCGTGGACTGGTTGTTGACCACGCCGAACTTGCCGCTGTGAACAGCCATATTATGCTCCGCTATTTTGCGTGATCAGGTCATCTGTCTTGAACCACATCTCAACCTCGCAGCCCCATATCGAGCTAAAGCCGCGAATTCCCCTATTTTTCTCGGAGTCAGTGAGAAGAACACTGCCCGTGATAAAGTCATAGCGCTTGACGAAGGGCTGACCGCTCCACTTGAGCAAAGGAAGAACATTCTTCCAGTTCGCCATAGCGCACCAGATCGCCCACGTCACTGGTAATATACCTCGAATGACGTTAACGTCACCAGTCGAGATCCACCACTCGTAGTTGAACACAAGCTTCGAGGCGGTCGAGTTACCCTGAAGATTAGCCTGAGACTGATTGGCGACGAGAGTCACCTCGGGCACATCTGTCGTCGAGATCTCGATCTTGTCCGGCGGTATGAAGCTCTGCTTATTGAATTTTATCCTATTGCCCTGCTTTACCAGTGACTGGAAATAGGCTGATCCCTCCACGAGACCCCAGAGGGCATCATACACCTGAGCTGGAGGACACTCCTCAGCCACGGAGCACCTCCGTGAACGTTTTCTTGGCAGCTTTCTTCATGTCCTTGATCGACTGGTCGTCGGGCTCGACGAGGATTTTTCTTTCAGGGTTATTGCCTAGGCCCTGCTGATGAATCTCGGCAAGGTCAGCCACTGGCATGTTAGCGGTCGGGTGATGAATCGTGGACCTGAAACCAAAGACCATTGACCTTGACGTGACCCTGATCACATCGATGATCGCTGATAGCTTTAGGCGCAGGAACCTAGTGTCTACCAGGATGCGCCTATGACCCTTTTTCTTCGCTCTCTTATCAGAGATTGGCTTCCAGTTTCCTCCGCCAAGCGAAAACAAGGTGAACCTCTTCACGATAAAGGCCCGGTAGAGATCTGCCCAGCTTCGCTGAACATCCTTTACCGGGCCTTGCTTCGCTTGAATATCGCGCCGTAGCTTTCGCATCCGGCGAAGATCAGTCTTAACTCGAACCCTGATCATTCGTGTTACGAGTAGAGTCCAGAGAACTCCAAGCCAGTGTTGAGGTTCGTGCCGGTGAGCTTGATCAAGCAGGCGGGTCGCGTGCACATATAGAGCACATTGCTCTGAACGTGCATCATGATACCCTTGTCGAAGGGCAGCCTCTCCTGCTTCGCGTAGATCAGCTGACCGCGGGTATTGACCGTCTCGACGAAGTCGCCGGGAGCGACCACTTCAAGGAACAGGTCACGGGCGCCGGTCGGGAACGCGATCGCCTGCGTAGTCGGAATGAATCGCGTGGTTCCGACGAATCCGCGATAGTTCTCCCAGGACACATCAGCGAAGTTGAATCCACCTTCCTGAGAGCCGCCGGGGATCTGGGTCTCGCGCAAGAAGCTGTTCTGCTGATAGTACTCGTACGCCTTGCGGACGGTGCCGTGGTGCACGAAGTTGTCCCAGAACTGGTTCCCGCAGATCACCTTGACTCCGGTGAACGGGGTGTTACCGAGGGCGACCTGCATCTGGCGGATGAGACCCTGGGCGAGCATCTTCATGTCGACCGTCGGGTTCGGTAACGCGTATGTCCCCGCGTCCGTGAAGTCAACAGTAATGCTCGTCTGCGAGATGCCGAAGTCGGTGAAGAAGTTCTCGACCGTGGAGCCGTCAGCGTCCAGGATGACGCCCGTGAGAGCGCCGATGCGGTGGTACTCCCAGGTGACCTCCTGATTGGCCTTCATCTGCTCGAGGCGATCGTTGACGATCTGTGAGAAGACCTCGGTCTGGTCCTCGCTCCCGAAGGCTCGCTTGCCCTCCAGGTCCTCAGCGAGGAGCTCAAACCACTGAGGCATGTGAGGCACCTGGAACGCTCGCTCCTTGCGGCGAGGTTGGTGCATCGTGTTCTGCAGCGAGGAGCCGCGAGTCTGGGTCTGAACCAGCTGCAGGATGCCCTGGCGCTCTTCGATGACTGCATGCCTTGTCGTAATCGGGCGCTGCTGGAACAGCCCCATTTCTCCGATTCGACCTGGCATATACGGCAGCTTGTCGATCGCCAGCGTAAGACTCTGCAAATCGAACGGCGAGCCGTCGAATATGTCTAAGAGGGCCATTCGTGTCTTCCTTTGATTCTCTCGAGACTGGGTTAAACTGACAACAGAGAACTAGTGTCTTGATTACGTCGTCTGCGTTCCGATCGCCGCGGCAGCGGGCTCGGTCAGCATGTCGATGGGCGGATTCAAGGCCTGCAGTGAGGTGATGATAGTCGCGGCGGTATACGCCACACCAGCGAGATCGGCAGCCTGAATCATTGATTGGTTGATCAGGGCGGGGCCACGAAACAAGATCGGATACTTGGCCGCGGTGATTGCGTTATTTGCGAGCGCCTCGGGGATATTCTGCGAGTCATCGCCAAGAAAGAGACCGACGACCGAAGCCTCGTCGCCGGAGTTTGCGGCTGTCCACTGGGTGGCGACTTTCTTAAGCGGAAGCCCGGCCTGAATTGCCCCAGCCGCGATGGAAATGCCAGACGTGTTTTTGATCGTCTGAGCCGTTCTTGTGTAGAGCTGATTCGGCTCCCAGCGCACGAGCTCATACGGTCGCACCCGGTCAGTGATCGGCCCCTGAGCCACGGCACCCAGCATACCGAGCGCAAGGATCGCCTCGGAGTACTCCGGAAAAATTGCGCATGCCAGCGCCATGATCGCGATGATAGCCAGCGTGGGCAGAAGCGAAAATTTCATTTGTCGAGTCCCGTTTGTGAGTATAGAGTCGTGAGATCGAATTAAGCGTTTACGAATTTCGCCGATGACGGGCAGCGTGCTGTGCGGCTCGTCGCTCGGCGTCCTTGACGATGGACGGCGTGCCGTTGTCACCATGGTTAGGTGATTGCTGATGATTGGTTCGCTCTCCCGTCGAGGTGATCGGACTGTTCAGCGAGAGGGCTGCGACGATGTCGTCGAAGTCATCTCCTGTCTCGTTGGGATACATGGTCTCATGCGAGAGGGCGAAGGAAACGGCCTTCGGCGTCGCGTACTTTGCCTTGAGCTGCTTCATCACCGGGACCGAGATCTTCTTACTGGTCACGAGACCCAGGAGCTCTTGTTCGCGAGCCTTGACCAGGCGATTCTGAAGGGACTTCGGAACGTCGAAGCTCATGGCCGGGGGAGGCTCGTAATTGCGATCATGGGCTCTGTTGCGTCGCCCACCACCGAACTCATCACCCTCACCCTCGTCCTCGAAGACTTCAGGAGGAACCCCGGCGCCCATTCCCTCGGCCTCGGAGAGCTCCCCTTCCTCTTCCTCTTCCTCGAATTCAGGAAGCTCTTCTTCCTCACCCTCGCCGCCTTCGCCTTCACCTTCACCTGGAGGAGCGGAGTTGAAAGCTTGCTCGATGCACTCGCTGATCGCCTCGTCATCGGCCCCTTCGGGGCACTCAACTCCGAGCTTCTGAGCGAGATTAACAAGGGCCGGACTTGCCATATTATTTCCTTCTTCGTGATCGCAAGCGATGAATGAAAGCTCGATGCCTGATTGATTTGCTAACTGAGCCGCTACGTCAGAGAATTTACTCAGAGCTGGAACAACGGGATAATCCGTAATCGCCACGTGGCGAATTGGTCTAGCATAGCGCTTGCCGACGCCAGACGTAAATTCATGCGGCATGAATAGGGAAACGTCGCTCTCCCTAAACTGCTCCTTGTATTCTGGCCTTCGCCATTTTATGTAGGCGAATAGCGCCGGCTGACCTCGCCGATTTGGGTGCTCAGACGGCTCAACGGCCATCTTGACCACGGTGCCTCGACGGGCCTCGGGGTCAGTAGTGTGACCGATAGGAACTGGTACTGGGATGCCGTCATGGGCCATCTGATTGAACGTGCGCACCCAGTGCTCGAGCTGGAACTCATCGACGGGAAGCTCGAATTGAGTCTCCCCGTTATCATCTACCTTGACAAAGGTTCCAGGGTACGCGAGCTCTTTTCTCGAGATAAGCTCAGGCTCATCGAGCCCGCAGGACGCGTCCACTGATAAGCAGACTGTCTTGGGAAGCTTTAGAAACCACTCAGTTCTGAGTCTATTTTTGGCCATGCTATGCTAAATATACCCTGTCACTAGTGCGCCCGCATTGAAACGAAATCCAGGGTCGACGTCCGGAGTTCCGATGAACGGCCGAGTCTTAGCCAATCGAGAGCCAAATCTGATCGGCCTACAGCGACAGCGACAATTCCACCCATTCGGGGTGAAATATGAGCGCCAGAACTTATGACGCTTGGGATACCTGACGCCGTGAAGAGCTCTGTGACTCTTCCTGGCGTCTATCTTGGCGACGTACTCAAAGCCCCAAATACTGGGATCACTGTATCCCTGAATCCAGGTAGCCGCCGCATCAGCGATAGATGACTGAGTCCTGGCTACAGTCTGTATCAGAGACTTATCCTCGCCGTAGACACCAATTCTAGTGAGGGCCCTGCGAATATACTGTAATCGCTTCGCCTCGGAGAGCTGTGAGGCTACTCGAATCGCCTTCAATAGATCAGCTCGCACGCGAGACATGTTCTCGTCTGTGATACTTCGCGCTATCGAGCGAAACATCTCAGTGGCAGCTATCCTTTGGCGCTTGGGAAGCGATCTGAAGACCTTGATGCCATGATCCTGCGCCATCGCGAATACTTGGTGCTCGACTTCTGAGCAGTCGAGAGCATAGCCCACCGGATCAGAGGCCGCCTCCAGAGACCATGCGAAGTACCTGGAGGCGGCGATCGAAGATAGCTGATCTGGCGTCATTAGGCAGCGGGCGTATTGGCGACGACGGCCGCGGCCAGGGCCGCCTGACTTGTGCCGAGCTCTGTTGAGAGCGCGTTCAGCGCCGCGGAATCGTCCTGCGGAGCCGAGGCGATTGCCGCATCGAGCTTGTCCTTGAGATTCTTAAGAAGCTGAGCTGCCGAGGCCTCCGCACTTGTGTTCGCCGTGACCTGAGCTGTGAGAGCATCGAGTGCTGCTGACATCTGCTGTACCTTTTGCATGAGGTGATTGACCCGGTGCTCGAGCACCAAAGCGTTGTTCTCTAAGTGCATAATTTACCCTTACTGAGGCCAGCCCCACCAGAAGGTGTCAAAGCTCATGAACCAGCTGTTATAAGACGGGATGCCCTGCAGCTCACTCACCTGATTGACCATAGACACCTGTCCTGGACTCAGCAGTGGACCGATGGGTGATTGATATGGCTGCACTGACTGCACCGAGAATGGGTGAGTTGTGACCCCGACATCGCCATCTACTAGTCTGCGCTGCCCTGCCCTGCACTGCTTGATAAACTTCTCGACTCGCTTTACGTCCGAGCTAAATCGATCGCGACCCTCCTCATCAGACGTGTCTCTGATGCCCCTAGCTCGATAAAGAATCGATGCCGCGAGCATCGTGCAGTTGCGACGGAGCCCGGATGACTGCTGGGCAATCTGCGGAGTAATAATACCGCATGGACTGCCTCGAAGCTGCATCTTAAAGTCATCTGTCGCCTCGTCAACCGCAGCCCAGATGTTATTTAAAATATCTGACGTGACTCCAGTGTTAGCGGTATCGGCCCATTGAGTAATAGCATCGGCGGAATAGCGCCTATTCATCTCCCAGTGAGAGGTCCAGAATGCCGGGTAGTCGTCGTTGCTTACCCAGATCTGATACTGCTCATTGATTACTCGATAAACGCCGTTCTGCTGCAGCGATGTAGTAACCGAGAAGCTAAACAGGTAAACAGTGCCGATGGTCCCATCTGGAAGAACTGCAGTAGGCGCAGTAGGATCCTCAGGAAGCACGCCACCAGAAACAGTGCACAAGACACCTTTGCCGATGCCAATCTGCGTAGCTGGTGATGGCGGTGTCAACGGCCCAGAAAGATTAACAGTGAGAGTCGAGAACGAGAGATCAGTGTTCGTTGGACTTGGCAGTATCATCGTTGGATGCGGATCGCACGACGTGATCGTCTCACCGGGCGCCAGCTGCCTAGTGAAATCGAAGTAAAGTATCGGTATGGCGAGTACGCGCTTCTTTATGACTAGCATTTAGATGCTCAGTTGCTCGGCGGAACGAGATATGGCTGCTGCGGTAACCTGATGACGAAGACCGTGCTCGGCGCGCCGAGCACAAATGGAGGTCCCGGCACCGGCTGCTGGGTGATGGCTCCCGTAACTGGGCGCCAGATCACCCTAGACGCGATGCCCATGGTCCTCTGCGTATGACCCCAGAATATCATCATGATAGCACATCACGGCTGCGTGTACAGCGTGAAGGGAAGCTCGATGGCGCCGACGGCAGTCGCGAGGAACGTGATGCCGCCGCCGTTCATATCTGTATTGGCCAAATCTACCTTGTAGGTGCCGCTGGTGCCGATCTCTGTGATGCCGCTCATATTGGCAACGTTAGCATACGAATTACCGTCGATAGATCTCTGGAGCGTGATTTGCCCAGATAACCCAGATAAGAGCTGCTGTGGGTTCGCCGCGTTAAACATCGGGAATGTATAGCCGCTGATACCGACGTCCTTCTTGAAGACCAGCTGTCCATTCAATAAGGTGACCAGGGCGCCAGCCTGCATCGGCGTTCCGATGGCGACTAGAAGCGCCGCATAGTTAGCCGCGAGCACGCTCGCCTGGGCTGCTGTCTTGGCAGCGTCGTACGCTGATATGAGCGCCATTGCATCGCCGGCCTTTGCGGGCGCGTAGTTAGGCTGACTGACAGATAGCGCGACTGATGCGCCCGCTTGCATCGGCGTCCCTACCGCCGTCAAGAGCAACGTCTCGTCAGCTATGTTATTTGTCGGCAGCTTGTTGTAGATGGATGTAAGATGCGACTGATCCGTGGCAGTCCACACGACGGATGCCTCGTCGACAGTCTGCGTGTATGCCGATAGAGTGTATACGACAGACGAAATTGTCGCCGATACATCCATGCGTATTTGCTCGAGTGTCGGTGAAGCGCCCGGTGTATACGTCCAGCGGTACACACCTGTTGATGGGTTTGTGGCAGCAGACAAATTGCCCGACAAATTGCCGCTTGTGTTGCCCGTGGCCGTCAGCGTCGGAGTCGTATCGGCATTCACAGCCGTTCCGTCGACGGCGGAGTACGTGCGGCACTCGATGGTATAGGTCTCACCAGGGACATACTGCCCGATGGTAGTCAGCAACAAGTGCTTCGATGCAGACTGATTAATAGCGACGATATCAGCGTGACTGGCAACAGCGCCGCCGACGTTAAGGTTATCGAGATAGCCGGCCCTGGCGGACGTAAGTCGTGTCAAGAGCGTCGCAGCATCTACGCCGTCACCACTGGCAATAGTCGCCGGGACTTTGCCGCCGCTGGAATTCAACTGGCCCGTACCCGTTCCGACCTGCAAGCCGTGGAGGTTGTTATTGGCGTCGACCGTGGGCACGCCTCCATTTGCGCCGGCTGTGGCATTCGGCACGCCGTCAAACCCTGCATTGTGTGCATTCGCGACTTCATACGCGTCGCCAGCGTCATTGATTGACGCCTCAGCCCCGCGCCATGCTAGCGGCCCGGTCGTGCCTGTGTCGCCGGTCCCTAGATCGAAGTAATAGAACCCGCTCGAAATTTCGGTTGCGTTTGTCACGCCGGCCGCCGGGTTCCCGAATAACCCGCCGTTCTTGCTGATCGTGATTGCAATAGTCTTCCCGGTCGCCAGCGTCTTGCCATCCGATGACAGGTAAGCCCGGAACGCCACACGCTTGGCGACTGATTGAGGTATCCGCTCTGCCATGATTTATCCTAAAGCGGAAAGACCAGATGGAAGTGCCGCACGGTTCGCGCCACCCGCCGCCGCCTGACTCTGCAACGCCCCGCCGTCCGCAAACCCCGCTGTAACCAGCCCCGGCAGCGACCCCGGAAACCCCGCCGCCTTGCACGCTGCCCCGCCGCCAGCCGTCGAGTTCAGCGAGAAGTCATTGCTAGTGCGTGCGGTAAACGGATCGGCAGTCAGCGTCACGTCTCCGCTGCCGGCGGCGAGATTATTGCGCGCCCCACTGGTGTTCGAACCGTAGGCGTTGTTGCGGTTCGCGACGATAAACGCGGCCGAGTTGGTGTCGTTTACTCCATACCCGCCGTTGCCCCAGAAAATCGAATTTTGCAGAAGCAGCCCGAAGAAATTTCCGTTGGCGATCGCACTCACGATTCCGTCGCTGGTCTGCGAGACAAAATCACAATGACCCACGTCGATCATGCTCCCGCTCGTTGCTGATGATCCGGCCGCCGACGTGAGGTTGATTCCGGTTGCGTTGCTATAAAACACACAGTTGCGAACGGTGTAACCGTTGACGCCAGACACGCCCATCGACGGAATTTTGATGCCAGCGCCGGTGTTGCCGTGGATGTAGCAGTTCATAATCCGGCTCGTGTTCGCAATGATAATGCCATCTGCGCCGCCGGTCACTTCAAGTCCGTCGCAGATCAAATTCGAAATCGCGAATGCGATTGAATTGTCGGAGAGAATAGCTGCTTTGTGACCCGACAGTTTGCAGTTGGAAATTCTCCAATTGGCTGTGGTCCGATTGAATCCCGGAACAAACGCATATCCAGGTGTACCCGCAGTGGTGCTAAAGTCGATGTTGTCGAACACACGAAAGTTCAATGTCACGCTGGCGTTGTCTTTAATCATCATCAGGTTGTTCGTGGCAGTCGTAATCAGCGGTCGCGTCCCGTCGTGGTCTCCGCGAGTCGTGTGATACCCTTGCCACGTAATGACGCCGCTTGTCTGGTCGCCGGGATTACTGAGGATGATTGATGATGAAATTGTCTGGTTCGTGCCGTCAGCCTTGAGCCATGCAGTGTTCCCGGCAACGAGCACTCCCTCTGCTTTAGTAATCGTCGCCAGAGCACCGCCTACATTTGCCGTACCTGCTGCCCCGACACCAGTTGCCACGTTGCGGTCGAATGTGATTGACGATCCGACAACAACAGACGCCACATTGTAGATGCCGGTGGTGAAGTTCGTGCCCGCTGTGATCTGTGTCCAATTTCCTACCATGTCAGATGTGGCAGAAGCAGTGGATACGGTTGCACTCGCCCCTGACGTGGTCAATCCGCTCAAGGCATATTGGGCACTCGCCTGCTGGCTGTAATCAGTGCCAGACGAACCGGTGACATAGCCACCTCCATTGTTGTCGCTTCCCGAACCGGGGCGAACTTCTGCAACACTAGCTGCCGGAAGTGTCATTTAGCTAACTGGATGCCTTTTCAATCTGAGGATGACTTGCTCTCTTTTGAGTCCCGGTAATGCCTGTCGCAGAATTCTGAATGCCTTCTTCTGGTCTGGTGCATCGCACCAGACTCGCGCTTCGTCACCTGCCACGGTCCAGTGCTTCGGTTTCGCGTGCTTTCTATGTGCAACTGCCGCTGGCTTCGCCCGGTACTTTTCGCGAGTCTCCGCGATAATTTTATCGATCACTTCGGGTGTCATCGCGAGTCCCGTATGCAATTGTTGTTGAGGTGAACGCCACGCACTAGCCCCTCACTGGATTGACCGCGATTTTGAGCACCGTCGGCATTGCCGAATTCTGCCCCGTGGCCATACCCTGCAACGTCGTCAGCAGTGCGATTAGTGCGTTCACGTCGGCACCCTGTAGCGGCGTGCGACCGTCTGCTGGCGAACCGTCCTCGATAACAGACGAGTCGTTCGGGATCATCGCGCCCATGCCCTTCGCGGACCATGCTGCCAACGTCACGGCCAGCGTCGTCTGCAGCTGGGCAATCTGATCAGCGACGGGACGGATGTTTTGGTTGCAGAACTGTATCGCCGATGGGTCGATTACGTTGGGCATGATCTTAGTCCTCGACTGCTAATGACTCTCGAAATCGCGAGCTATCGCGTGTGTAAACTTCGGCCGGTCTCCGGTTTGAGTAGACGGGTATCACTGCCCGTCGATGGCCAGCTGCACAGTCGCGACATCCGCGTGTCTCGAGGCGTCCAGGACATGAGTTGCCACGGCACGCGCCTGCGAAATCGTGATCGGGTTACCACCTCGCCTGGCCTTCACGCGAGCATCATGAACGACGGGACCAAGAACACCTTGAGTGTACTCGCAAGTTGACTCATCATATCCTGCGCTCAGGTGATCGTGAAACTCGACGGCTGATGTAGACGCTGGAAATCCACATAGCCCGGTGAACAGCGCAGGTAACCCTGGCAGGATCAAGTTGATGAGAGTCGCGAGCCATGCCGGCAGCATGCCTGCTAGCGCAGGATCACCTTGCGCTGATGAGAGTGCTGCTGATGCGAGCTTCTGCTGTGATGCCGAGAGAGGATTCATCTTATCTCCTTTGTAGATTTGCGAAATCAGCGACATCGCCTCGCAACTACTGTCGTAGTTGTCTGCGAATACTATTGCACATCGCGCAGTTGGGTGATGTGCAAACCGGCTGGTTATAAAATACACCGTCCCACACAGCACCCTGAGCCGGTGCAGCAGTTGATTGAAACTGCCGCTGATAGATCCAGGTATCACCGCTCTTTGTGCAAGCTATTCCTGACGGCTGATGAAGATAACTGGCGAATGCCTTGAATGATTGCAATCGTGGCTTCAGCTTGGCGAGCACTGTTGGGTATAGATACGCCACGGCTACGTCGCCGGAGACTGGCGTGTTCGCCACGTCTCCCTCGACGATCGTGACATAGCCGTCGAGTCCGAGATTTCTGATGCGCTCGCGCGCCGCCCTGGCCCTGCTAGGATCAAGCTCAACTCCGATGCACTTACATTTCCATTTTTCTGCTGCGGCTACGCACCAGCGGGCGTCATAACCGCAGCCGAAGTCGACGAAGGCGACCTCAGGTCGTGGGAGCATGTTGATCACGCGAACTACCTCGCTCATGGGCGTGTGCGCGGCGTCATCAGTAGCCAGAGGTCGCGAGGTTAGCTCCGGCTCAGGCGCGAATGTATCGCCGCTGATTTGCGGAGTAGAGGTAGAAACGGCCGCGGGCTGAGGCGCGAATGTATCGTACTGAGCTACCGCGAGCGCCGGATACGCGATCGTGAGCAAGAGCGGAATCAAGAACGCTTTCATAGAGTGCTCCTTTAAAGAAGTAACTAGGATCAGGCAGCTCTAACGGCCTGCAGATCGGCATTAAGAGCTGTCATATCGATGGCGTTCGGTGCAGTGTTGTTCGTGAACCAACTTGGGGCGATAATCCCATAGGCCTCGTCGATATAGGCCTCCGCCGCTGCCGGAGTCATGTCAATCAGTGCGCCCCATGTCACGACCTTGAACTTGAGGGCTCCGCCCTGATCTATGTAACCCACGACGATGACAGCGTGACCACCCCATGAGCCCGGTTGATTCTGATGATTGGACAGCGGGCCATAGACGTCCCACACATTCTTGCCCTGCCATGCAGTCGGAAGCTGAATTCCGATGTAGGAGAACGCAAAGCAATAAATAGTCTGCTGAAACGTCGGCAAATCCAATTGACTGTTGCCGGCCTCGATAGAAGCGTAGGCTCCGATCTTATAGCCAGACAATCCAATTTTGGCCATGTAATTCATGACGTCAAGCTCATTACAGCCGTTGTCATTGCGACCAGTGCGCGGATCATAGCCGCTGATCGCCGAATACATGCCAATCACGTCAGCGTCAGACGGTGTAACGATCGCGCCGTTATTGCCCGTCCAGACCTGAATACCGTGACCGAACCCAGCACATGTGCAGTCGCCAATACTATCATTGGCCATCGCTCCCCAGCTGATTCCCGGAGGCGTCCAGTCGACGATCGACGGCGCTGGCGGCAACCCTGGTGTCAAGTACCTTGCGAGCTTAAGCGTTCGCTCATCGATGCGCGGTGCGTGTTTCCCGAGCTTAACTTTTGTGTGATCAATCACGGCGAGTACTTTCCAATGAGGGCGCGCATCTTATCGACTGTCTTTGGCATCTGCATATCGGCCGGCGTGATGTTTAGCCAATCTCCGGTCTGCAAGTTCTTTACGACCACAGTGGGGTATCCGCCGTTCGCGGCGATCTGCTTTGCGTAGAGCGTCTTAATCTGTCCGCCGTCTGATATGCTCTCAGAGTTGTACCACACCCACTTATGACCCTTGCCAAAGATCGAGTCCTTGGGAACCAGCGGACCTGAGCCAACAGCGAAGAATGGATCACGGAGAATAGCACCAACAGCCTGCTGCTGGGGCAAATTATTGGTATCAGTGATAATGACAATGAGAAGCTTAGCAGCCGTGACCGGCGGATTAGGTCCTGGCCCTGGTCCTGGCCCTGGTCCTGGTCCTGGTTCATCACCAGGTGGCCCCTGCGGACCAGGGTCACCCTTAGGCCCCTGCGGTCCAGGTGGACCCTGCGGTCCAGGTGGACCTTGCGGTCCTGGTTTTCGCGCTGAGTCACTCTCTGTGACGGTAACAGTGCACTCGTTAGAGATTACGTCGCCGCCGTACGCCCTGACGATGTACTCTCCCGGCACCATCGACCAGGCTAAGGTCTTAAGCGGCGCAGGGTTAAACTCCTCATCAAGGAGATTCAGATCATCAGAGTCATCTGACTTGACCCAGTGAACCTTTGATAGGTTCGTAGTCGCCTCTAACTTGAGAATTTTCCCGGCAGCAATAGTGAGAGTCGATGGCACTACTATCGCAGGTCCGCCATTGACGGGTTCGCCTCTGAGGCGACCCTTCGCCTTGATAGAAACCGGAGAATAAGCTCCGGCACAGCCGGTAATTACGAATAGCAGAAGTAGAGAAAGGACGCGACTCATTACTGCCCTCCCTCTTGCTGCTTCGCAAATGGAGTCTCGTTCAAGTGAGTCACCAGAGCCGTATTGCCCTGCGAGTACGCCTCAGACACAGCCAGCGTAAGCAACTGCCGCAACCTAGGCACAGGCTGTCCGCTCGCTGACTTGGGCGGCTCGGGAAGCGCCTCGGCTGCCTGCTTGACGTTCTGCTTTCCGATGCGCTCACCGATGGTCTGCAGGATCAGCCCAACGAGCGCTGGGGATAAACCAAGGGCTGTCGTCAGATCAGTATTCTGAGACAACCCAAATGCGACGGCGTACAGCAAAATGCCCGAGTAGTGCAACACGGTCTGCATGTTCACCATGACCTTCGAGGGAAGCTGGCTCAAGATGATGCTCCCAGTACTGTCTCCAGCTGAGTCAGGAACGCCAGCGTCTTGTCGAAGTTCGCGAGAAACGAGGCGTTTGATTGCGATAAAAAATCGACGACCGCGTTCGCCTTCGCTAGGTCCGCGCCAATCTTCGGAAACTCTTCCGCGATTGCTGGGCCAAACGAGGTCAGTGCCGTTTTGGCATCGGACAGGACAATCGGCTCGACTGACTCGAATTTTTTCGCGAGCGCGACAGCATCAGAGAGCTTCATAATAGGACCTTTCATAAACAGGGACACGAGTAATATACCGTCAGCTCTGCTCACCTTCAGTAGCAGTCATCCTATTGCTTAGGTTATGCTGCTTCTCCCTGAGGTTCTTGATCTCGGCGTCGTTGCTGTTGATCCTGGTCTCATGAACAGCCAAGTGCTCAGCGTGCTCATTGACCCGGTCGTTCAGGGTGCTCACGGTATTGGCCAAGGTAGCCACACTGCTCATCGCAGTCACCAGCTCAGCTGGCTTGGTGGTCTCAAGTCTCCTGATCCTCCATGAGAGACTCTTGAGTCGTATGTGCGTGATCTTTGTGCTGCTCCACATCTTGGCCATCCAGATGGCGAGCGGTATAGCAAAGGCGGAGCCTATTGTCACCATTAATCCCGCGAGCGTTAGCCACTCCGTTAGCCCTATCGCGCCCATCTATGATGCTCCTATTATATCGAGTTAATACTAGCATGCCCGTTTCTCTCAGCTCCGTTTCTCTTGGCCATGAGATATCGTTGCTTGCGACTGAGGCTAGCTCGCATGACGGCCTGACCAGGCTGTTTCTGGATGCCCTTCACCTCAGGCGCGCCGAGCTGCTCTCGAATAGCAGCCCAGTCTAGGTGAGCCTGCTCTTGAGCCTGCCCAGCCTCTGTTCCCCAGTGCTTCTCATAGAGTCCCTTGATGAACGCTCGCTTCTCATCGACGAGCGGCGAAGCCGTGACCTTGACCTTGTCCACGTATCGAGGACCGTAATTCAGCTCAAGAAGAACATTGACCACCTGGCTATTCAGCAGGGCCATGATCTCCCTGTGAGTCATCTCCAGGTTATCGACCACGAAGTCAGCGTGTGCTTCGGCCTCTGCCTTGGTGCCGAATTGACCCTCCTGAATAGCTCGCTCAGGAAAGCCAAAGCCGCGGGCCTTTAGCACATCATGATACTTAAGGCGCTCGACGAAAGCGCCCTGCTGAGTCTGCGGTGATTGGAGCTCAACTCGCCATGCCGCGTTAGCTGGGTTGAAGTTATTCATATCATCCACCTGACCAAGGATAGAGCTCGGCACGGCGACCATGCCAGATGACTGCAGCGACTTGAGAATATTCGCCGCGATCACAGCATTATCTGTCTCACCAGTGACCGCTCCGGTGACGGGATCTTTCTGTATAGAGGTCCCCATTGGGTAATAGACGATCCAGTGTGACCCTGCGATCTTGACGTCAAATCTCCTGGCCCCGTCATCGCACTCGAGCCAAGAGTCATAGGGTCTCTCGCACCTGCGCAAGAGCGGCTCGCTGTACCAGTTCGTGCCCTCAGCATCACGGTATAAGCAGGCGAAGTCGCCCCTGTACAGATAGACCGGGTTTGGGTTCAACACATTGTGAATTGCGCTGTTTCGCACGCCGACCATATTGCCATGATAGTCGACGAGAATAGTCGTAAGATCCTGAAGCAGTCCCTTAAATTTCTTCACGTAGAACATACCAGTGTCTTCGTGCTGCTCCTTCACTACTTCATACGGCTGCCAGCCGAAGTCCAGAAATCCTCGCAGAGCGTCGCGCAGAAACTGAATTCGAAAAGGGACAGTCGATTGCTTGATGCAGAGCTCGGCATCCTTGAACTCCTCATGCTCGCACTCGACTGTCCACTCGGAGCCAAGCAAGGCAGCCTGATATATGTCGCGAAGCAGTCCCAGCGTTGGATCGCGGCGCATGAGACGCACTTTGCGAAACCACTGAGAGGTGACTACCGGGTTGAGGGCCAGCACACCAGGTGGGACAAACCCATCGGGACCAGCGCCGACGAGAATCTGGGCTACGGTCCTGGCTTGCTTTGGTTCTTTGTCAGCCACTAGTCACCCTTGATCTCATGACCCTGGTTAAACGTCGCCGTTCCCACCTCGTGGGCGCCCCACTCCTGAGCTGCCCAGTGCTTGATCAGCTGCATCGTGTGCTCATCGCTGCACCGCACCGCTATGACGACCTTCGGCACGTCGAGGATCTTTCGAACGGCGACCTGAAGATCAACTCCGCCACGAGCAAATCTCTTCACGTCGCGAGAGAATTTCATACCGCGCTTCTCTGGGAGCGTGAACACGGCATTAAGGCCCATCGCCTCTCTTTGATGAGGTTTCACACGAGCGGTAGGCTCTAAAGGAGACATGTCACCTCTTGAGTTGAGCGCCCTGGCCTTGCTGCGCTTGGCGACGCCGTCGATAGAGTGCAGAACGGAGACATTATCGGTCTCGACGTTCACGAGCACCCACTGTCGCCTATCCTCTGGGTCTGGATTTGGATAGCGCTGAAGCTGCACCACCAGTTTGATGTCAGGGAAACCGTACTTCAGGTCCATTATCGAGTCGCGCATCTCGGCCGCATTGCCGGCGGGGACCACGTAGTGGGCCCTCGGAAGAACCTGGCGCTGGTGCTTGGCTGCACGAGCCTTGGCGAACCTATCCTTGGGCTCACCAGCTAGTGCTACTGAGCCCGGCAAGCTTTTTTTTCGCGCTGCTTTTGAGTCTTGAGAACCAAGAACGACGTTATCAACTAGGCTCAGCGAGAAGCTCGCGAATCGCCCTTGAGCGTCCCTCTCGTACTGCCGCTGGGAGACGTGGGTCTTCCCTTGGCGGTCGAGCGCCTCGTATCTCGTGCGAACCCCTGCATGATGATGCCAAAGCCTCTTGTGCTTTGCCGCGATTGCCTTGGTCCCCGGAAAAGTGCTCTTCTTGAACTTCTCGTAGCCAGAGCGGTGAACGTCCTCGTGCGTCTTGTGATGCTTAATGATATCCTTCACCGAGATCATGTTGTTCTCGGAGATCGGTGGAAGGTCGTTGTCTCGCCGCACCTGATTGCCGTATCCTCTGCTAAGATCGCTCTTTGTCCTCTTGAAGAGCCTGCCGCTCACCAGGTCCTTGGTGTACTGGATAGGGTGCATGACGGCCTGCTTCGTGTTCTTGATCGTCGCGGATACGAGCGGAGACACATCGCACGCTACACCCTCCATGGAGAGCGCGTAGAGCTGCTTCCTGGTCAGTGGGCGACCCTGCTCAGCGAGCGAAAGGTAATACGAGGCGGCTCGGCTGATCGGCTTTCGTCGGCGACCTTTTCGCTTTACCTTGTAGGGCAATTTTTTCCCCTTCGGAGTCTTTTTCTCGAACTCGTGGGCGATCTCGGGATGATGAATGTGCATGTAGGCTCGCTGCGCCTGAGATACAAAAGGCATTATGCCGCTCCCACCAAAACACTCGGAACCACGTCGCTCGTAGGAACAACTGGCCACACTCGATGAATAATATACCCAAGGGCGTCAGTGATGTGACCAATGTCATCATGATCATCGACGTCGCGACTGCCGGGCTCATATGCCCTGGTCACCAGATCATGAAGCAGCCATTTGCACCGGGGATCAACGAAGACTCGTCGCTCTCCCAGGGCGTTGCAGAAGGACGCATTGCATGCCGAGAACCGCTCATGAATCGCGGGGTTCTTCGCAGGATAGAAGATCTTCTTTCTAAGGAAACGCTGATCATTCTGGATATGTGCATAGTCGCTCTGAACAGCGCTAGTCTTCCTGGCCTTGGATGACGCATCGCCGAAGAAGATCCAGCCTGATTGGTGCACACTTGGCCTATTATAGCGCTTATCTAATTCATTTAACGCAGCCGGCGTGTTAGTGTTGCGAATCCAGATCTCGTCGATGACATTGAGCTTCGGCCTAGACGTCGTGTGCTGCTGGCAGATGACCCACGCCATAGGGTCTACGTTGAAGTCAGATCCGATGATCAGTGGCTTACTTGGGTCATACTTTGCTGATTCTATGTTAAGCTTCTCATCGAACGCGTAGAACACCAGCCCAGATGTTCCCTGCCAGATGGCCCCGAACTGCTCGTCAAAATCCTTCTGATCAAGACTTCTGGCGGCGTCAGCTATTTCCTCCTCGCTCAGGATGTCAGCGCTTGGCCAGGTATAGCTCTCGTATCTCGGGCCAAGCTTTCCAGAACCGTAGTCCTCCCAGCACTTCTTGAACTCGGAGGCACCTGGTCCAAACCGCTTGGGAACACCGATACGCCAACACCAGCCAGTTTTATGAGATAACGTCGGGCGAACCGAGCGATCGAACGAGCCGGGCCATTGATCGCACGATTCATCGATGACCCCGCCGTCCCACTGAACGCCCTCGATTCTAGCCGGCTCATTCATGCCGACGAGGAAGAGCTTAGATCCGAAGCGAGTCTTGATCGTCAGATCACTCTCGCGTATGTCATCAGGCGAGGCTATCCACTCCTTTGGAATCAGGGCCTTGATCTTCTCCCAGGCGACTAATTTAGCCTGCGCCCTAGTGGGATACGCCAGGAAATAGATCGGATCAGGCCAGGGCTTCTTAACCGGGAGAAACCTTACCAGTCGTCGCCTAGATAGCTCCGTCTTGCCAGAGCCTCGGCCGCAAGCCAGCGCGACGAAGCGCGCCTTGGTGCGCCACACCCTAGTCTGAGCCGGGTGATAGCGAAGCGGAAACCAAGCCGGGGTGAGCATTACTTCGCCTTAAGTTGCTCTCTTAAGGCTTTGTACCGCTTCATCCGTTCAGGTCGCACAGGGTGCAGTGACTGCAGATCCTGGATCGCCAAGGCGACCTCGCGACCAACGCCTCGCCCGGGATCAAGCATCAGGTCATGGCTCATCTTGATGAGGTCCTTGACCACGTGAACTCCCTCGGTCGGAGCGAACATCTCACCGAAGAAAGAGTCAAAGATGAGCTGCTGAAACTGCAGGACCTTTTCCCTGCGCCCGGTCACGGCGATCTTGCAGTCGGCGTAAAGCTTCGCATCCAGGCCGTGCTCCTTGGCTAGTTTGAGCGCCGGCTCGATGTTGTCCCGCTGATTCACGGAGATGATCTTCGTGAACTGATCATCGGCGCTGTCCATGGCCAGGGAGAAGTCCCGGCGCACCTGACCACGGCGAAGCATTCGATTAGCTGCTTTGAGCATGGGATTCATTCTGAAGCACCTTTACGTTAATGGCGTTATTCTGCTCAGCGATTTTCTTTACCAATTCGGGATCGCTGGTAAGCACCAGGACCCGGTCGTTGTCCTTCTTCTGACCCTTGATTCCGTTCTCCCTGAGCTCCGTCAAGAATTTACCCAGAAGGTATGCGTTGGCCGCGAACGCTACGACCATGTAGGTCAGATGGGCGGCTCCCTTGACTGCTGCAGGGAAAGCTAGCTCATGCGAAGCAGCTGCCTCCTTGACCAATTTTTTAACTCTCGCGGTCCTGGCTCGTCGCTTGGCGATCTTCTCAATTTTCTCTGGTGAGCCCTGCGCCACGACCTCGCCGTTAGGCTTTACTTTTGCCAAGATTCCGCTGGAGATCAGGTCAGCCGCGACCGTAGTCGCCACGTACGGCCCCACATCCTTGATAAGCCACCAGCCGACACCCTTCAGGAACGGCAGGGCTGCGATGGCGGGGAAGGCCATTTCTTTGCCCTTCTTTTTCTTCATCTCCTTGATTTTGCCATGGAGCGGCTTCTCGAGGTTAGTCACCGGGGGTTTCTTCTTGGGTTTCTGGACAGGGACTCCGCCGTTTGACACCACAGCTGCTCGCTGCTGAGCCTTCGGCATTACCTTTGAGGCGGGCTTAGGCGCAGGTTTAGGCGCAGCGATAGGGGCCGGCGCAGCTCGCCTCACAGGCCGCTTCTTTGTAACTCCGCTCTTAAGAATCTTGCCTCGAAAAGCCGCGACGACGGCGTCTAATAAGCGCATCAGGGCGGCTCTCACCACCACGTGCACCCTGCCGTAGCCATCGGCGAACGAGTCAAAGATCCCGGCCTTGGCGAGCCATCGCATGGCCGCGGTCGCCCCGACGATACCGCCAAAGTCAATGATCAGCTCATGAAACACGTCGCCAATCGGTTTCTCGTGGAAGTTAGGATCAGTGCGCCGCGGGATCGGACCGGTTTCTTCATGTGGCGTGAACGCGCTGGGTTGCACCCCTGGACCAGCGCCGGGCGCCTGGTGCTTAGATCCAAATGTTCCAGTGGCCGTCGGATGCCTGGTGATAATTCCGCCGGCGGCAAATTCATTGACGGCAGGCTCGATGTCAGAGCCCTTGACACCCAGCACGACGATCTTCTTACCCTTCATGTACAGGTTCTGGAGCGGCTTGAAGTGATACTTGTTCACCAGCTGCTGGTACGCCGCCTTGGCCGAGGCGACGCTCTTGCAGTCAAACTCCCAATTCATCGGGGACTCTTCGGCCATGAATGAGGCGGCCTTGACCTGGCCGCTGTGCTCGTCAATGATCTCCTTGACCTGATTCTCCTTGCTCGGGTCAGTGGTCTGGGCGAAGATCTTGTTGCCGATCACCTTCGCCTGGACACCCAGCTTCTTGATCAGCTGATACGCCCCGACTGCCAGAGCCCCGGTGGCGAACGTGGCGGTGATCGCCAAGAGCGCCTCACCCTTGGTCCTGGGGATGAAGCCCTTCACACCCTGCCGGGATGCCTCCTTGACAGCGCCCGGCAGGGCGCGGGCTATTCTCCCGACCTTGCCGGGCATAGAGCCTACTGTTTCTTTTGCATGCTTGGCTCCCTTGCCAAGCTTTTGCAGCTTGACCCTGGTCTCGTGCGGCAGCATGTCATGCACCATACTAGAGGGCAGGAACTCGGTGCCCGGAAGCACCATTCGCACCCCGGCCTCGAATTTTCTGTCCATCTCCTTAAAGATTCGCCCCATGATCGCGTCCGTTTTCTCTGTGGCCTTGCACAGGATGCTCTTTTCGCCGTTGCGACGAGCGGCGAGTCCCTTCGATCTGAGATAGGCGAGGCCAGCGGCGACCGCGAGCGAATTGGCGAAGACAAACTCGACCACTTCTGCCGGACCAAGACCCATCGCATATGACATCGCCACGTCCACCCTGGCCCCGCATCGCTGAGCGTAGCGACGCACAGCCTCCTGTCCTCGGTCGCCGTAGGCCCGAATCTTGATCTTTCGCTTCTGCATGCCGCGACCGAGCGAGGAGAGGATCTCGCAGCCGAAGCCGCGCAATTTTTGAGCGAGCCACCCAACGTACTTCGGACTCACGGACGAGAGCACGAATTCGTAAGCCCGACCCATGTCCATCTGGAACGACGCCGCGACCTGAGATGAATTAGTCGGCTCCATCTTGCCGCCATACTTTTTGGTGATCTCCTTCACCTCGGTCTTCTTGTCGCCGCGAAGCTTCTTCACCAAGACATAGGCGCCGTACGCGGCAGCCGAGATACCAGCGGCTGTCAGGGCAACAAGGGCTGCAGACGCCGCAGCATTGGCACCGAACTTTAGAAGCATGGAGCCGATCGCCATATCAGCGGCGTCTTGGCCGGACTTAAATGCCTTTGCTCTTGTGTTCTCGTGAGCGAACTTCATCACACCGACCTGGCCGAAGTCGGGCGGGATCGGCGAGCCCTTGAACTCCTGCACGCACTTGTTGATAACTCGGCGCTCTCCAGTAGCGGTGAGCTTATGTGAGTGAGGAAACGGTCGCTTCACCTTGACACCGTTCTTGCGGAGCCACAGAGACGCCTCGTCTGCCAGGTCCTCGCCCTCAAAGTAGAGCTGCATTGCCTCTACGCCGCTGTTCCGATCCTTGGCGCCGGGCTCTGTGGGTTCACTTGAGTTTGGCCTGTACGCACTCTGCTGCTGGGCTGGCATCTGCATAGGAGGAATCACCACTCCGTTTCCGTTCACCCCTGAGGGATAATTGCGTCGCATCATCTGCTTCTCATCATAAAGCGCCATCATTGCGTCAACCATGCTCATCCCCCTCATCCCGCCGTAGTTAAATGGTCGGCCGACATCGCGCATCTCATGGATCTTCTTGCTCGGCCGAAAATGCACATAGAAAGTCTCGGGCTTGAAGACGTCGTCCTTGGTCCTGGGATTCTTCTTCCACGCAGATTTTCTTCTGCGCATCTCAAAGATGCCGAAGTTCCGGAGCTCAACTCGCTGACCGTTTAATAGCGCCAGCGCGATCTTATCAAGGACAGCAGAGACAACTGGCCTTGTGCGCGCCTGTGCAAAGCCGAGCTCTTCAGAGATAGCAAGGTACAAAGCGCGCTTAGTCAAGGTCGAGCCAGCGACGGAAACGTCGAAGTCCATGCTAATCGGCGTAAGCGATGCAGCGTACCTCAAGCCAGGTGGTTCAACGACCTTATAGTGAATAATGCCCATCTTATGAAGCTCTTGCATCACCTTGTCATGAATGAGAAGATGCACCACGGAGGGACTAGCATGCGGATCTTTTTTCCACATCTCAGTCGCTATTGGCTTCAGATGTTTCTTGTACAGCTTTGTTATCAGCTTAGCGATTTTCTCTGAATCTTGAGGATAGTTAGGTCCAGGTTTGGCCAGGTGAGAGACACCCTTATGATTAACTGCCTCGATCGACCTAACTCCGGGCCAGCCGACGAAAACTTGAATATCCTGGGTGCTGAATGTGCCGCCGGCTCTCTTAGAGTTACTGGGGTGATTATGAATTATCGCGTACTTATTCTTCTTGTCTATGGCGCCAGGAACACTTAAGTGTACGCGTCCCTTGCTGCCGTCGAACCTATGAATCACGTCTCCCTCATGATTCACTATGACCGAGTGTTCCTTTTCGCTTTTCTTGCCCTTTCTGAGCACGCTTTGCCTAGCTTTGTTTGCACCCTCAGTAAAGTGATTCTTGAATCCACTAATAGAGTGCTCAAATGCGAACGCCGGCCACTGTCCAGTCATGTTCCCGGTCATGTCTCTTCGCCTGTCGGGAAACCTCATATTTCTCTTATAGGCTCTCTTGCGAGCCTGGATCGCCGGGTCAGGGTTCTCGATGGGGCTTATGGCGCTCCCAGTGCAGCAGGGTTCGCCAGTGTTCTGCACAGTCGAGTCTATAACATGCGTCACCTTCCCCTTATACGCCTTAACAGCCTGGCGAAGAAATGAGATAAAGGTCTCATGCGAGTGCATGTATCGCGGGGCACCTTCAGAACGATCCGGCATACGAATGTGAAGCTCGAGCTCGCGCTCAGAGACCCTGTCCATTTTCAGGGGAGCCGTACCAGCGATCTTAGCCTGCATCCAGTCGATGAACTGCTTAAGAGCGCCCGGTGACCTGAATATCATGGTCAGGTGAATCGGCAGCTCGTGAGTCTTCATAAGTGGAATATACCTAAGTGACAGAGACTAGTGAACGCCTAAGCAATTCACTAGTCTCTGGAACTCAGCCGGTGTTAGCTCATGTACAAAGAGCCGCGGCTCAATTACTTTGCTCTAGACAAGAGGTCAGGGAATTTTATCGACCTTCGCTTCACCCTCCCGGCATCGTGAGTCAAGTGTATAAAATAGCCTCTCGGCGGATCAGAGGGCCGAGGCCTGGTGGCCCTTCCATGAATTACCGCTTTGGTTCTTTCACCGGGCGCCCATCCTACCAGCAGATGAGAACTAGTGACCTGGATGATTAGGTCGCTACCCAGCGAGGGATTTACTGTTTTACCGGCTCTCGCCTTTACCGGTCGGGCAACGTCTGTTCCTAACTCTGCGCTAGCACCATCCTTACCTTGCACGCGGCTGTGTTGCTCCTTCCGTAAATCGCGACGCTGGGAGCCCACGGAAACAGCGCAGGGAGCCCGGCATTGCCGTTGCTTCCCGGATAGAGCCGGGCAAACGGGTAAAAAGTCGCCGAGACAACTAATCCAAGGTCACAGTAGTTCGCCTGGTCCAAGTTCTGGAACTTGACCATCCCCTCCTGACCGCTCGTCACGGCGCCGATCGGAATCAGAGTTCCGCCGGACGTCGTGGGAATAGAGACGATGTCCGGGTGCGACACAGGACCGTTCGCCTGATTGGCCTGCATCGACGTGGGCCAGGACTCGATCAGAGGCGGATTGTTGATCTGCAGGTTCGCTGTTATCGTAAGCTCGTTGGCCACTTATACCTCCTGTATAGAAAAATCTAACTGATGAAACGCAGAGTCCTTCGAGCCGCGGCCGCGCCCCTGAGCTTTCTTGCCTCCAGGGAGAAGCCTCTGTCGTAACATCCGAGTTACTTCTCGGATGTTACTCCTGGTCATCAGCTTATAGGTGACCCTGAGCGTACTATCTGATTGTATCTTCCCAGCGAAGCCCATGCTCGCCAATATACCGGCGATCTGCTTGTCCTGAGCAGGGTCTTCCGTAAACCAGGATATGACATAGCTGTGATCAGTGGGTGCATACCGACGACCGGACGTGTCATGGGCCTGGTATGGCTCGTACTTGTAGGGCTCGCCGGGTATTGACTTTCGCGGCATTTATTTCTTCGGCTGTGATGATGCCAGCTTAGATTCGATGAGAGCCAGGATCTGCTGCTTCTGGTCCTCGGTGAAGCCCTTGGGCGCGGGTGCAGCGGTGACTTCTGGCCAGTGCCAGCTCATTGGACGCTGCGCGGTCTGATCCTCTGGGATCCCCTGAATGCCGGGCGACGGTCCGCCCATTGGGTCCCAAAGTCCGATATTAAGCAATGTACCGTCCTTGGCCGGGTCAGAGCGATGGGCTCCCGGCGGATGAACGTATGTGACTATCGCAGGAACATGTTCCGGGCTGTTGGGGTACAGGCGAACGTGGATGATGCGACCGATTGTGGGAGTTTGAGACATTGACATAGGACCTTTCAATTATAGAGATCTACTACTCGAGTACCTACTACGTGCTTTCCATCTGGGCCGCGTATATCAAACTCTATCTTCTTGGTGTGGCTATGAGCCCAGTGACGGATAAAAGACTCTGCGTACTGCATCCCGGACGCTGTGCACTCTACGTAGATGCTCTCATCCACCGTTAAGTCATATATTCTTATGAAGCTGTGAACGAAGGCCTCGCTCATGGCAAAGCCCCGCTTATCGAAATTTTTTGGTGTCTTCTTGGGCAGCTTGATAAGACCCATCTTTATCAGAGTCTCCCCATGATCATCACCATGACAGCTGATCCAGCTGCCTGATGGAGTTAACCATCCTGAGTCAGTGCCGATGCTCACACCGCTAAGCGATACCTCACGCTGCTTAATAGCAGACATTACTCTGCGATGCTTATAATACTGCTGATGCCGCGAGAAGCCAGACATGCTTAAAGTGTTACTCCGGTTACTCGACGAACGACGTGGCTGTAGGACATCTTATGATCACAGCTATTACAGTTCGGCAAATCGCGCCTCTTGTCCTGCAGATGGGCGCGGTAGCGAAACATGATCTCTGAGTTCCATACCTGATCAATAGTTTGATGATTCAAATCACCGATGAATACCGCATCGTCCTGTGTCTGGTCAATCGCGCAGCAGAGCGGCACTCGCCCATCATATTGGATGACGAGATGTCGATGCGGCCTGGCGCAGTGCGTCTGCGGGGCGCTTGCGGCGTGTCCCTTTGAGTGGAAGCTGTCGAACGAGTGAGCGTTCTCTGGGCGATCACTGCGCATGTCACTGATGCAAAGAAAGCGACCGCGAGAATTATGACGGCGATACTTATGATCAGTACGACACCACAGATCATGAGCTCGCCCAGTGCTGTCAATGCTCTCATACAGTTCCTTCTGCTTGATCCCGGCATCACCAAGATCATAGATGTTTAGGTTGATCACGTTGACGCCAGAGTCAAAGATATCGGTGATCCGGTCAACCATCGCTATTATTTGGTCTCGCGGGCCTCTGGTGATCGTGTCTCCGTTCGTCGAGACATAGATAGTGCAGTCAGGGCAAGCTCGGCGAAGACGCATAGCCCAGCTAGAATCATCAGACGAAAACAGTCGCTTGTCAAGAGTAGGCTCGTTTAGTAAAAACAATTGGATGCATCCATCGAACTGATGCTCGCGCAGCTGATCACAGATGCTCGTGAACAGCTCCTCGCTCATCAATTTTTGATTGGGCCTGGGAATGTCACCACCGAATCCGCTGATGGGACAGAAACTGCAGCGTCGATTGCAGTAGGCGCTCGTCTCAATACTGAAGCGATTTGGCCAGGGATAGAACTCCCCTTTTGAGAAGTCCACCGGCGGCTCGTGCATCACGTCGAAAAATGAAGCCATTACTTCCCCAGAAGGATCAGCACCCCGGCAGATAAGGCTAGGAGTCCCATGATAATGTGCTCGGCCTCGAACCGAAAGTTAGTCAACGACAAGATCCCAGTCAAGATCAGCCATACGCACAGAAGAATAACACCAAATGATCTGTTGCTCATGATAACTCCATTATAATGATTATTCTTCGCTTTGTACAGCTGCTTCCTCTGGATTAGAGGGAATCGTCTCATCCATGGCGATGGCATCTCTGTCAGGCGTAAGCGATGTGCCCTCCACGTCGATGCCCTTCACAGAGAGCTTGGTCCGGATCAGCTCCTCGAATTCCTTCACGCGATAGTCGTCGCCCCACACCTCCCAGGCCGAGTGAGCGATGGCGGAGATCACGGATGTCATGGCCTGGGCGAAGGCGCCGTTGAGCCGGGTCTTCAGCTCCTGGATGTCACCGGCTTTGCCGGCCATGTCGGCGACCTCACGAAGCTTCGATGACATCATTTGGCCAGTGAGGAGCTTCATCTCTGTGATCTTGGCCTCAGTTTCAGGAGTGACAGGCATCTCCAGTACCTTGGCGTACTCGGCCACGGCGTCCCCGGCAGTTATGCGCATCAGGGACAATTCTTCGGTGAGGTCCAGGTTGTCGAGCGAGCCCATCTCCTCAACGACCTCCTCCATTTTCGCCGCCAGCGTGGGGCGAAGTGACTTAAGATAGAATCGAGACATGTATCTTCCCCTGTGCCCCTTATGGTCCGCCGAGTACATGTGCTGGCTGCATCTGGGCGGATCAGAGTCAGCCTCGGATTCATAGCGGCACCGGCGCCCCTTCAGAGAAGACGTCACCATGGCGGTGCAGCGCTCGACTGTGCTGTAGCGATTGTGAAGGGTCCTGGTTACGTCGCTCATCTTATTTCCCTAGGCTAAGCACAGCTCCCTGGCTAATTCAAGAGCCTCCTGATACCGCGTCTTCATCTGCCCTATTGTAAGGGGTGGATCGTAGTGATCTGCGATTTCTCGCAAGGTGCAGTTCTGCAGTAGGTGCCACCTGAGGATGTTAGCCGCCTCCTTAGGTAATGAGTCCAGGACAAGCGACACCTCAGCTATGGTCTCAGCTGTCTTAACTGTGGCGCCGTCGTCTCCAGAGTCATGCTCCGTCAGATCAACTGGCGGAGGAACATACTTATAGCACCTGCGATGCACCCACTTGTGAGCATACCAGCGAATATTGGCGCACAGATGCGTGATGGGGAGCACATTCCTCGACGGATCATACGTCTCCATGATAGCGTGCGCCCTGCTGATCACCACATCGCTGTACATCTCGTCCAGTTCGTCACGACGCTCGGCTGGGAGGCGACGACGAATCTCCCTCTTGAGGAGTCGCTCGTTCTGAGCAATAAGCTGCCAGACCTCGTCCTGAGTCATGATCTCAATCATTGAGGACCAATCATAGCCACGTCATATGGCTTATATACCTAGATTCGTTTCTTCTCCATTTGGTCAGCATACTCCCGAAGCAGTCGTGGAATCGCCTGGCGATTTATGTTCCCGGTATGGGCCATGTGCCCAGTATCATCGACGATGAGCATGAAGAACAGGTTCTCGTTGCCCATCACCGATTGTATGGCCATGGCCGTGGATGACAAGACCTTGGCCTTGTTTTCGTGAGATAACTGCGAGAGTTTCATTGCTATTAATACCCTTTTTCGAAGATCATCTCTGTCGTGGTAAGCATTCCGATAAAGCGCCAGCCATACTTAATTCGAAGCATGGTCAGAGCCATGGCGACTCGCTGAGTATAGGAGTGCTCAGTGGGGTCTCCCATTAGTGGGACTCCAACGTTCAGTGTCGAGATAACACCATAGCCATAGATAACACCATAGCCATAGAATGTCCTACCCTCTAAGTTATCTATTTGACACTTGTCCAGCTCATCGACTATCTTCTTAAGATTGTTGTTCATTCTGGTGCGCACTCGTTCTGAAACGTCTTCCTGTACTGCCACCAACCGCGGAAGTTTCCACTGGTCTTGACTTCGCTCATCGCCTGCGCCACGTGCTCGGTGGGAGCCCAGTGGCCGAAGCCAGAGCCGCGGCGAAGCTTTGAGGCTAGCTCCAGATCCTTGCGCCAGTCCCTGATACCGTCGTGCGTGAGATAACTGACGCGGGCCACGCGAGCAGCTGATACGGCGCACATGAACTCTTCAATCAACGCGCCGGAGTCGCCAGCAAGTCCCTTGTCGCACGCGATCTGCGAAATCGGGAACCCGTCGAAGCACTTGTCACTGGAGTCGAATGCGGCACTCATCTCCTCACGAAGCTTTTCCTCGTCTACGCCTGTAACGTACGGCCGGTGCCACTCGCCGGTCTCCCGCGGTAGCGGGTTGCTGGCGAGCATCGCTTCGCGCCACATGTACGCGATCTTCGCAATGTGCGGCTCCGCGTCCTCGTGGCACCTCAACCTGAAGAAGTTCTGCCAGTCGGTGCCCGTGACGATGACCATGATCCACATCCAGGGCTCGACTATGCGGTTGCATAGTGACTTGTGCAGCCCGCGACTGCTCATGGCCCTGGCCCATGCTACCGCGTCGTCGCGGGCCATGAGCCAGTCCCGCTGGCAGTTGTGGGTGTCGCCAAGCGATAGCTCCGCGCCCTGCTGCATGCCCTTAGCCTCGGAACCCCACCGGATCGGGATCACGGGGTCTTCCTCGACCTGCCGGAGCATCTTCGCCAGGGGGATAGCACGGCTGCTCGCGGATGAGCGTGACAGCGCCCTGTGTGTCAGCAGCTCGCTGTGCACGAACCGCGGATACGTGAGCACCCCGGTAGTCAAGCGAACACCACACGGAGCGATGCTGTCAAGTAATACCTCAGCTTTGTAAGCCATTCTAATCATCCTTTCTCATGATATAGAGTCCTCGACTTCCTTTACTCTTCGCCTGGTATAAGTTCTCTTGATCTCCTGCCCAGGATCACGAGGATCGTCCGGGCTCGTCATCCTCGTAGGATTCGTGTCACCTCGGCACCAGCACAGATACCAGGCATTGCTATTCTCCTCTAATTGACTTAGGTTCGGGGTGGACCCTTGGCGCTCTGCCTTGCACTGCGGGCAGCGATATACTGCGGTAACTAATTGCACAGTTCTGGCTCCAGGTGAGTCCTCGCAGATAAGACAAGGTCCATTAATGCAGCCGGCGTGATCCACTTTGGATTGCGCCAGTTCATTCTATTATGCACCATGAGCAGTCGGGCGATGAGCGCAGAGCAGAAGACAGAGCCGAGGTCCGGGTGCCTGAGCCCCAGTAACCGAGTCCAGTGTCTGGGTGACTCGAGAGCTCCCCTAAGATCGTAGGGCGCACCGTGCCAGTACTTTAGGAGCTCATGACAAAGCGAGAGCTCTATGAAGCGCGGCCATTGACATTCTGGGGCGATGCGACACCTGACGACTCTTCCCTGATATGACTTGCATCGCAAGGCGATGTCATGGCAGTGAACGTCGCCATTAGTAACATTACCGCAGTGCATGCAGGCTAATCGACACAGCGTTGTGCTTTCCCAGAGTGTCTGGATCGCTATTCCGTCAGTATGCATGGACTGTAACGGAGCCTCCATGGCCACGTGCGAGGGTCCGCCAGTGCCGAGCTCAATGACCCTGCTCTTCCAGTCATCGCCGTAGAAGAAGTATAAGTCTCCGGTCACCCCAGGTCCTCCTTTCTGCGCCCTGACTCGAGATAGCGACGAAGATCAGTCTTAAACTCGTCATCGCGCTCTAGCAGCCACTCGAGGTACTCAGCCGGAGTGTTGTTCACGGTCTCCCCGACGTACTTGCCGAACTGCATCTTGGTGATATCGCCCCACTTATCAGCCTGGGCAATCGTCATTGGCTGCGAGGCTTTAATAGCGGCACCGGGACCAAGAAGCTCCGTGCTAAAAGCCTGGCGAAGCTCTCTCCAAAATGAGTCAATTGATCTGGGATCATCGCCCAGACCCTGCAGCACAGCGTTAATGGTGCCGATGATGCGCTCGCCGGCCTCGCGACCTGTTATGCGGGCGCGAATATGCTTCTGCTCGATCGGTCGATCGACGACGTTGGGAATCGCCTTGAGCTGATCTACGAGAGCTACGAGCTCAAGCTTCTCTTCAGGAGTCAGGCCAGCGCGCTGCTGCTTGGTCTTCAATTCATCGAGTCTTTGTTCTGGGGTCATCGAGCACTCCAAGAAAGTTCACCTGGGTCAACATCAGCTGTTTTGCAGCGCTCGGGATGAGCTATTCTCCATGCTTCAACGCGCTTGATAAGCTCATCAACAGCAGTTAGCTGTGCTTCCTTTGCACCCAGTCGCGCACACTCATCCTTATAAAATTGAAGAGTAGCGAGCAGAGCATTGTCCCTCGCGACGAACACTATCCATGAGTCCGGGGGCTCAACTGCGTTATCCTTTTCACGAAGAATGACACCATAAAATTTACCATCTAATTTTGCTGGCATTATTTAGGTCCTTTGCTAAGCGTTACCTCCATCGGCGGGCAGTGACACAGGCAGTACAGGCACACCTTGCCTGTCAAGGGAACATCAGCGCACATCGAGATGTCCTTGCAGTGATTGCACAAGGAGCGGCCGCTGCCCAGCCTCAGTAGAGAATAGAGCGATAGCAGGGAATTCGCGGGCATCCTGCAGCAGATCGGCTGAATGTCCAAGATGCGCCTCAGATTAGAAGTATCGCTGTTGCACATCATCCGAAAGAAGTTATTGTGCATCAGGAGCTCTGCGCCCTTGACCATGAACTCGGTGAGCTTCGTGGGGGGGTGCCCAACGAACGGTAACGAGTGAACGTAGCAGACTATTTGTCTAGGTGTCAATTCGAGGTTTTTTGAGGGATCTTGGGTCATGATTTTGAGGGTGGTAAGAGCCGCCAAGAATAATATGGTATAGGGAAACCAAGAACTGCCTTATTCTCCCTATATTTCATGGCCTAATTAATATATTATTTCCGTCTGTATTTTTCGCATAATACACAGAGAAGCCACAAAAGTACATAGAGAAAGCAGAAAAAACTAACAATTCGCATAAATAATTCTGGGCTACTTATTAGCTAATCTAATAGTCGCTATAAACACGTCTCCGCAAGAACTCCGCAAAGCTCATGCGGCTCCTGCAAAAGTCCTCGCGCTCTGACCAGTCCATCATGCGCTTGTATAGGCTATAGCGAAATCGCGGAATAAGTGCACTGCGACCACTTTGAGTGATCTGAATAATGAACCACTGCCGATTGAAACCCCACTCGAGAATCTTGGCATAGCCTAATTGAATCAGCGACTCAGCGCACCTATGACGCTCGCTGTTATCGCAGGCAATAGTTAACCGATTGCGTGAGTACTGTGATCTGCGAAATGATGCGTAGTCGTCCTCGCATATATCAAGGCACGTGCACATCATCGAGAATTCCTGCTGTGTTAATTTGCGTCGCCTGCGTCGCTTCATCGCACGGCTCCTAATTTCTTTGCGGCCTCTGCGTCAAATGAATAATAGTCGCACGTGAGCTCCTCGCCGGGAGCTATGTCGCGACACGCGATGTCAACGAGGGATGAGCTCCCGTTGCACAGATTCGGCTCGCTCGAGTGATTCATGAACCTCGCATCGTCCATGCGGAGCACCCACATCTTATGAATCGAGCACATATATGCGTATTTTCGGATGAACTGCTGAGTCAATAGACGCATGGTCCTGAGTTCGGTATCAGAGATCATCCGGTCCATGCTTGACTCATAGCACCAGACCAATTGACCAATGCGAATATGTTGCATAGAAAATAGGCCCATGCCGGCGCCATTAATCTTGGACTCGGCTACGTACGTCTTTACTCGGAGCATTATTCTGGCCTTTCTTTTGTTCTGGGACGACCAACGCGTGGCGTTGTTTTCATCTTATTTATTAGCTCAGTGGTCCAGCAACCCATATAGCTTTCAAGGTTGCAGCCAAGCGCCTCCATGTCAAGAAGAATCTGAAAGCACTCGTTTTTTAGCTCGGTGATTCTTCTCTTATCAGCTATTCTAATTCGCTTTTTTGCTCTGGCCTCAAGATCTATGTTAAGAAAATCGGTATGTGCTGCGCACGCGACCTCACGCATCTCGGCAATGAGCCCCATGAGGATCTTCGCCTGCTCCTTGCGATCGTCAGGTGGCTTTGGGACCTCTTCCGTCATCGCGGCATAGTTGAACAATGAGAGCTTGCGCCTCTGTCGTTGGTATGCTCTGCGCATTCTCTTGGCGTTATATCTGTTGACCTCGTCTGTGTCTTGGCGATTAACGACGACAATGTCCTTGGCCGCCATAGAAGTTCTATCCTTGCGGGGATCAAAGCCAGACCCGGCGCCCCAACCTGGAGTTCCATGCTTGAGATTCATGGCTGTGAGAGCCTCGCGCTCGGCTATGCTGTTCCCCTCACAGTCTCTGAGCGTAGCTTGAAGCTCAAGATTGCGCTCGCGCTCAAGATAAAGACGCTTCGCGTAATAGCGAACGCGCTTGATGATACGCTTGTCTGGGCGCATCATCGCAAACCCGTCATAGCATCTGTGCGCAGTCAAAAGCCTCGTAAAGATCAGTTGATAAAGTCTTATGCGCTCTTTTGACTGTTCAACAAGAGCTCTGAGATCCCGTGTAACGTACTCCTTTCGCTTGACTCCCTTGGTCTTTGACGTCAGATCTGTTGGAGCTTGATCAAAGTGACCTTTTTGCTTTTTCTTTGACATGGCAACAATTCCTTGAGAAAGCGGGTACAATTACATAATAGGAGAGACGGGAAAATGGTTGGGCTTTATACCGTGACCGTTTTCACCCCTGCCTATAGTAAGTATTAGTGGAGGATTTGAAAGAGGTAAATATATATATAATAAGGACTTAGGGAAACCGGTCACTGATTAAAACCGTACCATTTTCCCGATTTTCCTATTATGTAATAGTACCCGTTGGGACACAAATTTAAGCGCAATTTACTCATTCATCGCACTTTTTACCTTCTTTCCAAGGAACTCCAGTAAGGCATCTCGTCGCACTACATAATGCCCATGCGGCACATCACAATCGTCCGGGAGATGCATCGTCACCTCACACTCGACGCTATTCTCGGAAATCTCCCGCACCTCCACTCCGGTCCACACTCGTCGTCGGTTAATCTCTCGTAGGACGACAAACTGCCTGGGCGTTAGCTGCCTATCATTGCTCTTTAATTCTATGAAGCCCACCCATGGTCTACTTATCACTATCTTGTCGGGAAAGCCCGCGAGGCCGAACGACGAGGCCACATAAGAGCACACGATCGCTCCCTGCTTCTTTAATAATCGAGCGAGGTCCGCGGCAAACTTATTCTCTTTGCTCATGCTCACTTGTCCTTCTTCGTAAAAGTATAAAAAGCGGGTCCTGATTCATTAAAGGCTGGCTGCTCATACTTGACCTGCCAGCCGACGGCCTCATAAGCTTTCTCAAAGTTAAGCCAGTATCTGGGACACGGCGAACCTATCGCGCTCTCGACCTCGCCTAATTGAAGCACGGCTCTCTTGCCGTCGAATTTGCTCCTTATGAGCTCGTTCACTGCATCAAATACTCGATCAGGGATCTCGACAGTTACATCCTCTGGTCGTATTGGTCCAGGCATGTCTCACACTCCCTCTCAAACAGAGTCGTGCGCCGGACATAGATCAGCGTCATCCACGCAGATGAGCGGCTGCTGGCACACCCGGCAGTGCCCCATCACCTCGGTATCGTTGATCAGCGATCTGATCATCATCTCACGTGTCAAGATCCGCTCCAGATCTGTGCAGGGATCACGGTTCCACCACCTATTGCGCCCAGAAGGGTGAGGCGCCGGCACATATCGCCCCTGAATCAGAGAGCCATACCTCGCCGGCCAGTCGATGCCGAAGCACCTCGACGCTCGTCGACCGCACAAGACAATGCGCGTCCACGCCGGGTCATCCCTTATGATGGCGGCGACTTGATCGGCCAGATTGTAGTCGAATGGAATCCCGTCTCGCTCTCTGCCCGGCGGGTTAAGGTTCACGCTCTCGTCGTATGAGAGGACACCTATGCTCTTGAGCAGCTGGTGCCCACTGTGCCCATTACGAAACGCGCCTAGCTTAAGCGTCATGCCGTACCACTCATCGGCGGTGTACCAGCGCCTATAGGTGCTCGCCAGATTAGCTCGCTCAGCGACTATTAGGATCATAGCGCTCCTTTCATTGACTCTCTGAGCTCATAAAGATGCCAGACGTGATATCGGTCCACCGAGATCCATGAGTAGACGTGTTTAAAGAACATGGGAATAGGCCAACCCGTGCCGAAGACCTTGAACACCCTGCGCTCGTTCTCGTTGGTGCGGTTCACCTCAAACCATACCAGTGTCTGCCCCTCCTTTTCTCCGGCCAGGATGACCTTGGCGCCCTTAGGCAGCTCGATTGTGCACAGCTCATCTTTCAGCTCAAACTTGTAGATTGTTCTGCTCATGGTATACCTTATGGTAGAATTAACCCCGCGATAAATTGAACAGCGAAGAAGATCATCACTAAGATAGCATAGACTATGAACGCGACTGAGTTTCGATGCCCTTGCTTTTGTCTCTCGTCTGTTTGCCATTCGCAGTAGACCGCGCACGCCAGATCTATCAGGCCGAACGCCGAGCAGAAGAAGCAGATTTTCCAAGGCTCATCATACCTTGGCAGAAACACGCTGAAAATCAGCATTCTTACTGCGCACTTAATTGAGTGTTCAGAGCTCATAAGACCTTTCTATTAAAGGGAAAAGTATCCACCATACCGCGTATGCCACTCTGATCGGTTGTCCCAGATGAGCCCTGCATCATAGTCAGCCACAAGCTGATCTATGACAGAGAAGTCCTGCCTGAAAAGAGATCTGAGTTGCATAAGCAATTCAGATCTTCTCTGAAGGTCGAGCTTCGCTATCTTAAGTGAGTGCTCCCAGCACCAGCTTCGAAGAAAGTTCTTCATGTCGATGATCTCCCCGGTCGGATCCCAACTCTGCCCCAGAATCGGGAGGCACCCTCGCGAGGCGATGATCACCGGCTTATTCGTCACGAAGCCAGGCACCGGGGCGACGACTGGCGAGGCCCTGGCGACGCTGAGAGCCCTCATCAGGTGACCGTAATCGGCGGGGCCCTTGAAGACGATCTCTCGTCGCGGATATCCGCACTTCTCATAGCCGCTCCAGTGCGCCCAGCCCTCGCCGTACATGACGCAGCTATCGTCTCTCCCCTGAGAGAACAGCTGCCCCTCATCTCCTAGCAACTGGCACCAGGCGTCATCGCGAAACTTTTTCTTAAATCCTGTACCCACGTGGCAGTGCGAGGCCCCGCAGATGTCCCATTGTATTTCCTCATCCGGGCACGGCTCAAGCCAATCGAGATATGGCCATGACCATGACCTTGAGTCGCATGATCTTAGTCTATACTTCTTAAAGGAGATAGTCATCTCCCGGTCGAGGCCATGCTGCGTATTGTCTAATAGCGCGGCCGGGCGAAGCTCCGGCCACTTATCGCTCATCTCACCGTCGCGCGGGTATGACCTTGTATCCGTCACGAGGCAGATGCGCGGTGATCTCATCAGAGCCATGACTCCCAGCATGGGCGCGGTGTACCTGAGCGAGCTCATCAGAGGTGATACTCCGCGCGAATTGTTGATAAAGCTATAGGAGGCGCTGAGGCCGCACGACTCGATCCACAACGGCGGCGTCGCGCCGTCCCACCCCTCGTCGCTAAGCGCCTGGCAGAGGGTCTCATGAGAGTCAGCGAAGCGCTCCTGCTGCTCAGCGCTGCTCATGTACTGGTGCATGCCAGAGAGGTCCGGTCGAACGATTGCTCGGCACCACGGCATATCATCCAAGGTCATCTTAGTGACCCCGAAGTAGATCACCCGGTGACCCTGCTCGCTCAGGTGCTTCATGAGGTCCTGCGTGCCGGCTATTTCTCCTCGCGGGTTCTTATCACCGTCGCGCGTCTGAAACGACTGACCAGACTTTGTGATGACTATAATTGCCATATTATCTATTCTCCTCAGGGGCGAACATTATGGTGCCGCAGCACCAGCACACTAGCTTTGGAGTGTCTAAATAAGTGGGGTTAGTGTCCGCTAAGCACAGCGGACACTGAAGGGCCAGCTTAGCGTCTTGTCGTCTTGGAATTGCCTCGCCGAATAGCTGATAGCGCATGACGGCGCTCAGATGCTTAGCGATGTTATACCAGTCTATCTGTCCAGGGCTCCTTTCTATTCTTCCGGCTATCGCCTTAGCTAGGCTACATGCGCCTCTCATGTCTCCGATCTCCCATATGCTGGGCATAGTGGGTGTAGCTGGTTCAAGATCCTTCTTGAGCAGAAGAACCAGTGACCCGTGCTTTCTATAGCAGGGGGAGCAGACTAATCGCCGCACCTTGTAATCGCTATCACAGGTGCCCTTCACTGACCACTCAACTGCCTTCGAGTATAGGTGATTATCATCTCTGGCGTCGAGCAGCTCCTTGCACACGTCGCATGAGTATTGTATGGCCATTTCTTAGTTCCTATGTTAAGATAGATAAAATGGATAAACTGAATATCTCACTTGTGACCAATTCCCAAATAAGTGTCCACTTTGACCATTATAATTCATATTAATGCTTAAGTAAACCCTCACCTGGGTCACACCAGAGATCCACAAAGGGACTCAATTACCGTTTCCGAAGGCCGTCTCGATGCCCACATGCTCAGATACATGAAGATCCACTACCCTAGCGCTGCCGCGCTTTTGAGACACTAAAATATAGGCTTTGTTCCTGTGCAGGAACTTAAGAGGCTCTTTTCGCTTTTGCTGATGCTCACCGAAGACCTTGTCATGGAGCACCTTGCGTTCGAAGTCGATGCCCGCCTGCAGCTGGGCAAGCTGGGTCATGTGATTCTCGAGGTCAAGAGTCCTCTGAAGGATCTCTGCGATGAGCCGCTCTCTTATTTCGCTATTCATTATCATCCTCTCCCTCAATAGAGCCGCCTATTGCCATGGCGTGGATTAGCTCGAGCATCTTCTTTTTCTTCTTCTCAAGCTTAAGTTTCTTACGCTCCTCCTTCTGTCGCTCGTTCTCGGCTTGGCGAGCCTGGCGCTTTTTCTTCATCTCCTCAGAGCGCTTAGCCTCGCGAGCCTGAGCTCGTCGTATCGACACCTCGTCTGCGTCACTCAGGGTGATGTGCTTGCCCTTCTCTCGGGCGTCTAGTACCAGTAGATAGCCGTCGACCTGGCTCACCAGAAGCTCGAGCTCACCTTCCGTTACCTCGAGAGGAGCCATCCGTCGCTCGAGTCGCTTTCTCTGGTCTCTTACGTATCGCCCGAGCTTTGCGATCTGCCTTAGCTTTCTCCCGAGCCCTGTTCTGTCCATGTATCTCCTCCAGGATAGTCTCGTTTCTGATCACTCCGTCTTCTGGAATGGGCACCTGCGCGAACAAGAAGCACCTCGCGCAAACCCAGTTCATGATGCGGCCATCAGGGCACTTGGCCCAGGTTAGCACATCCTCCGCAGACCGACACGCCGGACACTTGAACATATCCGGCGGTCGGGTGTAGTGGGCGTGCGGTGAGCTTGGATGATTTAGAAAGCTCATCGCGCTCATGATTAGTCAAGCGCCCGGCGGGCCTTGGCCTGGTCCCACACCTGCTGATAGATCACGGCATACTTGCCGGGAGGCAGGATCACGTCGCCGTGCTCAGGGTGATTGACCCTGAGCCCCTTCGGCGCGTCGATGCGCGGACCGTCCAATTCGGTGCCCGTGCTCGAGCGATAGAAGAACACAGTCTTCATCGACTCAGCGTCAACGCAGTGCCGTGAACCCTGCGTGTTGCCGGGCGCCAGCTGACAGTTCATCTCAGCGCGGTGCTCCTCGTCCCAGATAAGGGACAAATTGCTGAAGTCAGCATTCTCTCCCAGGAAGACCAGTCCAACGTCCCCCTGGCACCAGCAGTCGCCGGGATCCATGACGGGGATAGTATGCTCACTGTCATTCTTGATGCTCTCGGCGTGCTGCTGCACTTGCTCCAGTTCCATCGCATTCATCTCTTCACCTTACTTTCTTTAGAGAACCTCTACGATAATTAACTACGCCCGATGATGTTAAGCCTCATCGGCGGCAACACTACTTCCTCATATCTGTGCTTTGGCAGGACCACCTCCTCTCCCATCTGCGGAATGAACTTGGGCTTGTCTAAGATCACCTTATGATACACGCGCTCGAATAGCAATTCGCTGCCACCCCAAAGCCACGCCTGAGCCTCCTCGCAGCTTTTCACGGTAAATGGCACCTGGAGTGTATAGATCCTGGCGGTAGATGGGCAATGGCAGATCAGGA